>Ga0302197_10002506_pt1 | contig 17009 bp, 15 predicted proteins | sample II_Bog_N2_1_FD_193526 | JGI IMG/M metagenome (GOLD analysis project Ga0302197, IMG submission 193526) | Peat permafrost microbial communities from Stordalen Mire near Abisko, Sweden - II_Bog_N2_1 | ecosystem: Environmental > Terrestrial > Soil > Wetlands > Peat | place: Sweden: Abisko...
CAACCTATTGGTGGCTCGGCACATCGCGCGCAACGCGCTGCCGAACAGCGTCCACTCCGCTACAATAATGCAGATGGCAGAATACGACGCAGCGACCATGCCAGAAGCCTGGCGCAGGACAGAACTCGCGCGGCACCCCGATCGGCCTTACCCGATGGATTTCATCGACGCACTGTTTACCGATTTCAGCGAGATTCATGGTGATCGGGCCTTTGGCGACGATGCTGCCATGACCTGCGGCATGGCCCTGTTCCACGGTCGCCCGGTGATGACCATCGGCAACCTGAAGGGCCGCACGCTGAAGGACCGCGTCGCCCGCAAGTTCGGCTCGCCCGACCCCGAGGGGTACCGCAAGGCGCTGCGCGCCATGAAGATCGCGGAGAAGTTCGGCCACCCCATCTTCACCTTTCTCGACCTCGCCGGCGCCAATCCAGGCATCGGCGCGGAGGAACGCGGGCAGGGCGAAGCCATTGCGCGCAACCTGCTGGAGATGGCGCGGCTGCGCGTGCCCACCATCGCCACCGTGACCGGCGAAGGCGGCTCCGGCGGCGCGCTGGCGCTGGCCGTGGCAGACCGCGTGCTGATGCTGGAGAACGCCATCTACACCGTGATCTCGCCCGAGGGTTGCGCGTCGATTATGTGGAAGGACGCAGCCAAGAAACAGCAGGCCGCGGACGCGCTCCGGTACACGGCCTTCAGTGCGAAGGACCTGGGCTGCGTCGACGATGTGCTGTCCGAGCCCGAAGGCGGAACGCATCTGGATCCGGCCAGCGCCATGGCGATGGTGGACGCCAAACTTCGCTACCACCTGGCCCAGATCGTCGACACGCCGGTCGACCGCTTGCTGCAGGAGCGCTACACCAAGTTCCGTAACATCGCGCAGTTCTACACCACCGCAACGCAGCCCGCTTAGCCGGCGTCTGCTTGGGTACCACTCGCAATCGGAACGTGACTTTACAAACTGACATTTCCTGGCCCCAACTTTTGCCACCTCCACCCTTCCTTGAGTCCTGACCGCATCATGCAGGCGTCCGAAATTTCGACCACCTCCGTCTCTCCTCCGCCACGACCGCTGCCGCCGCCGCTCGCAGGCCCGCGCCAGCGTCCGCGCTCGCTGCAGTTTGGGCTCTTTCTGGCCGCTCTCGCCTGGTACAACTGCGCCAGACTACTGGCCGCAAGCGCCGCCAGCGGACTGGCCCTGCGCTTCGACCTGGGCGACGAGCAGCCGCTGATGAAGGCGCTCTGCATGCTATTTCTAGTGGTCTGCGGTGTCGCTCTCCTGCGCGTCGTCGAACATCGCCGCGCGCCGTTGGGGCTGGTGCTGGGCCTGCCGCAGCGCGCCACCGTCCGCTCGGAGTGGGCTCTGGGCGCAGCCATCGGGTGGGGACTAGCAGTTGCAACCATCCTGCCCATGGCGCTTGGGCGCGCTCTCGACGTCCAGTTCTGGACGGACCCACGCGCCTTTCTCCTGCTCGGCCTGAGTCTGTCAGCGCTTGCCGTGGGCACGCTGGCGCACGCGCTGGCCGTGTTCGGCTACGGCTTCCAGCGGCTGATTGAGGCGACCGGCCCGGTGCGGGCAACGCTGGTGTTGATCGCGCTGGTGGCCGTTCACGCCGGTCTGACCCCGACTCCCGATGGCACGCCCGACGGCACCCGCATTCTGGTGGCGATGCTCGCCTGCCTGCTGCTCTGCCTCTGCTGGTTCCGCACCCACGGCCTGTGGCTGCTGTGGGGGCTGCACTTTGCCTGGGCCGCCTCCACCGCCGTGCTCTTCGGGCTGCCCATAGGCGGAGTAGCCGCCTACGCCTCCGTGGTCGATACCCGCACCATTGGTCCCGCATGGCTTACCGGCGGCGCCTTCGGCCCGGCCGCCGCGGCCTTCTCCATCCTGCTGCTGCTCGGGGCCGTCCCCATCCTGGTGCGCGTCACAGGCGACTACGCGTGGAACTACACCCATCCGCCCATCATCCCCGCCGGATACGATGTGACCATCGCGCCGCCCGCCGCGCATGTCGCCATGGAGCAGGCCGCGCAGCCGGTCAACCCAGCTTCGCTGGTGCAGATCCTGCCGGTTGCGTCCGCAGGCCCGGACCAGCGCAACCCGCACGAGTAGCCGCGCCACCGTCCGGCCCAGTCGTACCCCGTTGCACCCTGCGCGCATCCTATGTAACTCTGCGTACCGGTCTTTGCATAGCGGAATCGGCGCTTGTCAAACGGCAACAGAAGGCGCAAGATTTTCAATACACGGGGTGCCAGCCATGGCCTTTCGTCCGGCAAAAATCCAAGTCTCACGGGCAGCGTTGCTCAGCCTGACAGCGTTGACGTTGGCTGGTCCGGTCACCATCGGCGTGCACGCGCAGGTCTTCGTCGTGGGAGAGAAGACAGCCACCGCCGATATCGATACGGAGTTCCATCCCACCCGGGTCGAGCTGCCCTCCACTCCCATCACGGAGCGCGGACGCCGCGAGTTGATTCGCGATCTGGAAGCCGAGCAGGGCTTTGCCCATCGCGCACTCCCGCTCGGCGATACGCTGGTGCTGGTGGCCAACGGCAACCTGCAGCCGGGCGGCGATGCCTACAAGCAGATGATCTACAAGAAGGGCCAGTCCGCCGGACCGGGGGACCGCATCGCTATCACCACGGTCACGGTCAAGGACGACCGCCTCATCTTCGACCTGAACGGCGGCCCCTACCTGAAGCACCGCTTCCTGCGCCACATTGAGCTGAACGATACGCCCATCGTCGCCGACGACGGCGCCCAGGTCACCGGCTGCCGGGTCACGCTGCTCTTCGAGGGCGGCCTGCCGGAGATCAGTGCGCCGGAGGTGAAGGCGTTGCTCGACCCCATCATCGACTTCGGCGTCAAGACCTCTGCCGAGGCCTATGCCGACAGCCTGCCCCAGTTTCTGAAGGACGCCATCGCCCAGCACGATGTGCTGGTGGGGATGAACCGCAGGATGGTGCTCGCCGCCATGGGAGCGCCGCAGTCCAAGCTGCGCGAACTGATCGAGGGATCAACCGACAAGCACTACGAGGAGTGGATCTACGGGCAGCCGCCGCAGACCGTACGTTTCGTCCGCTTCGAGGGCGACCGCGTGACCCAACTCCGCGTCGCCGCGCTCGGCCAGCCCATCGCGGTATACGACAAGAACGAGCTGCGCGGCTACCTGGACCCATACGACGCCAATGAGATTGCCATGGGCGATCCGAAGCCGGAGAACGGCGACGAAGGTTCCGCCAGGCCGCCTACCATCCTCAAGCCGGGCGAGGTTGCGCCCGGCAGCCAGCAGCAGGTGCAGCGGCCGGTCGTGGTTCCACTTGCCGCGCCGGATACGACAGCCCCAGCGGCCGCATCGTCCTCCGCGCCGGGCGCAGAGAAACCCGCCGATGCACCCGCCGGCACGCCCCCAGCACAACCCGCCGTACCGGAGCAACGGGTTCGATCCGACTTACGCTAAGAGAGGTTGTCGAGCACTTCGCGTTGCGCCGCCAGCAACTCGCGAATACCCTTTTCCGCGTAATCCAGCATCGCGGAGAGTTGGGCGCGGCTATAGGAGACGCGCTCGGCGGTCGCCTGCGTCTCCACCAGGCCGCCATCGGCCAGCATCACGACGTTCATGTCCACGTCCGCGCGGGAGTCTTCCTCGTACGCCAGGTCGAGCAGGACATTCCCATCGACGATCCCCACGGAGGTCGCGGCGATCATCTGCCGCAGGGGCGAGGTCTTCAGCGTGCCCGCGGCCACCAGCTTGCCCAGCGCCATCGCCAGCGCTACCGAAGCGCCAGTGATCGCTGCCGTGCGCGTGCCGCCGTCGGCCTGCAGCACATCGCAGTCCAGGATGATGGTGCGCTCGCCCAGTGCTTTCATGTCGACGACAGCGCGCAGGCTGCGGCCAATCAGCCGCTGTATCTCGTGAGTGCGTCCACCCACCTTGCCCCGCTCGGACTCGCGCGGAGAACGGGTCAACGTGGCGCGTGGCAGCATGCCGTACTCGGCGGTCACCCAGCCGCGGCCGGAGTTGCGCATCCAGCCCGGCACGCCGGTCTCCACCGTCGCGTTGCACAGCACGCGAGTGTGACCGGACTCCACCAATACCGAACCCTCCGCCGTCGCCACAAAGTTGGGGGTGAACCGCACCGGGCGCAGCGCGTCGGCGGCGCGGCCGTCCGGACGGAACAGATTAGTTGCGGATGATACCGAGGTTGCAAGGGGAGTGAGTGCAGAGGCCATCCGTCGATTATAGTGGCCCGGGCGTGTGCCGACTGGTCCGGTGTTGCTGTCGTCCGCATGCGGTTTCGGTCGTATCGGTGGATAGGATGGCGGCCTTTGGCAAAGGGATTCTCGTCGCGGAGATCGGCTGCGAGCCATTCCCAAAACAGGACTGCGTTCCGTTTCGGGAATCTAAGAGAATCTTTATGTTTGTATGGGTTGTCAGGGAGAGATACAGTGAGTTCATTCCAATTCGGGAATCGCGTATCCCCTCCAGTCTGCGGAATTGCATGGAAGCCTGTCCTGTTTTAGAGCATTTTCGGCTTTTTGCAAGATGTGTCCCAGTTTGGCACGCAACCTGATTACAGAAGAACCGCCGGCATCTTCCGAACGAGGGGGAGCGTAGGCTAATTCTGAGTCAACCACGGAGTTTGACAGTGCGGCCAAAGCAGAGTTCCACCGCCATAGGGATGTACAGCAGTACTGGACGCATCACCCCACCTCTCTTGATGCAGACGGCCCATCCACCCAACGGCCGTACTATGTGGCTCGCTCCGATCCAACCTCCGGTGCAGGTGCAGAGCGACGGACTGCTGCACGATGCCCGCAACCTGATGGGCACACTGGGGCTCTACTGCGACCTGCTGTCGATGCCGGGCGTGCTGAAGCCGGAGCATCGCGAGTACGCCAACGACCTGCGCCTGGTGGGAACGCACAGCGGAGCGTTGATTGAGCGCCTGGCCGAACAGTTGACCCAGGAGCGCGTGGACGGCTGCGGTCGGGCCGTGCGATCGCGCTCGATGGATGCCAATCCCACGGCATCCACCGGGATGCAGATGGCCCGCATCGTCTCCGCGCCTCGTCCGGCTCCCGTAAGTCTGCGGCGGACCATCGAGCGGTGTCTGGGGCTGCTGAGCCGTGTGGCCTGCGGCAGGTGCGTCGAGGTGGACTATGGCGAGGCGGCGGCGGCGCCGGTCGCCGTGGACGAGGAGGCGGTGGAGCGCATTGTGGTCAATCTGGTGCGCAATGCGGCCGCGGCACTGGCCGAGCAGGGTGCGGCAGCCCAGGGCGGGGCAGGCGCCGGCGAGGTCCGGCAAGGTTTGGCCGCAATCCGTATTACGGTGGGCGCGCTGGTGAATCGCGTCGGCGATCCCAGGCCCTGGCCCTTCCGCCGGGTGCGGCTCACGGTAGATGACTGTGGCATTGGCATGGATCCGGATCAGTTGGAACGATTGCTGAGGGGATCGCCGCCGCGCGGCGGCCATGGGATCGGCTTTCGAGTGGTCCGTGAACTGGTTGCTACGTCCGGCGGAGAGCTCCGGGTCAAGAGCGCGCCGGGCGTTGGCACATGCGTCCAGATCGAGTGGCCGGCGACCGTGGCGGCACTGGCCGAGGGCGCCGGGCGCCGGACGAATGCGGCCAGCTCGCTGGTCCGGAACGGGATTCCAGGTGAGGTTCAGGCCGGCGGTCAGGGGCTTGGCGAAGGCCGTCCCGGCGGGCCGCGGGGGGGCGGCTCATGCTGACACGAGCGCCGTTTCCCTTGGCTCCTGTGCCGGACTCTGGCCAGCGCGAAGGTCTGGATCGCAGGCTGGAAGATCGCGCGGCCGCGATCGGTATGGCTACGGCCGACCCGGGCACTTTGGCGGCCGGGTTCCACGCATTGCCTGCGGGCACGCCGGTGCTGCGTCTGCTGGTGGTTGACGACAATGCTCCGCTGCGCAAGGTCTGCTGCGAGATTGCCGTGGGCATGGGGTTTGCCACGGAGTCCGCCGGGACCGTGGCGGAGGCGCTGGAAGCGATGCGGCGTCAACCGGTTGACATGCTGCTGCTGGATTTGAAGTTGCCCGGCGGCAGTGGCCTGGAACTGCTCAGCGAGGTCCGGACGCTCTACCCCAGGACCGGCGTTGTGGTGATGACCGCGTTCGCGACGGTGGCCTCGGCCGTGGAAGCGATGCGCATCGGAGCCGGCGACTATCTGACCAAACCCTTTGCGCTGGAGCAGTTGGCCCAGGTGCTGGAACGGGCCACCCAACGCTTGCATGTGGATATGGAGAGCCGCCGGGTGCGCGAGCAATTGAGCACCCACCGCGGCATGGGAGAGATGGTGGGGACCTCGCCCGGCATGGAGAAGGTGTACCGCATCCTTACCAAGGTCGCGTCCTCCACACATCCGGTGCTGATCCTGGGCGAGAGCGGCACGGGCAAGGAGCTGGTCGCGCGGGCGATCCACAGCATCGGGCCTCACGCGTCGCGGCCTTTTATTCCGGTGGACTGCGGTTCGCTGGTGCCCACGCTGATTGAGAGCGAGCTGTTCGGCCACGTCAAGGGCGCGTTCACCGGCGCGGACCGCGCCCGTGAGGGGTTGCTGGTGGCCGCGGGCGGCGGCACGATCTTCTTCGACGAGATCGGCGAGCTGCCGCTGGACATGCAGTCCAAGCTGCTGCGCGCGCTGCAGGAGAAGGAGGTGCGGCCAGTCGGGGCGACCCAGACGGTGCCCATCACTGCCCGCGTCCTGGCGGCGACCAATCGCAACCTGCTCACCATGGTCGAGCAGGGACAGTTCCGCAAGGACCTGTACTTCCGCCTGAACGTCGTCAACCTGAAGATTCCGCCCCTGCGCGACCGCAAGGAGGACATTCCCCTCTTCGCCGAGCACTTTCTGGAGCGGGCGCAGCGCGAGTCGGGGCGGTCGCACCGCTTCTCGCAGGATGCGCTGCGGCTGATGATGGAGTACGACTGGCCGGGCAACGTGCGCGAACTGCAGCACGCCGTGGAGCGCACCTGCGCGATGTCGTCCGGGCCGGTGCTGCATACGGTCGATCTGCCGACGCAGTTGCAGGACTTCCGCGCCCATCTCGATGCCGACAGCGCGCCGCTGGGCACGGCGGGCCAAACCTCGTCCCGCGACACGGTCGTCTCCATCGCCGACATGGAGCGGCAGGCGATTCTGGACACTATCCGCCAGTTGAAGGGCGACAAGCTGATGGCCGCGCGTCTGCTCGGCATCGGCAAGACCACCCTTTACCGCAAGCTGAAGGAGTACGGCCTGACCGAGGGCGTGGAATCGCCGGACAACTGAGGTGTGACACGGCGGCTTTCCCTGGGGCGGTACCCCCCCCCCGGGTAACCTCCTTGGATATTCAAGACAAACCGATTAGGGGAGGGGAGTCCCTTAGTCGACAACACTCGGCGGTGGAGAGCAGGTTCGTAGTTTCCGTAGCCCTTGCGTCGCCTCGTGCACGGTAGCGGGCGTCGAGTTTCGATTCCGATGGTGGTTCGGTGGGCTGGCCCCTCCCCCCCTGTGAAATGGCTAAAGTATAAGAAGCAAACGAGATGGCGGAGGGGAGTCATACATTGGTTAACATCCCTCCCGGCAAGCCGTCAATTGGCAATAGGAAAGGCCCGGGCAGCCGGGCTAAGGTGTTGAAGAAGTCAAGTGACCGGCGAGAAGAAGGCCCGGGGTTAGAACCCCGATTGATTTGGCAGCGGTTACCGCAGGCTGAAGCCTGCTGCTAATCCCAAAGGCGCGCTGGGCGGAGATTTGACGCCGGTTACCGCAGGCTGAAGGGACGTTGAAAAGTCGAAGAGCATGTCGCAGGGGTTAAAACCCGATTGATTTTGCGAAGGCGGAGGCCGGCACTGAAGTGCCGGCCTATCCAATCAATTCCCGCATTTTCAGCAGCCTCTATAGCCTGCCGCTATTCCCAAGGGCGCACGGAGCGGAGTTTTCAGCATCCGCAGCCCGGCAGGCATCCGGGCTTTGCTTTCTACTTCACTACTTCCAGTATACCAAGCGGGGCATAACTCCTATGCCACTTATCTTTTCTGTGGAATGAGGGAGATGGGAGGTTTTGGGGGTTGACAACAAATGGGGCGAACCCTGCGGCGAGGCAGTTTGGGATTGGACGATGGAGCTCACGGGCGATGGGCGAGACACTTCGCTTCTTGCACAAGCGGTCGAGAACGTCATCGTTCCTTTGCGGCAGCAGGTGTGTGTCGGAGGCCGTTGGGGTCGTATGTGGCTAGCAGTTGCCCGCCCACGAAGACATTGGTGTGCAGCCACTGGCCGTCGCCGCCGGACTCCGTAACCTGCTCGCCGGCCAGATCGAGGCCGTAGGAGTTGGCGAGGGTGAAGCCGTTGTTGGGCAGGCCGGTGCCGGCGTTGATGGAGTTGTCGCAAATGAAGGCGCTGATGGCTCCCTTGGCGACGCGCCGGTCTTCCGCGTCGTAGACGTACTGCACCAGGGTGGGCGGCCATCCTGGAGCGGCCGGGGGTGCCTGCACCGCGCACACGCGGCCCTCGTCGTCGTAGAGATACTGGTTGGTGCCGTCCGCTGTCATATCGCCTGCCGCATCCGTTCCAATGCGAGGGTAATAGGTATCATGTCCCCGCATTTCCCCCCGTATTTTCGAACCATTTTAGGCATCCCCGTATAGCACAAAGGAGTCATCCAAATCGCAAAATCTCTGACGTAAACTGCCGATGATGCAAGGAGCGAATCTACCCGCCATTCGTCGCAGAGGTGGTAGAAGTCCGTGGACCTGATTCAAGAGGTGCAGGGCACCCAAAGCAATGGCAACGCACAACGCAGTTTCGCTTTCATCCAGTCATCCCGATCTCGATGTACTGGCCGTTCTCGGTGTTATACATAGAATTCTGGTAGTCCTGGTGCTTGGCATTTCAGCCGTCTACCTCTGCGCATGGCTCGTTCCCTATGTGGGGGACGCGCTCCCTCAAGGCAAGATGAAGGCAAATAGCGCCCTCATGATCCTCCTTTGTGGCCTTAGCGCGCTTCTTTCCGAGCCGCAGCGGAGTAGGATTGCCGTCCAGTTCAGCCGTCTGACCGCTGGGTTAGCGACGCTGCTCGCGGCAATCCTGCTCTTCGAGCGCCTAGCCGGAATCACACTCCGTGTCGACACCATGCTGGCTGCCGACGCACCCTCCCAGTATCCCGGAAGAGTCTCGATCGAGGCCTGCGGAATACTCCTGCTCATGGCTTTCGTCCTGCTCAACATTCGAGCGCGCAAGCGTTCCTTGTCCCATGTCGTCGACGTCGCCACACTGTGCATTGTCTTCCTGATGCTCACGTATGCCTCTCGCTATGCGTTCGGGATCAGTCATCTTTTCGAGCAGTCTCCTCGGAATCCCATGGCGCCACAGAGCTTTCTCTGTATTGGCATTCTCACCTGGTTGATCGTGAATCGCCGGGCGGAGTATGGCGCCTTCTCGATATTGATCGGTGACCAGATCGGAGCAAAGACAACTCGCCTTGCTGCACCCTGCGCCATCCTCCTTCCGTTTGTGTTCGCCTTTACGGCCGCCCTGGGGACCCACTTTCAAGTGGTTTCTTCGACCGTGGCCTTTTCCACCGCAACGTCCTCGCTGGCGGTCTGCGCCTTCTTGCTGGTACTGGCCCTGGGCGGCAAGATCAATGCGCTTGAGAGTGCCATCCGTGAACTCTCCTTGCGGGACGAGTTGACCAGGCTCTACAACCGGCGCGGCTTTTATGTCCTGGCCGAGCAGGCCTTTCGCCTTGCCAAGCGTGCTGAGGAGTCTTTCTTCGTGCTCTTTATCGACGTCGACGGCCTGAAAAAGACCAACGATGAACTTGGGCACGAAGTCGGCTCCGAACTCTTGCGTTCCATGGCGTCCCTTATCGAACATACCTTCCGCGAAACCGATGTAATCGGGCGCATTGGAGGAGATGAGTTCGTGATTGCGGGCCGAGTCGAGGCCCATAATGCCGATAACCCGGTGCGCCGGCTCCAGGAAGCCGCTATGCTGGAAAACTCCATGCCGGGGCGCCTCTTTTCGCTCAATTTCAGCCTCGGCTACGTTCTGGCGGACGAGTCGCATTCCGCCAATCTGGAACAGCTTGTCCAAAAAGCAGACGAGATGATGTATGAGGCGAAGCGGGCCAAGAAAGCTTGCCCGCACGATGCGGTCGAAGTTCTCGCCTGATCCTGCTGTATGGTCGAGTTATGTCGGCCCGATCTGGGAGAAGCCAAGCATCGCATACCTTGCTTTCCCAATCGGAAGGATTCATACTTTAAGTATGAAATTTGAGTCTAAGCTCGGCGAGCGCGGCCAGGTCGTCATCCCAAAACCGATCCGCGACAGTCTCGGTCTCAATAAGAACTCCTCTATCGAGTTCGAGCTGAAGGGAACTACTGTGACCCTGAGGTCCAGCCGCGACCGCGAAATGCGCAACTTCGAACTCGCCATCAAGAAATACGGCGGGTCTCTTCGCAAGCAGTTCCTTGCGGACGGCTATACGTCGGTCGATCAATACCTGGATGAAACCCGCGGGTTCGACGAAACGCGGCTCAAATGACAACAGCTCTCGACGCCAATGTCGTTCTCGACATGCTCACGGGCACGCCTGCGGAGATTGGGGCAGCCGATTCCGCGCTATTGGCTGCCAAGACCGCTGGAAGTATCTTGATCTCAGCGGTCGCCTACGCAGAAGTGGCAGCCCGATTTCGGTCCAAGGCCGAAGCCGACGATTTCTTCTCGCTCCTGGAATGTGAAGTTCAGCCGCTCGATCACCATGCGGCGTTTCTGGCTGGTCATTTTTTTCGTCAATATCAGAAACGCGGAGGCACTCGCGCTCGCATTCTGCCGGACTTCCTCCTCGCCGCCCACGCACAACTGAATGCCGATCGCATCCTCACCCGTGACGCGCGCTTCTTCGGCCCGAACTTCCCGCGCCTGAAAGCGATCTCCCCCGCAGATCTTATATAAGCCGGACGCCTCCGAGAGACCTACGCCTTCGCCGGCGCCGGGTTCGAGATCAGCAAGAAGGTCACGCTATCCTCGGTGCTGCGCTTGTGCAGCGTGCCTCGCGGAATCAGCAGCATGTCGCCTTTGCCGAGCACCAGCGACTTGCTGCCAGTCGCGCCGGTCGCGTGCCACTCGCCCTGTCCCGGCATCACCTTCGTGCCGGTTGGCGTGCCGCCAATCTCGTAGACCGTCATGCCGTCCAGCACGATCAACAAGTGGTCGCGTCCTTCGTGGAACTCGAACTCGGTCGCGGTCTTGTGCTTCTCCGTGGTCAGGATGATCTGCTCCGGGATCGCGTTGGACGCGTACAGCCGGTTGTCGCCAGGCTTTGCGTCCAATGCTGCGCGGTCCGCGTCCAGCTCCTTGGCCGTCCACAGCTTGAAAGGTTGTGCCGCAGCGTTCACATCGGTGCCCGGAGCGGCCTGCGCCAGCGCTGCCAGGGAATCTGCAAGAGTAAAGCCGGCCGCGGCGGCGACAGGAGCCGTGCGGAGAAAGGTGCGGCGAGAGGTGTTCTTAGCCATGCACGAAAGTGAATCACATCCGCGCACTCTCTGCCAAGCGCAGCCGCTACTCCACGGTCGTCAGGGTGATTGCAGTCAGGTTCCGCACCCAGCGCTGCGGCTTCTTGTCCTCGGTAGAAACCAGCTTTAGCTCGCCGTCCGCGCCCAGGTCTTTACCGCCGTTCATCGAGGTCGCCACGATCACATCGCCGTTATGCTCGGACGCCTCCGCCTCAGTCAGCGAGTAGATGACCCAGTACTTGTCCGTCCCTTCCGCGCGGAGGAAGCTGCGCAGCATCGTCTTCTGCGTCGTCTTGTCCGCCACAAAGCCGGCCTTCGCCAGCAGGTCACCCAGCGACGGGCCGGAATACGTCTCGTCGGCTTTGGTGTGCTCGTTGTGCACGGACACGGTCTTTTGCGGAAGCGCCTTCAATTCCGCCACGGAGAAGGTCGTATCCTTGCCATCCACGCGGATAGTAAGGCTGGTCGACGGCGCCGCCGCCGGCTTCGCCATTTCCATCCCGCCCATGGGGCTGGTCTGCGCCCATGCTGCCGCGGAGCCCAAACAAGCCGCAATCACACCCAGCAATGCCGCAAAAAAGAGCCGTTTCGTCATAAAGTCCCTCGCCTCATGCCTTTCAGGCTACAGCGCGGCCGTCGTATACTCAAGGAATGTCTATCGTCAAGAACGTCGCCGCCATCGCCAAGGGAATGAGCATCACCTTCGGCGAGATGTTCAAGCCCACCGAGGTCGAGAACTACCCCGACGGACCGGGGCCGATGCGCGGCGCACAGTTTCAGGAGCGCTTCCGCGGCAAGCACCAGCTCCAGCGCGACGAGAACGGCCTGGAGAAGTGCGTGGCCTGCTACCTCTGCGCCGCCGCGTGCCCCTCGAACTGCATCTACATCGAGGCCGCGGAGAATACGGAGGAGACTCGCATCTCCTCCTCCGAGCGCTATGCGAAGGTCTACAACATCGACTACAACCGCTGCATCTTCTGCGGCTATTGCGTCGAGGCCTGCCCCACGGATGCGATCACTCACGGTCACGGCTTTGAACTCGCCAGCCTGAACGCGACCACGCTGGTGATGCGGAAGGAAGACATGCTTGTGCCTGCGCCGCGAATGCCGGACGCCGTGGAATCCGACGCTGACCAAGCCGCACTCCTCGCCTGAGCAATCTGTTTCGCATCGTTGTCTGCACCAGCCTGGTGTGAGCCGCCTATGGCTCGCCGCTGTACGAGGGAGGCGCGAGATTGCACCACGCCTTCGGAAATGGACATCCGATCAACATGAGAGATGAAGCACTGCATCCACTTGAGAAGCTCCTGCAAAGCCGCATCGCCATCATCGACGGCGCGATGGGCACGACCATCCGCACCTATGGCATGAAGGAAGCCGATATCCGCGGCGAGCGCTTCAAGGACTCCACCAAGGATCTGCTGAACAACGGCGACCTCTTCTCGATCACCCAGCCGGCGATGATCTGCGACATCCACCGCCGCTTTCTGGAGGCGGGCGCGGACATCATCGAGACCAACACCTTTGGCGCCACCAGCATCACGCAGAGCGAGTTCTTCGTGGACGATCCGCGCGAGCACGGCGGCCGCAAAGACCCCGCGTTCTACCAGAAGATTGTGGACGATCCGTTCCTCTGCGACCTGGCCTGGGAGATCAATGAGACCTCCGCGCGCCAGTGCCGGGCGTGCGCCGACCAGGTGGCCGCTGCAACTGGCCGCCCGCGGTTTGTGGCCGGCGCCATCGGGCCGATGACCGTATCGCTCTCCAACTCGCCCGACGCCGAGGACGCGGGCTTCCGCGTGGTCACGTTCGACCAGGTGAAGACTGCCTATGCGCAGCAGGTGCGCGCGCTGATTGCCGGTGGAGTCGACGTGCTGCTGGTGGAGACGATCTTCGACTCGCTCAACGCCAAGGCCGCTCTGGTGGCCATTCGCGAGGTGTTCGACGAGGATGGTAAGGAGTTGCCTGTGATGATCTCCGCGGCAGTTGGCCGTGGCGGCGAGACCATGATCTCCGCGCAGACCACGGAAGCCTTCTGGAACGCGGTCGCGCATGTAAAGCCGCTCTCCATCGGCCTGAACTGTTCGCTTGGACCGGACCTGATGTATCCATTCCTGAGCGAACTCTCGGAGAAGGCTAACGTCGCCATCTCGTGCTATCCGAATGCCGGGTTGCCCAATCCACTGTCGGAGACCGGGTTCGATCTCGGTCCGGACGACATGGCGCGGCACCTGGCCGGCTTTGCGCAGGCAGGGCTCATCAACATCGCCGGCGGCTGCTGCGGCAACACACCTGCGCACATCGCTGCCATCGCCAAAGCGTTGGAAGGGCAGCCTCCGCGTAAGTGGGGGACGAGCCTGGTCGACGGTTCGTACGCGCGCGCGAGCGAGGTCACCGCGTGAGCGTGACGGGTACCACCAACCTGGCCGCAAACCAAGTCACCGGAATAGAGTCGAAACCGCTTCGTCTCTCCGGCTCGCAGCCCTTTACCCAGCAGCCCGGCATCTACATCATGATCGGCGAGCGCACCAATGTAGCCGGATCGCCGAAGTTTGCCAGGCTGGTGAAGGAAGGCAAGTACGAAGAGGCCGTCAGCGTCGCGCGCCAGCAGGTGGAGAACGGCGCCAACATCATCGACATCTGCATGGACGAGGGCATGATCGACGGCGTGGCCGCCATGACCCGCTACCTGCAACTGCTGGGCAGCGAGCCCGAGGTTGCCAAGGTCCCATTCATGGTGGACTCCTCCAAGTGGGAGGTCATCGAAGCCGGGCTGAAGTGTCTGCAGGGCAAAGGTATCGTCAACTCCATCTCGCTGAAAGAGGGCGAAGCGAAGTTCCGGGAGAATGCCGCAAAGGTGCTGAAGTACGGCGCCGCTGTGGTGGTGATGGCCTTCGATGAAAACGGTCAGGCTGCAACCTACGACGAGAAGATTCGCATCTGCGAACGTGCCTACCGCATGCTCGTTGATGAAGTTGGCTTTCCGCCGGAAGATATCATCTTCGACCCGAATATCCTGACCGTCGCAACGGGCATGGACGAGCACAACAACTATGCGCTCGACTTCATCCACGCCACGCGCTGGATCAAGCAGAATCTTCCGCACGCCAAGGTCTCCGGCGGCGTCTCCAACATCTCCTTCAGTTTCCGCGGCAACAACAAGGTGCGCGAGGCGATGCACTCCGCGTTCTTGTATCACGCCATCGCGGCAGGCATGGACATGGGCATTGTGAACGCCGGGATGCTGGAGGTGTACGAGGAGATTGACCCAGAGCTGAAGGTGCTGGTGGAAGACGTGCTGCTGAACCGTCGCCCGGATGCAACCGAGCGGCTGGTCGAGTTCGGCGAGAAGTTGAAGAGCGCGGGCACAGACACTGTGGCCAGCGAGAAGAAGGCTGAGGAGTGGCGCAACGGGACTGTAGAGGAGCGCCTGTCGCATGCGCTGGTGAAGGGAATCGACGCATACATCGAGATCGACGCCGAGGAAGCGCGCGTGAAACTGGGCCGTCCGCTGCTGGTGATTGAAGGTCCGTTGATGGACGGCATGAGCGTGGTGGGCGACCTGTTTGGCGCCGGAAAAATGTTTCTGCCGCAGGTGGTCAAGTCCGCCCGCGTGATGAAGAAAGCGGTGGCGCACCTGACGCCGTTTATGGAGGCGGAGAAGGCCGCGATGGTTGCGGCCGGCGAAGTGGTCAAAGCGCAGGGAAAGATTCTGCTGGCCACCGTCAAGGGCGATGTGCACGACATTGGGAAGAATATCGTCGGCGTCGTGCTGGCGTGCAATAACTTCGAGGTCATCGACATGGGCGTGATGGTCTCCAGCGAGAAGATACTGGAGCGCGCCAAGGCGGAGAAGGTGGATATCATCGGCCTGAGCGGCCTGATCACGCCGTCGCTGGACGAGATGGTGCACGTTGCGAAGGAGATGGAGCGGCAGGGATTCAAGCTGCCGCTGCTGGTCGGCGGTGCCACGACGAGCCGCGCCCACACGGCCGTCAAGGTGGCGCCGCACTACAGCGAGCCCGTCGTCCATGTGCTGGATGCCAGCCGTGCGGTGCCTGTAACGACGAGCTTGCTCAGCGACGATGGCAAGGCGGCGTTCGTCGCGCAGCACCGGTCCGACTATGAGGCGCTTCGCAAAGCCCATGCCGCGCCACGCCAGCAGGTTGTCCCGATCGAGACCGCCCGCGCTCGACGTACGCCCGTCGAGTGGCGTGCGGACGATCTGCCTGCTCCCTCCTTCATCGGGCTGCGTGTGCTGGATCGTTTCCCCCTCGCCACGCTGCGCGAGTTCATCGACTGGTCGCCTTTCTTCCACACCTGGGGCATGAAAGGCATCTATCCGCGCATTCTCGACGACGAGCGCCAGGGTGTGGAGGCACGCAAGCTCTTCATTGACGCCAACGCGCTGCTGGACCGCATCGTCTCGGAGAACCTGATTACTGCACGCGGTGTGCATGGCTTCTTTGCTGCGAGCGCGGTGGGCGACGATGTGGAGTTATACCAGGATGGCTCTCGCGCGGAGGTGCTGGATCAGTTCCACTTTCTACGCCAGCAGGCAAACCGCGAAGGCAGCGAACCGTGCCGGTCGCTCGCCGACTTTATCGCGCCCAGGGAGACCGGCCTGCACGACAGCATCGGCGCGTTCGCGGTCACCAGCGGCATCGGTCTGAAGGATCTGTGCGACACGTTCCGCGCGGCGAATGACGACTACAACGCGATTATGGCGGAGGCCCTTGCCGACCGCCTGGCGGAGGCCTTCGCCGAATGCCTGCACAAGATGGCGCGCGACGAGTGGGGATATGGCCGCGACGAAAAGCTGAGCAACGAGGAGATGATCCACGAGAAGTATCGCGGCATACGGCCTGCCCCCGGCTATCCGGCCTGCCCCGATCATACGGAGAAGGGGACCATCTGGCGGCTGCTCGACGTGGAGGCCAACACTGGCATGCAACTGACGGAATCGTTTGCGATGTGGCCGGGGTCGAGCGTGAGCGGGATCTACTTTGCGCATCCGCAGTCGCGCTACTTCTCGCTGGGCAAGATCGATCGCGACCAGGTAGCCGACTACGCAGCGCGCAAGGGCATGAGTATGGCAGAGGCCGAGCGCTGGCTGGGGCCGAACCTGAACTACGATCCGGAACGATAGATTCGAATCGTGTCGCCACGGTGCGCAGTGAGAGGGAGTTGTCGTGAGTGAGACACTGGAGAACCATCCACAACCGACTGGCCGGCCCGCGATCCTGCACTTCTGCAAGCGCGAGATGGTTCGTCCATTGCGCGACAAGGTACTGGATATCTCCGGTTACGATGTCGACTCAACGCTCGACGCCGGCGAGGCGCTGAGCCTGTTCGCCGCGCGCTCGTACGCTCTTGTCTTGATTGATGTGGAGGGCGTGGATGGCATCACCGAAGCCGAGCATCTGTGCGGTGCAGTCAAGTCTGCCAGCCCCACCCAACTCGTCGCCTTTGTTTGCAACTGGCGCGTCGCTAT
>Ga0302197_10002512_pt1 | contig 16991 bp, 19 predicted proteins | sample II_Bog_N2_1_FD_193526 | JGI IMG/M metagenome (GOLD analysis project Ga0302197, IMG submission 193526) | Peat permafrost microbial communities from Stordalen Mire near Abisko, Sweden - II_Bog_N2_1 | ecosystem: Environmental > Terrestrial > Soil > Wetlands > Peat | place: Sweden: Abisko...
CTTATCGCGCCACTTTTTTATCTTTTTGCCTGTATTTCTAATGCCCGATATTCCCGCGAAACTACCCGGAATATTCAGCATGTTATACACGTTTTTTTTGATGCCGCTTTTAATAGCTTGCTTAATCGTATCATCAGTAATAATAGCGCCTTGTTTAGGATGGTAGATATGCCCTTTAGGTGCCAGCGCGCCTTTAGCAAAGCGTACCCGTTCCAATTGATAACTATCCATCACATTTGTGGTTTCCATTATCGGGTCACTCACTAAATAGTTATCGCCTTCTTTAGCATAAACAATCAGGTTATGGGCGTTAAAATGGAAACGATATTCCTTAGGAAAATAAGGCAGATAATACACCCCAACCTGACAGCCAACCGGGTTACCGGCTTCTAAACATTCGTTTAAATAAGTTTCCGCTTTTTGTTTGGAGCTGAATTTCTTGCTGATAACTGGTATGCCTAACGACTTAGCCGTGCGGTTAAATATATACCCCGGCAGGGTACGAAACGCGATTGCCGGGCCATTATTGATCTTAATTAAAGGGATATAAGCAAAAAATAAACCCGCGCCAATACCAAAAGCAAGCGGCTCGGTTATTTTGCCGTTAGATGCAATACTTAATAAATTACTGGTAACGCCCGATTCACAATGCGCGCCCTGACGGTGCTCGAACTCAGTCTTCATGAATGGTCATACTTTTAAGGTCTTCTACCTTTATATTAAACGCCTCGGCGTATTTTTCTAATTTTTGGGTTGATAGTTTATTGAACGCTGCGGGCTTTAAATGCCTCTTGATCTGCCATTTCCAAAACCCGGTATAGCCTGCCAAAATACCAACATCCATCAGCCGGTATTCCATAAAAAACAACAACTGACTTGCTTCTTTATTCAACACTTTTTGTTTTGCTGCCGCGATGCGTTTTTCAATATCGCCCCAGGCAACATCAAGCGCCGTTATTTTAACATCCCAGCCGCTGCTTAAAGCCGCTACGTATTTGCCTGAACTATCCGTGGCATAACAAAGCTCCTTGGTAATTTTGCCAAGCGAACTTAAATCCTGCGGTACTTCATCTTTTTTCATTTTCTGTGGAGAACTCTTAAACTATGCCATTGCGAGGAACGAAGTAATCGCGAACTGCGCATATTCGCTTTGCCTATGTGCGATTGCCTCGTTCCTCGCAATGACTTTTTATTTATACAACCGTAAGCATTGCATACATATACGAGAAACGTGCGCTTTCGGGTACTAATAATAATATTTTTTCTCCTTTTTTAAGTCGGCCGCTTTTAAAAAGCTCATCTATCATCAGATAAACTGATGCCGCGCCCACGTTACCTACTGTGTACAGGTTGATAAACCATTTTTCGTAAGGGATACCGCCGCCGTATTCTTCGATCATATCGTATATCTTGCTCTTGAAGAAATTGCTTGAGATATGTGGTAAAAACCAATCAATATCATCAACGCCCAAGCCTTTTTTCTCGAAAATCTCTTTGATCTTTCTGCCACCTAAAGGCACAATATTATCACTCAACAAAGTAATATCCTGCTTTACGCTGAAGATGGATTTGGTCATAATTTCTTCAGGCGTATAATCCATAAAGCCTTTTAATGTCCCATCTTCCTGTTTATCGCCACCCATGTACATGCAAGTGTTCATTTCATTGGCGTAGGATACACCCTCAATCCACTCAACTTTTAGGCTGATACCTTGTGGATTAGGTTTATCGGTCAATAAAAACGCGGAAGCACCATCTGATAGCATCCACCTTAAAAAATCCTTCTGGAAAGCGATATAAGGGTTTTCGTCTAACTCGATCAGTTTTTGCGCTTCTTCTTCAAATACATCCGAAACTAAGAGGCCCGAAAACCTTTCGGATCCCGTAGCAACCGCTGTTTTAACTTCGCCTGATTTAATAGCTAAATAAGCATATTTCAACGCGTGCATCCCCGCGCAGCAAACGCCTGATGGTGATACTACCTCAATACCTCCTGCCTCAGGTAACCAGCCATGTGTCATTACGCCGTGGCTTGGCATCATTTGGTCGGGCGAGGAGGTGCCGCACGAAAGCAATTCGATCTGTTTTAACTTTTCAGGATCATTATCAAACAATTCCCTAACAGCAAGCGCTGTCATTTGGGCATTGGTATGGGTTGATTTATGTTCTTTAGTCAGCGCGTAATAGCGGTTGGTTATACCATTATTGCGCAGTACTATTTTTTTTGACTTGGAAGGCTTATTATTGATATACCCCAGGTATGATTCCATTTCATCATTTGAAACAGGTTCATTCGGAAAGTAAGCCGAGGTATGATTGATATAAACACTAGTATCAGACATATTATATAGTATCAGTTATTTACTTGTAAGTATTTTATTTTTTTAGCTCGTATTCGTCCGCCTGAAAAAGGCTTCAGAAAAACAGCATCTAATGTAAGCAAAACAGGCGCACCTAAAAACAACGCGATAAAAAGATAGTACTTAAACGCTGCCGCCCAAGGTAATTGATTTTTACGTTTTGAGATGATTTTTGCCCAAACCGCGAATATCGGTTTCGCCCTGGCTTCAGTAAACATCAGCGGATAGCTTATAACAACCGCTTTTTGCTCAATCAATTCATCCTGCAAACTATCAAGGGTGTTATACTCTAAATGCTTGGCTACGGTTTCACCATAAGCTTTAGTGTTGGCAATATCATCCTCAGCAACACCCGGCTTTGGGAATATATTTAAATAGCGCTCTTTTTTGCCAGACAGCATCCAGTAAAAAATCGTTACAAAACTTACCACGTTCGGATGTTTATCAACCAAAGCCACATTACCTACCAGCTTTGCCCCCGCCGCTTTTAGTGAATCGCGAACCCGTACATAAGCGTTTATCCACATATTACGTGCGGCGCTAATAGTCACTACCGGGGTCTCCTTCAACAAAGTCTTAAAACCCTCATCCTGCAATAAAGAATTGGTGGGGATGCTTGGCGATAAAAACCAGGGCTGATAGCCTAAAATGATCAGATCGTATTTTTCTTCCTTAAAATTTAAGGGGTGCAGTGGTGTGGGTATGCTCAACACACAAGATGGCATTACCGAGAAAAAGCTGCTGCCTGTCCATGGGAAGTTATAGTCTTTCACCGTTTTCACCACCACTTTCTCCACCGAATCACCAGCCTCAACAAGGGGTGCAGTAAATGAATCAATGATCTCCCCCATCTGGCCCGACTGCGTGTAATAAATAGCTAAGATCTTTTTATTCATTTTCAACAAAGTTAAAAAACTATCTTTTTAATGAATTAAAAATCATAAACTATCGTCAATGCGAGGAACGAAGCAATCTTTACATAGGCAGGTCGGCCTTGTAAGTTCGCTCTGTACAGCATAGAGATTGCTTCGTACCTCGCAATGACGCTTTGTTAACCCACCCATATTACTATGAAAAATCCTCCGCATGTAACACTTTGGATTTTTTGCAGTAATCCAATATCGCGTGCTGTACTATCGGCGATAAATTTTTGAACTCCCGTTTCACTATTGCCTTATCGGCCTCAATATCTGCATGGTATTTTACAATTTTAGGCGCATGCTCTTCAATAGCAAGCCTTAAAAAATGGTTCTCTACGTTATCCGGGTTATTAACTAAAGCGGTTTCCAACTTTATACGCCCTGCTTTAAAAAGGTCGAGTTTTTTCCTGGGACCACTGATTAAGCCTGCTTTTTTCAACAACAACGCGCCTTCATAACCTTCTTTATTAGTGGTTGCATAGCCTGTTACTACAATCAATTCATCGTTTATGGCATTAACATCACCATTCGCCATAACGTTATAAAATTCCTCTTTATCAAACCTGAGTCTTTGCTGGGCAATGCTTCTCTGTATCAATCCCGTTAAAAGCAACATGTTTAAAAATAAGAATATCTTAAATCTTGTTTTTTTCATTTTCTCAAACATAATAAATATAAATGCTTCGGCAATATATACCTATATATTATCCGATTTACATATTAGCATTACCGCTGTGTAACATAGCATAACAAGTTTTGTTACATTATATGCTTGCCATCTGTTAAATTTAATTTACTTTCACTTACTTTGGGGCTTCAATTTTTTATTTGTTGATGATTGGCCCCGGCAATAACATAAGACAGTTTATGGCTACAATAGTTTAAAAGCGATTTGATGGATAAAAAACTACAATTCTCGGGTTTATGGGCAGTGATTTTGGGAGGATCGAGCGGGTTTGGGTTTGCAGCTATTGAAAAACTGGCCAAACATGGCATGAATGTAGCAGTACTTTATCGCGAAATTGCCGGTGCCGAAAAAATACTCAAAACTAAATTCACACAAATAGCTGAGGAAAACGGGACAACCATCCTGCCCCACAACATCAACGCGCTTGATACCGTGAGCCGTGCGGCTTTCATCCAGCAGTTTTCAGAGATCGCCGAAAAACACAGCGTAAAACTATTGTTGCACAGTATTGCCCGCGGGAATTTAAAACCATTAACCATTGAAAACGGTACGGTTGAAGATGAAGCTTATAACGAGCTTTCTATCGAAGATATACAGATGACGACCTACGCTATGTCGAATAGTTTGCTGGATTGGACACGTGATTTACTAAAAGCCGAACTGTTTAACGCCGATGGACGTATAATTGGCCTTACCAGCGAGGGCGCGCATAAATATTGGGAAGGCTATGCGGCGGTTTCTATAGCGAAAGCTTCATTAGAGAGTTTAGCGAAATATATGGCGGTTGAATTTGCCACTTATGGGTTAAAAACAAATGTGATACAGGCCGGTGTAACCGAAACCGCATCATTAAAAAAGATACCCGGCAGCGATAAATTAATTAAAGCTGGCATTAAGCGTAACCCGCTTGGCAGAATTACAAAACCGGAGGATGTTGCAGGTGTTATTTATTTGTTGTGCACCGATGAGTCCTTTTGGATTAACGGAGCGATCATTCACGTAGATGGCGGAGAGCACTGTCGTTAAAATTTTAGAGAGATTACATGAATAACCATATACTTAGTCATTTACCATATAAGTCTTCATTCCGTTTTGTTGATAACATTTTGTTATTAAACGAGAACGAGGTACACGGAGAATATACTTTAAAAGAAGACGCTTTTTTTTACGAAGACCATTTCGCGGGTAACCCGGTTACTCCGGGTGTTATTGTTACCGAAATTATGGCGCAGATTGGCCTGGTTGTTTTAGGTATATTTTTGGTATTGAAGGAAACCGAATTCATTTTTATGGATGATGATTCACTCTATCCTTTACTTACCTCTACCGATGTTTCTTTTTACAAAATGGTTTTACCGGGTGAAAAAGTTACCGTCATATCAAAAAAGCAATATTTTCGTTTTGGTAAATTAAAGTGTTATGTGGAAATGCTGGATCATGATAAAGAATTGATTGCCAGCGGCACATTTGCAGGCATTATGAAAAAGATAGCTGTTAAAAATGGGTAATCGTGTGGTGGTAACGGGTATGGGGGTTGTTTCGCCCAATGGTATAGGCATACCGGCTTTTTTGCATGCTATACAAAACGGCATATCAGGCATCAAATTTATGCCGCATTACCGCGAACTGAATTTTAGCTGCCAGGTGGCAGGCATGCCCGATTTTAAATGGAAGGAGCTTACCAATTACATATCAGAAGTTACTTTGCACGGCCTGAAAGGCACCAATATTGCTTACGGCCTGATGGCAGCGCTTGATGCATGGAAAGACTCCGGCATGGATTACGAAACTGATGAGCCCCGCTGGGAAACCGGCTGCGTATTTGGCAACAGTATTGCCGATACCGAGGCCATGAAGAATGTAATTAATCGTGTTGATAATAAAGAAGTTAAAAAATTAGGCTCGCGTGTAGTTGAGCAGGCCATGAATAGCGGGGTAACATCTTATATATCAGGCCGATTAGGTTTCGGGAATAAGGTACTTACCAATTCCGCAGCTTGCGCAACCGGCACACAAGCCATTTTAATGGGATACGAATATATTAAACATGGCTATGCCAAACGCATGCTGGTAGGCAGCGCCGAACATGTAGACACTTATGTTTTCGGCGCATTCGACTCGATGCGGGTACTATCACGTAAGTTTAACGATACCCCGGAAAAGGCATCAAGACCTATGAGCGCGACAGCTGGTGGTTTTATCCCCGGCTCGGGGGCTGGCGCTTTAGTTTTGGAGGATATGGATTTTGCCTTAGCACGCGGCGCGAAAATTTACGCCGAGGTTTTGGGCGGATCAACAAACTCAGGCGGGCAACGCTTGGGTGGCACGATGACCGCCGCAAGCTCAGCGGGAGTGCTCAGGTGCATCAATGAATCTTTGGCAAGCTCGAATATCAACCCAAATCAAATAGATCTGATCAGCGGGCATTTAACCGCTACCAATGCCGACAGGCAGGAGATACAAAACTGGTGCGATGCGCTGGATAGACGGGGAGATAATTTCCCAATGACGAATTCGTTAAAATCAATGATCGGGCATAGCCTTAGCGCAGCGGGTTCAATTGAAACTGTGGCATCTATATTGCAGATAGTGCATGGCTTTGTTCATCCAAACATAAACATGGATGACCCGAACCCGGAAATAACTAAATTGGTGAGCGTTGATAGTTTGCCTGTTAAAATGATAAAAAAAGAAGTTAATATTGTAGCGAAAGCGAATTTTGGCTTTGGGGATGTGAATTCCTGTTTAATACTTTCAAAATTTAATTAAATAATGACCAGACAAGAGATTTTAAATGAACTGAAAAAGGTGATATCGCCTTACACTACGAACAAAGAGATGCTGGCCCAAATCAATGAAGACACTGACCTTTTAAAAGACCTGAAGATAAATTCAGCCAATTTGGTTGATATTATTATAGATGCCGAAGCTAAATACGATATTGAGATTGATTATGATGAAGCCGATAAAATGATGAATGTTGGTTCATGCATTGATGTAATAAGCGAAAAAATTGGCCAAAAACAACAATAATGCTTAGTGCGGGTAACGATATTGTATCATTAAATGCTATAAACGTTACCCGCACAAAACAACCAAACTTCTATTCAAAAATACTTACCCTTACCGAAACCGCGCTTCATAAACAGCCAGGTTTCGCAACCATTCCATTTGAAATTTTTGTTTGGCTTTTATGGTCAATAAAAGAGTCGGCGTTTAAATTCCTGCAACGGATTGACGCGGATATACTTTTCACGCCTGTAAAGTTTGAGGTGAATGAGATACAAATTCCACCCGGATTTAACTTACCGGGTTTTGATGATGTTGAATTAACCGGCATCGGGTTTGATGGACTTAACACTATCCGATCTACCATCAAATTTGGAGATCATATCTTTTATTCAAATTCATTGATATACAAGGAATTTATTGTCTCTGTTGTTAATAGTAACCAAGATTTCAGTCAAACTCATTGGGGTATAAAACGTATTGATAGTAACGAAACCGATATTCAATCAGCCGAAGTAAGGGCTTTTTTGATTGATAATCTCCCTGATAAGAATATCATCATCAGTAAGAACTCAAAGGGTATACCTATTTTACTAAAAGACAAACAAGAACTATCTATCCCCATTTCTTTATCACACCACGAATATTATATCGCTTATTCTTTTCAACTCCCTGTTTAGTTAATATCTTAGCAAGGCAAACCATAATAGAGAACCACATTGATGCATACATTTGTAATACCCGTTTACAAACAATCCCCTTACCTGGAACAATGCATCCAAAGTTTGCTTAACCAAACGGTCAAAAGCAGTATTATACTAACCACCTCCACCCCTACCGATTTTTCGAAACAGATAGCCGAAAAATATGACTTCCCTTATTTTGTGAATGATAGTGGCGGGATAGCCAACGATTGGAATTTCGCCTTGTCAAAAGCATCAACCCAATGGGCTACCATTGCCCACCAGGATGATATTTATGAGCCGGATTTTACCGATGAATTACTAAGATCGGTAACCAATGATACGCTCATCGCCTTTACAGATTATGAGGATCTAGTTGATAACCAGCCAAGAAAATCAAACTTAAATAGCTTTGTTAAAAAGGCACTTCTTTTTCCATTCGCTTTCAAGAAAAATATTCATAGCACTTCGTTAAAAAAATCAGTTTTGATATTTGGCGATCCGATCTGTTGCCCTTCAGTATCATTTAACCTGGATGCGTTGGGCAATTTCAGATTTTCACCGGAGTTTACCGTTGCTTTGGATTGGTATGCCTGGTATCAGTTAGCTAAAAAGCAGGGCGCTTTCTGTTTCATCAACAAAAAGCTGATGAAACACCGTATACATGCCGAATCGGAAACAACATTGAAATTATCTGAGGGAAAACGCAGGCAGGAGGAATTACAAATATTTAAAATGATTTGGGGCGATAAAATTGCCCGCCTATTTTCGTGGATATACACATTAGGCTATGCCGATAACAAAATAAAAGCCGACCTGTGAAATACAAATTAACCAAACCCGATAAACCATCATCAAATATGATAGCTTTAACTTTTGCGCTGGTAATAGTTTATTGCCTGGCCACAGCATTTTCTATTGTTCTTTTAGGGCAACGGAGTTTAATATCAGGCAACCTGTTCCAGTTTAAAAACATCATTTCGCTGGTATTTAACTGGCGTTTTATTCTTTCGATGAGTTTGGCTATACTATCAAGAATTTCATTTATCCTGATCAACAGCACCCTGCTTAAAATCCCTTATTTGGCCGAGATAGCCACTACGCTATCGGTATTCATTACCTTGATCTCTATTATTTTTATCTTAATAGCCAATCACTACTTTTTAAAGGAAAGCCTGAACATTAAACAGGCAATAGGCGCATTTATAGTTTTAATGGGGATATTTATAATGCTTAATAAGTAAGCCCCCTCCAAATCTCCGCCGCTAGTTAGCGGAGAGGCTTGGGAGAGGCTGCTCTATTTGATTTTTATTTCTTTCTTCATTTTTTCCATTTCGATCTTCATCAAAGCCATTTCCTGGGCAAGCAGTTTATTTTGCTTTTGCAGTTTTGATGCTACTACGCTTAAATGCAGCAGGTAAACTAAAGCGATAAATATAGATATGGTGAAAACTAAATTAGCTGGCAAATAAATACCAAACAAGTTTGATACCAGTAGCAACCCTTTTTCCCAAAAAGAGAAAACAACCAATATCCCGGTAAATAACAACCATATTATAGAATATTCTTCACGCAGCCGGCCTTTAACAACCATGCGGAATACCAGGAACAAAAATGCCAAACTAGCAATTATGGTAATGATTTGAATTCGTAACATAATATTATGATTTACGGATAAACGAAAAAAACATGGCTAAAGTAACTTTTACACAATAGTAAAACGAGGTAAAACTCCGGATGGACGATTGCCCCCCGCTACGATGCACCATGATAACAGGCGTTTCCTTTATAGCTAAACCCGCTTTGGAAAAGAACACCAATGATTCCGGCTCAGGGTAATCATCAGGGTAATAACGTGCACCTAGTTTTATAGCTTTTTTATCAAATAGCCTAAAACCCGAAGTACTATCGTAAATACTTTTGCCGGTGAAGAATTTATTTAACCAATGGAAATAGGTAATACCTAAACGACGTAAAAAAGATGATTGAAACCCTTCTTTTACAATAAAACGTGAACCTATTACTAAACTCGCCCCCGTTTCTTCATAGCAGGCTACCATCTTTTGCAATTCCGCGGGCGGGTGTTGCCCATCGCCATCCATTTGCACAGCCAAATCATAGTCATGAAGCAAGGCATATTTAAGCCCGCTTTGTACCGCGCCACCAATGCCCAAATTAACCGGAAGATCGATCAATATAACATCCAAATTTTTAGCAACTTGTTGGGTATCATCTGTTGAGCAGTCGTTTACTACGCATACGCTTACATTATATTTTTCAGGAAGTTTTAAGTTCTCCAGGTCTGATATTAACCGGGGTAATGATGCTTGTTCATTAAAACATGGGATAATAATGAGAATATTCATCATTAATATTATAGCTGTTAAATTAGTTAAGGTTGATAATTACTATTCAATATGCACACCTAAACTAACAATTAAATACATAATTACAGCTATCTATCTTTATTTTTCGCACATGTTAATTGATGAGAAACTTAAATTCGCAATTATATATATATCTTTTTTAACAACTTCCATAAATGGCAATGTTTGTTTATTTTTGCTTTTCAAATATCTGTCATGGTCAAATTATTTATTAGTGGCTTTCCACTTAACAGCACTGAATTAGAAATTGTTCAGTTGGTAGGGCCATATGCAACCGTAAGCACAATTAAGATAGTAAGGGATAAGGTGAGCAAGAAGTGCAAAGGATATGCTTTCCTTGAAGTTGCAGATCAAAAACAAGCTGAAGCAGCCATGGATGCCCTTAACGGAACAGCCCTTGGCGACCGTGAGCTTACCCTGAATATAGTTGAAGAAAAACCGGTTAAACCGCAAGCGCCAAAGCGTTCATTCGTTTCAAAACCATCATACAACAGCAGTAACAGCAACTACGATCCTCAAAAAAAGAAGCGCCCACGAAGGATTATTTAATTATTGATTTTATTGTGTTAAACTAAAATCCGCTGATTCATTTTTCACATCAGTTATGTTTGATTTGATAATGGTTAAAGTTCCGTGTGCCCCATTCGAAATAAATAAACCGTGTTTACCTTTTACGCCGATGCCGTAATTGGAGATATTTATATTTTCCAGCGTAGCATTAGTTAATACACCAACTCCTCCATCAACATTTTTAGCGATTACACTCAAGCTGTTTGATAGGCTATTCTGAATATTCAGATTTTTTATTTCGAGGCCGGAAATGCCGCGCTTATCCAAACAAATCTCCACGGCAGCACGCCAGTCCCATTCATGGTCAAAACCGCCGCTTGTTTTTATATCACAATCTTCAATTATTGTTGTGCCGCTAAAATTGTTGTTGATGCTTTTATCCTTGCTTTCGGTTGGGAAGGTAGTACTGATTAAAATAGCTGAGCCTTGGGAAATATCAGTAAATAAACAGTTTTTTATCGCGTTGCTATCGCCTCCATATATTGCGCCACCATTAGCGAGGAAAGGCAGCTCACCTGTACAATTCACTATAAGGTTATGCCCCGGTGCATATAATTGTTTCATAAAAACGGTAGGCCATATCGCGAAGCAATCGTCGCCCGTGCCCCTTGCAGAGCAGTTTGATATGGTAGATTGGGCCATCCCTACACAAAAGTTAATACCATCGGCCATAGTGTTTCGCATGCGGCAGCCGGTAATTTTAAGGTTTTTAGAATTTTCAATCCACATCCCAACTTTGGTATGCTCTATCCAGATATTTGAAATGGTTGAGTTTTCACCATACGAGCCAACAATACCGTCGCTGCTTTCATGGTCGTTGCGATAAATCAGTTTTCCAATTATAGCGAAATCTGATATGTGGATGTTGCTGCCACTGCCTTTTATCCGAACCCTCCTACTCGGATCATGATACAAGGCGGAATCACCAATCAATTCCGAATACCACATGCCTGCACCCCGAACGGTTATGTTTGATGGTAGAATTATATTACCGGTAATTTTAAATTCCCCTGCCGGAATCCAGACGGTTTTACCGGTTTCTATCGCTTGGGCTATGCACCTTTTGAAGGCCGCGGTATAATCGCCATTAAACTCACTTCCAAAAAAGCTTTCATCAGTGATGGATAATGAGTTAGCGGGCTGCTGTAATGGCGGCTCGATATTTTCCAGATCCACCAAATCAATAATGGCATAGTTTGAGTCGTCGCCTTTTTGGTCATCACGTTTTATACGTACAATGTCCCCTTTAGCTATTTTGATGCCCTTAATTCTTATCTCATCATAAAAATGGCGTGGCACACCTGCATTTGGGTTGTTGGTAAACGGATATTTACCGTAAAGCCACGCATAATGAGATGTGATTTTATAATGCTTAATAAACTTCCCATTGATATAAATACCAAGCGTTGAATTGGTACCATTGCCATCATTACTATCCGGCAAACTGTATCTTATCACTAAGCTATTGGCTTTTGCTTTAGCAGCTAGCTCAACATACTGGCCCTTTAAACCAAGCTTTACACATTGTTGACCCGATGATTCGGTTTCGACTTTGTAAGGACCATAAGCAGGGCCTAATAATGTTCCGGTGGTATGCATGTGTTCAGCCTCATACGTCATCCACGGAATAGTAGCACCATATTTTTTTTGGGCAAAGCCGATAGACCCTGTAGCAAGAAGTACAACAAATATAAATGCGCGTTTAAAAGTCATCATTAATATTTATTGAGCATTAATAATTTGCTTGATCCAAATGGGGATAAGCTTTTTACGTTCCTGCATTAATTTATCAAATTCGGCTGTATTAAAGTTTCCCGCTTTTAATTGTTGCGGACGGGTTAAAAACGGAAAAACGATCATTCCTGATATATTCCACAACAAATTAACCGGATGAAAATTGATTGTACCATCAGCCTGCAAGGCATAAAGCTGTTTAGCAAAATATGAATCGGCTAATGTTCGCATTTTATCGATCATTGGCAACGTGGTATTACCCGCCATCACCTCATTCACAATAAAAAATGGGAAGTCTGGATTTTCCAGTACCTGGTCAATGTAATACCCAACACAAATTTCAACCTTTTCAAACACAGAGGTGTCTTTATTATTTAAAACAGGTTCTATCTTATCAAATAACTTTTTTATGGTTTCATCCATAATATAGGCGAACAATTTTTCTTTACTGCGGAAGTAATAATTTATTGATGCCACATTAATATCCGCTTCTGTAGCAATATCTCTTATGGTAGTAGCCAAAAAACCCTTACTTGTAAATATCTTCCGGGCCGCGTCTATTATTTTTTCCTCTGTTGATGCTTCGGTTACTGGTGCCATTATTAAAAGTTAATTTTCAAATTTAACCAATGACAAACACATTATTGTATTTTTTGGCCCTATCCTCCTCCCTTGCATATTTTAGGGAAAGGTATCGCACATGGCCCTACATTTTAAAAACTGTTTAAGAATAATAAAACAATTGTAATAGGTAGGAGGAACGACGAAGCATGAAATTGTCTGAACTCGAATTTTGGAAATTTGTTGAATTCCTAGAATTCGAGAAATTCTTTAATTCAATAAATTCAGGTTCAGACAATAACGTTTTGTTTTTGTGTTTATATCAAAGGCAATTCCATAAACAAATCATTAATGCGAATCGGTTACCGCTTTCTGGCCTTTTCTAAATGGCGCCAGGTATATTATTGGTATGGCGCAAAGCATCACCAAACCAACAATCCAATAAGCATCATCATAAGTTAATAATAAACTCTGCTTGTTAACCATGCCATCAATAGCACCGTAAGCCATGTTTGTAGCATCTGATATTGATTTTCCTTTTGACACGAATAGCTGGATGCATTGGTTAAATCTTTCAGTAAAATAAGAGTTATAAGGGTTGATATTATCTAAAAGGTTATTACGGTGCATTGCCTGGCGAACATGGATCATGGTTGTTAAACCTGCAATACCAAATGACCCGCCTAACTGGCGCATCATGTTATTTAAGCCGGTACCCTGGCCAACTTCCGCCCCCTTTAAGCCGCCTATAGCCAAAGTTGTTAAAGGCACAAAAAGCAGCGCCAGGGCCATACCCCGTATAGCCAATGGCCAAAAGAAATCAGTTGTGCCTGTTGACAAGGTAGAATGGCTCAACATGGATGAAAAAATAAAGAACAAGATCATACCTGCAGTAGCCATAAATTGCGCCGGTACGCCTTTATTAAGCATAATACCAACAAAAGGCATCATAATTATAGTAAATAATCCGCCCGGAAATAACATTTCGCCAGTTTGCTGCGCCGAAAAACCTAACAAGCTTTGGCAAAATACCGGGAATACAAACATTGACCCATATAGACCTACCCCTAACACAAACGAGGTAACCATACCCGCGGAGAAACTCCGGTGCCGCATTACCTTAAAGTTAACTATAGGGTATTCGGTACTTAATTCGCGCCATATAAAAAGCAACAGCCCAATTACAGCAGTACATGTTAACACTATAATGTAGGTAGCCGAAAACCAATCGTCATCTTCGCCTTTTTCTAATATAGTTTGCAAACTGCCTACCGATATTGCCAATAAAGCAATTCCCCACCAGTCAATAGGTTTGCCCCTACCATCACTTGGTGTAACCCTCACAAACAAATAAGTACAAGTGGCCGCAAGGCAACCTACGGGAATGTTTACATAAAATATCCAGCGCCAGGCTGCATGGTCGGTAATATAGCCACCGATTGTTGGGCCGATAGTAGGGCCAACAATAGCGCCCAGGCCAAATAAAGCTGTTGCTGTACCCACCTGTTCTGGCGGCCAGGTTTCTAATAAAATAGCCTGTGCTGTTGAGATGAGGCCACCGCCTGCAATACCTTGAAGTACCCTAAAGCCGATCAACTCATTAAGACTATGCGAATTACCGCATAAAAAAGAAGCTACGGTAAATAGAATTATAGAGGTTAAAAAATAATTCTTTCGTCCAAAGAAACTACCTAACCAGCCCGACATGGGCAATATGATTACGTTTGCCACACTATAACCGGTAACTACCCAGGCGGCATCTGTTAAGGTAGCGCCCAAATTACCCTGAATTTGAGGGATTGAAACGTTTACGATGGTTGTATCTATCAATTCCAGCAACGATGCTGTAATTACAGTAATGGTTATGATCCATTTTTTTAATCCTGTTTCGGCCATATAACATTTGTTTATTAATTCCGCATTTGATGATACAAAATTAATCAAACGATTGATTAAAACATACGTTTAAAACGATATATTGGATTATGGCTTTTTTATGACTGATGGATGTAGGTTAGATTTTAAGGAATTATGGCTTATGCTAAGGGTTATTATACTGTAACACTAATTGTAAATGCCGATTACTATATTAGCAGTAATATAGTAAACCCAGCCATCAAATCACAAATGTGGAAGATTTTAACAGCATTAGTTTTTTGTGCGATTACAATCATTTCTAAAGCGCAAATATTAAAACCTGTAACCTGGAGTTATGGGGCAAAAAGGATTAGCGCAAGTGAAGCTGTGATATTTTTAAAAGCAAACATTGATAACGGCTGGCATATTTATTCACAAAATATAGGGAATGATGGGCCTACAAAAACAGTATTTACCTACGCTTCTTCTAAAGCTTATAAACTCAGCGGTAAAACGATAGAGCCAAAACCAATCAGTCACTTCGACAAAGTTTTTGGAATGCCGGTTGGATATTTTGAACACCAAGTAATTTTTCAGCAAAAAATTAAACTATACTCATCTAAGCCCATTGTAGTTAATGGTATAATTGAGTATGGTACATGTAACGATCATCAATGCCTTCCTCCTGAAGATATTAAGTTCAGCATTAAACTGTAGTGAACAGTCAGTTTTGAAATTTATTTTTGATTCTAAGAGCTTAAAAACATATATTTTTTCTTTCTTTTCTTGATCAAAAACACCTTTTTCGAGCGTTTTTTGGGTGATTTTAGCCCAAAAAACGCCGTTTTTTCACCAATAATTAGCGAAAAAACAATCTAAAAACGTCCTTTTAGGTGCTTTTAAGGCCGAAAAACACATTAAAAGTGTACCAAATGCACCACGTGTGTCATCTGTGTTGTGGTATTTATATAAGGTTTTCCCGTGCGAAAAAATTTTGGATAGTATCGGGCTTGGTCATTAAGAAGGTTTGGAGTCCTAATTGTTTAGCTGTTTCAAGGTGCTGGGGACTATCGTCAATGAATAAAGTTTCCGCAGGTATCAAGTTATTTTCGTTTAACACTTGCTCAAATATATCGGCCTCAGGCTTGCGTTTGCCGGTAAGATGCGAGTAGTAAGTCTTCTCGAAAAATTGATCGTTGTTAGGTATGCCGAACTCACTTTTCAGGTATTTATGCACATAATCATAGTGTATAGCATTTATATTGCTTAGCAAGAATGTGCGGTATTTGGTCTTCAGCTTTAACAACAGTTCATGATTTCCGGCTGGTATCCCAACAAAAATAGCATTCCAGGCATCGTCAATTTGCTGATCGGTAAGATCAGGTTTTTGAGCAAGCACCCTGATACGGTCGCGAAATGCGGCATTGGTTATCTCGCCACGCTCTAATAAGTTGAATACAGGATCCTGCTGGCGATGCCCGTAAAACTCATCTGCATTGTTGATACCCAGGTTTTTCCATGCTTGCTGTACCTTGGTAAAATCAATATTGAAGATGACGTTGCCATAGTCGAAGATTATATTTTTAATATTTTGCATAATAACAGTTGGTAATTTAAGCGCAAATATGTAATATTGCGCCTCGAAAATAAACAAATATTTTCAGCGCCTATAGCTCAGTTGGTTAGAGTAGAAGACTCATAATCTTTTGGTCCCTGGTTCGAGCCCAGGTGGGCGCACAAGTTTCAAAAGCCCGTTTTCTTTACGAAAATGGGCTTTTTTAGCGTTTAAAGGCATATATTTGCCTTATTCTTTTCTAAGTAGCTCAATCGAGTGGTTGGCATTTTAACAGGTTTTTTTGTTGAATTAGCCGAAAATGTTTAGCAATTGTTTAGCGACGGAATCGGCCTTAAAGAAAATTTCTTATGGCAACCATTAGAGAAGTGATTTTACCAAATCAAAAAAGAGAAGATGGAACGTGGAATGTAAAGATCCGCGTAACCCATCAAAGGAAAGTGAACTACATCAGCACCCAGCATTATGTCGGTGTAAAACAAATCAGGCCGGATCATTCCATCAAGGACCCGATTATCCTCAATGCTATTTATCCGACCTTAAAAGACTATCGGGAAAAGATCAGCGATCTTGGCCCTAAGTTGGAGGTATTTGATTTGCCTCGGTTAATAAATTATCTGACTAACAAAACAGAGATTACGGCCGATGA
>Ga0302197_10002515_pt1 | contig 16981 bp, 16 predicted proteins | sample II_Bog_N2_1_FD_193526 | JGI IMG/M metagenome (GOLD analysis project Ga0302197, IMG submission 193526) | Peat permafrost microbial communities from Stordalen Mire near Abisko, Sweden - II_Bog_N2_1 | ecosystem: Environmental > Terrestrial > Soil > Wetlands > Peat | place: Sweden: Abisko...
ATGGCTTGAGGCCTGGTTTCCAAGATCTGGTTCGTAGATCTGGCTCGCGCTTCAATGTATCCACAAATAAGAAAGCCCCAGACGGTGTGTGTCTGAGGCTTTTCTATCTGCTCAATGATTTGGACTCATCCAGCTTTTTCAAGCAGGCATAACGACAGGTCGCGCCGTTCGACCATGTCGCTCGTGATCTCCAGGTCGCGCACGCGTTTGTTGTTGGGCAGGTGATACATCAGGTCGAGCATCAGCTCTTCCAGGATCATGCGCAATCCACGCGCGCCCACCTTGCGTGCCAATGCCTCGCGGGCAACGGCAACTGTTGCTTCCTGCGTGAAGTGGAGGCGAACATTTTCGTATTCGAACAGCCGCTGATACTGCTTGAGGATCGCATTCCGCGGCTTGGTCAGAATCTCGACCAGTGCCGCTTCGTCCAGCTCGTCGAGAATGCCCATTACCGGCAGGCGGCCAACAAACTCCGGAATCAACCCGTACTTGATCAGATCCTGCGGCTCGGTTCTGCGCAGCAGCTCGGTATCGCGATGCGAGCGAGTGGTTGCTGCATCTGCCTCAGCGTCGGCGGCCTTGAAGCCAAGCGCCTTCTTGCCCACGCGGCGTCCTACCACGCGTTCCAACCCAACAAACGCTCCTCCGCAGATGAAGAGAATGTTGGTGGTGTCGACTGCGGTGAACTCCTGGTGCGGGTGCTTGCGCCCGCCCTGCGGAGGCACATTGGCCACGGTGCCTTCGAGGATTTTGAGCAGCGCCTGCTGCACGCCCTCGCCGGAAACATCGCGGGTAATGGAGGGGTTCTCATCCTTGCGGCCGATCTTGTCGATCTCGTCAATATAGATGATGCCCTGCTGCGCTCGCGTTACATCGCCGTCGGCGGCCTGCAACAGCTTGAGGATGATGTTCTCCACGTCCTCGCCTACGTAGCCTGCTTCGGTCAAGGTGGTCGCATCCACAATCGCGAAGGGCACGTCGAGCATTTTTGCCAGGGTGTGCGCCAGCAGCGTCTTGCCCGATCCAGTCGGCCCGATGAGCAGAATGTTGCTCTTCGCCAGTTCCACTTCATTGTTGCGCATGCGGTTCATCTGGATGCGCTTGTAGTGGTTGTATACCGCTACGGCCAGCTTCTTCTTGGTCTGGTCCTGTCCGATCACAAAGTCGTCCAGAAAGCTCTTCACCTCCTGCGGCTTGGGCAGGTGGCCGGCGGTGGTGGCGGGAGTCGCTTCGCCGCGGTCGTCCTCAAGGATTGAGTTGCAGACGGCTACGCACTCGTCGCAAATATATGCGCGAGGATAGTCGCTGGGCGACGAGATCAGCTTGGCCACGGCGTCCTGCGACTTGTGGCAGAACGAGCAGCGCAGTGCTTCTTCAGGTCCCGTGCGCGTTTTCATGGTGTTACTCCCTCTTCCGACGAGTTAACTGGATTCCGTTGCGCGAATGCGGCTACGCAACGTTTTGAAGTTTGCTTTCAACGCGTGCCAAGCGTTCCAGAAGATGACTGTAGTTTTCCATCCTGTGCAGCGTGTCCAATACCTGAGCCTGATTCCGTTCCATTTTACTTTCGAGCGAATCGAACTGCTTTTCGACTTTGGCATCAAGCGATTCAAGACATTTTTCTATGGCTGTAAGCCGAGCGTCAAGCGAGCGGATCTCCGGGGTTACGAAGTCCTGAATAAGCTGACGACCTTCTTCAATAAATCCCATACTCGATCGCTCCTTACTGCGCATCCACTTGCAAAGCCCGTTCGCGCCGATCTTCCAAAAGGCTGTTACAAACTGCTAGGCACTCGTCACAGATATAAGACCGAGGTCCGGGCTTATCCGTCGGCGTAGCAATCAGCACATCCACGTCGTCTTGCGACTTGGAGCACCATGAACACAGCGGCGACTTTTTGAGCTCCGTGTTCATCTGCCCATTCCTGCTCTCTTTTCCGGCGCTTGCGGTCTTAACTCCGCCAACTCCGCTTCCTACGTGCGCGGCCTGTCGATGATCTCGTCGACGATGCCGTATTCCTTCGCCTGCTGCGAATTCATGATGAAATCCCTTTCCACATCGCGCTCAATGCGATCGAGAGGCTGCCCCGTGTGCTTGGCAATCAGGTTGTTGGTAATCTCGCGAATGCGCAGAATTTCGCGCGCATGAATGTCGATGTCCGTAGCCTGCCCGCTCAGCCCGCCCATCGATGGTTGGTGAATCAGGATGCGCGAGTTGGGCAGCGCGAACCGCTTGCCCTTGGTCCCAGCCAGCAATAGAAACGCACCCATGCTGGCCGCCTGGCCAATGCAATAGGTGACCACGTTGTTCTTGATGAATTGCATTGTGTCATAGATCGCCAGGCCTGCGGTGATCGAGCCGCCCGGAGAGTTGATATACAGCGAGACGTCTTTCTCAGGGTCTTCCCCTTGCAGAAAGAGCATCTGCGCCACAATCAGATTAGCCACCTGGTCGTCGATCGGGGTGCCGAGAAAAATGATGTTATCGCGAAGCAGACGCGAGTAAATGTCGTAGGCGCGCTCGCCTCGGCTCGTCTGCTCAACCACCATGGGAACCAATGCCATTGAATGTTCTTCCCGTTCTTCCGTTGGGGGCTGTTTCTCCCCGATTCCTGAGAGCCGCGCGGCCATTTCCTGTTCCACGCGGCGTTTTCCGCCCTGTTACCCGCCCTATGCGGGAAGCCGTTCGTAAAGTAAGCTCGCCGTTTTTTCGCGTCGGAGTTGTTCACGGATTTTAGCTAGCCCGCCGTCCTCAGTCAAACGCGCCCGCAATACATCCAGCGGCTCCCGTGATTGAATTGCGGCAATTTGCAGTTCCTGGTCCAGTTCCTCGTCGCTGACGGTGATGTTCTCATCGTGCGCAATCCGGTCCAGCAGGATCATGGATTTTACTTCTGCCACCGCGCTGGTTCGCTGTGCCGCGCGCAGCCTTTGAAAGTCCAGCTTGCGCATCTGCTCGGTATCCATGCCCTGCGCCGCCAGGGCGCGCAGCCCGCGTTCAAGCCGCGCGTCAATCTGCTCCTGCACCAGCGATTCGGGCACCGCGAAAGGGTAGCGCTCGGTAAGCGCCGCAAAGAGCCGGTCCTTGGTTTCGCCTTCCACACTGCGCCGCTTACGGCTCGCCATGTGCTCGCGCACCCGCGCTTCAAGGTCCGCAAAGCTCTCATAAGCACCGAGTTCTGCGGCAAAATCGTCGTCCAGATCGGGCAGGGTGCGTCTCTTGATGGCTTTCACCTCAAGCTCGTAGGCTACGGTCTTGCCGGCCAGCTTGGCGTCGCCATACTCGGCGGGATAGATGACTTCAGCCTTTAGCTCCTGGCCCGGCTTTGCGCCGCGCAGAACCGCGTTAAAGGCTTCCACCGTGTCCTTACCGCCAACCTCAACCAGTGTGTCTTCACCGGCAATCGGGGCAGCCTCGGTGTCGCCCTCGATCTGGCCCTTGTAGGAGATCTGTGCCCAGTCGCCGTCCAACAGCGCCCGGTCTTCCTCTACCGGTTCAATGGTGGCGCGAGACTCCCGCAACTCCGCCATCTCCAGATTGAACTCGTCCTCGGTGATTTCCACAGACGGCTTTTCCACCGTTACACTTTGGTAACCTTCGATGGAGAATGCGGGAATGAATTCGAAGACCGCCTTGACGTGCAGCGCTTGGCCGTCCTCGACGGTCAGCTCGGTCACCTGCGGCTGGCCTACGGGCGCGACGCCCAGGTCGCGCACTGCCTTGTTGAACCGCTCCGGCAGCAGGCCGTCGATCACGTCCTTGCGAATCTCGGTTGCGAAGCGGCGCTTGATCACCGTCTCCGGCACCTTGCCGGCGCGGAACCCAGGAATCTTGGCATATTTCCGGTAGTTGCGAACCACGTTGCCGTAGGCTTTCGAGACCTCTTCGGCGGGGATGTCCAGAACCAGCTCGCGCGTGCAATCCGGATTCAGAACCGGACCATGCTGGTGGGTGTGGTCGTGTCCCTCATGCTCATGGTCATGCCCATCATGGTCGTGTGCGTGGCCTTCTTGCTCATGTTCGTGCGCTTCCAGGCCTTCGTGCTCATGCGTCCCCTCGGCTGTTTCAGGTCGGGGGTTGTTTTCGAGAGTGTCAGTAGAACTCAACTTTTTGCCTTCCAGGCGCTCTGTGCGCCACATCAACTGCTAGGGGCTCATTCTTGCTGCCGGATGCCCATTTGGGCTGCCGGCTGCCAACTCGCGCAAATAGCCGCGGCAACGCACTCTTACTCAAGGCAAAGCCTTCGCTGAGTGGCCCTGAAGTCCCTCATCTCATGGTAAGAGGGTTTGCTGGAAGGGTCAAACCGGCGAAAGCCGATCAGGCGGCGAAATGCACCGTAATAGGCACGTAACCGGTCAGAGACCTCGCTTGGGAAGAAAGAGAGCTTACTGCTCAGTGTGCTGAGGCTTGCGTACGTAAGGCAGGAACCGCGGATGCGCCGCGCCGCAGTGCATGTAGTGCTCCCGGGCTTCCTTCAGGCTGAGGGAGCCGTTGACGGTCAGGCGAACATCCGCGGCATCTTCATCTTCCTGGCCATCGTCTTCCCACCAGCAAACCGGGCACAATCCGAGCGCGTCCGGCGCTTCCAGCGTCTTGTATCCGCAGCACGGGCAGCGGAACCGGGCCTGCACCAATGTTCCCACACCGGAATAGACGGCAAAAAGTGGGCGCGAGTTTACGAAATGAGGGGCCCCATCCGGATGTTCTCGGCACCCAATTCCTATTCTGAAACTCAGCGCGCAAGATTCTTTCTTGATCGCACCTAGTCGGCAGGCTGAGCCATGCGGAACTGATCGATTCGCTGCCGTTCATCGACAGCAGGTTCACGTGGGCCCGCCAGAGTAGAATCCGCCCCAGGAGGCGAATTCGATTTTATGCCCTTTGTCCTCATCTTTTTTCCTGCTCGATTGAGCCGCAAGTTGTTGATAGTGTTGCTGCTGGCCGTACCAACCGCGCTCACGGCCCAAGTCCACCGTACGCCGCTTCGAGTGGCCGTCGTCGGTTTGGTCCATGGCCACGTCGAAGGCTTCCTTGCCGGCCTTCCCCACCATACCGACGTCGAATTGGTCGGCATCGCCGACTCTGACCCCGCACTATTCGCCAGGTACCAGAAGAAATACGCGCTTCCCGCAACCGTCTTCTATCGCCAGGAAGCCAACATGATCGAGAAGACCCACCCCCAGGCCGTGCTGGTCTATACCTCCATCGCCGATCACCGGGCTGCCATCGAGATCGCAGCACAGTACGGTGTCTCCGCCATGGTGGAGAAGCCTCTGACCATCTCGCTTGACGACGCCCTGGCCATCCGCCGCACCGCCCGCCACTACCACATCCACGTGCTGGTGAACTACGAGACACCTGGTACGCCAGCAACAGAGCAGCCTATGACGAAGCCGAAAGCGGCCGCCTGGGCGCCATCCGCCGCGTCGTCGTTCACGACGGCCACCAGGGCCCCAAGGAGATCGGTGTTCCGCCGGAATTTCTTGCCTGGCTCACCGATCCCGCCCAGAACGGCGCCGGCGCGCTCTACGACTTCGGCTGCTACGGAGTAGATTTGATGACCTGGCTCATGCGCGGCGAAACTCCGCTCACTGTTACCGCTGTGGTCAATCACGATAAGCCCGAAACCTATCCGCAGGTGGATGACGACGCCACCATCGTGCTCACCTATCCTCATTCCCAGGCCGTCATTCAGGCATCGTGGAACTGGCCCTTCGGGCGCAAGGATATGGAGGTCTACGGCGCCACCGGCTACGCCATCACCGTCGAGTCCGACAAGCTCCGCGTGCGCCACGAGCACGATGCGCAAGAGCAGTTCACCACGCCGCCTTCGCTCTCTCCGCCAGAGAACAACTCGCTGAACTATCTGGCCGCAGTTCTGCGCGGCGAAATCATGCCGAAGGACGACCTGAGTTCGCTCGACACCAACGTCATCGTCATGCAGATTCTCGACGCTGCGCGCGAATCGGCCCGCACCGGAAAGACAGTGCAGCTCAGAAGGCTCGAAGATTAGAGTTTTCGTGCGGCTTCGCTGCGCACGGCTGCCACCGTAATTGACAACTCTCTGCGATTCGGGGATTATCCAGTCGTACCCGCAGCACTCCACAATGACCAATCAATGCACGCGATGCACATACGAACTGGAGGACGGCGCGGTCGTCTGTATTCACTGCGGCGCCGCGTTGGGTGAGCCCGCGGGGCCGGATGCTGCGAGGTCTTCAGTCGCATCCGATCTGTCCGATCCTCCGGTGGCAACGCGCGAAGCAACGCCCGCGACTCCCGCTCAGCCCGTCATCGCCTCTCCCATGTTTTCAACGGGGAGCGACCTCAACGGCATTGGTGGCTGGCTGATCCTGGTGGCAATTGGCCTTGCAATCTCGCCGTTCATCATGATGCATGGCGTCTATACCGATCTCCGCATCTTGACCGGCGATCGATACCAGGCAGGCCTTGCGCTTCGTCCCGGCCTTGCCGGACTCGTCATGTTTGAGGCCATCACCAATACCTTGTTTCTCGCTGCGGTGGTCTGCCTCAACGTTCTGCTTTACCAACGGAAGCGTGTTTTCCCAACCGCCATGGTGGTCTATTTCTCGGCCCAGATCGTCTGGGTTCTGATCGATCACCTGATGACCTTGAAATATACCCCACATTCCACATGGACGGGCGTTTTGAGGGCGATCGTCGCCGGCCTGATCTGGATTCCTTACTTCCTGCAATCGCGGCGTGTTGAAGTTACATTTGTCCACGAATAGAGCTTCGCCGAAGACCCTTCTGGATCCAGCCGGGCCCACTGAAAACCAGGCGGGCCGGAATCGCTTCCGGCCCGCTTGGTTGGTTCAATTGCAGCGAACCCTTACGGCACAAACACGTGCAGCCGCACATGCCATTTGCTGCTTTGTCCGGGTTTCAGCGTAACCATGCCTGTATCGGTCGAGCCCCACTCCTTGCCGAAGGGATCGCCGAAGTTGTACTGATGCTCGATGGCCACGAATTGTTTAGTGGGTGGCGCGTACATCTGGATTGCCTTTATCTCCGGCGACAGGCCGATGATGTCGATGCCGTAATGCGCCGCCGGATCGATCACCTTTACCGTAACGGCCTTGTTCGCCCACTCCAGGTGATTCCAGTTGTCGTCGTAGAAGTTCGATCCCAGCGCCACACCGCCCGGCGCAAGCAGGTCAAACTTGGTCCCCGCTACCGGAGAAATCTTGCCCGTCGGGAAGACGTTGTCGTAGTTATCCACCTCAGCCACCGTGGTTCCGGGGATATGCACCTTGACCTGCGTGCGGTCGCCTGAGGGCAAATTGAAGTAAGGGTGCCAGGCAATGGCGATCGGCTCGGCTTCGTTGCCCACATTGCGCGCAACGATGCTGGCATCCACGGCTTCGGCCGTCAGCCGTATGGTGAAAATCAGGTCGGTCTTCGACAGCCAGTGGCCTCCAAAGTCGCCGCCATGGATCACTCCGGTCACTTCCTGGCCGCCGGGAATGTCCACAACCTTGACGTCGTCGGTCTTGGCCTTGAGGATCAGCCCGTGCATGGCGTGGCGCTCCGCCCCGGGCAATTTGCCTATGTTGTTGGCTGGAAGGGTGATGGTGTGGCCCTTCCACTCTGTGGTCAGCGTCTTGCCGTCGGCCGAGAGCTTGCCGCGAATCCGATTGGGGTAGGGAACCAGAAAAGCGGCGCCCAGCCGGTAGCCCAGATTTCCAAAGCTGTCATCGTCTACGTCCAGCATCTTCTTCGCGTCCGCCAAGTCCGGAGAAGCGAGCACGTCCACATTGCCTTTGCCCGGAAAGTTCGCGGTGATCTGCAGGATTTCCATCCCGCGCCCCGGCGCAAGCGTGATGCCTGTGAACTCCGGCCTGGTGGTGCTGGCGGCAGTGCGGGTGAGAGTCACAATCTTTTGCCCGCCGATCTCGGTAACGGCCTGCGCCTGACCAAGAATCAGCAAAGGACCCGCCATCAGGGCCGGCAGGCCAAAAGCGAGCAGCGTATGTGTGCATAACAGTGCCTTCATCACAATCCATCCCTCGAATCGCGTTAGGATCTTCCGGAATCGACTTCCTGGCCGCGCAGGTTTTGCCAGAGCGCGAGAAAGCGTATTCCCGAACGCTGCAATTCTACGCCATGCCGCCCCGTTTTGCTTTACAAGCACTATGATTACTTCCATGGAAAACTCACTCCGTTGGGGAGTTCTCTCGACTGCCAATATCGGCCTCAAAAAAGTCATTCCCGCCATGCAGCGCGGGCAATACACCCGTGTTGTGGCAATCGCCTCGCGCGATCGCGCCAACGCCGAGCGGGCTGCGATCGCTCTGGGCATTCCCACGGCCTACGGCTCCTATGAGGAACTCCTCGCCGACCCCAGCATCGATGCCATCTACAACCCGCTCCCCAACCAGCTTCATGTCCCGTGGACCATCCGCGCCGCCGAAGCGGGCAAGCACGTTCTCTGCGAAAAGCCGCTCAGCCTCACCGTCGCTGAAGCGGAAACACTGCTTGCCGTCCGCGCCCGCACCGGAGTCAAAATAGGCGAGGCCTTCATGGTCAACTGCCATCCGCAGTGGGTTCGCCTGCGGCAACTCCTCGCTGAAAAACGCATCGGCGAGATTCGCTCTATCTCAGGCTTCTTCAGTTATTTCAATAGCGATCCGGCCAACATCCGTAACCAGGTTGAAAGCGGCGGCGGCGCACTCTACGACATCGGCTGTTACCTCATTCACGCATCGCGCTACGCGTTCAGGCAGGAGCCCACACGCGTCGTAGCCCTCGTCGATCGCGATCCGGTGATGAACACTGACCGCCTCACCTCGGCGATGCTTGATTTCCCCGGCGGACAGTCCATCTTCACGTGCAGCACCCAGCTTGTTCCGTATCAGCGCGTCCACTTCTTCGGCACACGCGGCCGCATCGAGATCGAGATCCCCTTCAACGCCCCTCCCGACCGCCCCACGCGCCTCTTCATCGATGACGGCGGCGATCTGTCGGGCGCCGGCATCACCACGGAAACATTCCCCGTCTGCGATCAGTACACGCTGCAGGGCGACGCCTTTTCCAAAGCGGTTATGGACGACGCTGACGTTCCAGTTCCCCTGGAAGACGCCATCGCCAACATGGCGGTTATCGGAGCCATCCTCCAATCCGCTCAATCCGGCCGGTGGGAGTCGCCAAAGCACTCCTCAAAAGCGTAAGGTTAGCTATTTCCCTTGCGGTTTGGGCGCTGCGGCGTCTTTCGATGCCGGCGCTGCCGGGGCGCAGTTTCCGGAGCCTTCTGAGGTGCGGCAACCGCCGGCTTTTCCGGATGCGCGGTGGCCGCGGCCTTCTGGTGCTTATCGGCAGGTTGCCTCCACTCCTCGTCATGCTTTGCCTTTTCGGTTGCCGCTTTGGCGCAATGGGCGATGCCGATGCGGCGATTACGCAATTCGATACGGCGCTCACCTACGCACTCGATAATCCGAGCACGCTCTTCCACATCCATCCTCGGCAATGCTTCAACCCATGTCCGCCGCGCTTGCTGCGCGCCCTCGCGCGCTGGCGTGCAGGGTTTTTTTGAAGGTGAGATCTCATTTGTTAAACTGATGCCACAGGGCGCCGGGCTTGATGAAAACATTCCGGCCTGGTCAAGGCGAACCATACTTGTTGAATATGCCCACTACGCGTCGACCGCGGGAAGACAAACCTCAACTGTGGCGCCTGCCTGTGGCATGTTTTCGATTTGAATTGCACCACGATTCTTCTCCACAACCGCCTTGGCAATCGAGAGACCGAGACCAAATCCTCCCGTCAATCGCGACCGTGAACGATCCGAGCGATAAAACCGTTCGAATACATGGGGCAGGTCTTCGCTCGATATTCCCGGCCCTGCGTCCGCAATCAGGATGCGGCACGCCGAGCCTTCGATGCGGCTGATCTCAACCTTCACTTCACCGCCGAGCGGGGAATGCTGAATTGCATTTTCGAGGAGATTGATCCAGAGTTGGTTGAGCTCGTATTCCGGTGCGCGCACTCTCAAATCGCAACAAGAATCGAACACAACCGATACCGATTTGATCTTCGCCATGGGCACAAGCTGATCGATGGCATGCTGCAACGACTCGTTGAGACCGAGCGGCGCTTCGTTGTCAATGGCGCCCTTGCCGGTCGACCGTTGAAAATAATCGATGGACGCCAGAAGCAGCATGTTGGCCACAAGGTTCTCGGTGCGTGAAGTATCTTCAAGCGCGCGTGCGATGCCCTCGCGCAGTTCTTCTTCTGAGGCTTTGCCTTGTTCCAGAAGTTGAAGAGTCGATTTCTGGATCGCGACAGCGGTCTTCAATTCATGTGCGGCATCGCTGAGAAATCGGCGTTCGCGCCGGAACGCCCGCTGCAGGCGAGAGACCAGCGAGTGCAGGGCACGGGCGAGCGGCACCAACTCAGTGCTCCGGACCGTGCCCGTGGGGTCTTCAAACTGCGCCCCATCGGCCTCGATCAAATCTGCCTGATGGGCGAAGTCGGTGAGCGGACGCATGCCTTTGCCCACGGCCCACCACGTCGAACCGAAGGATATCAGGAGAGAGAGCAGTCCAACCGAAATCGCAATGCGGGTTGCGTTGGCGATCTCGGCCTCAGCGCGATTGGCCGGCATCGCGTAATAGACATTCACATAGAGTTGCGGTATCTGATGATTCTCCTGATCGAGGATTGCCGCATTCATATGCGCCTTGGCTCGATAGATCACTCCCCCGCGGCGAAAAAAGAACGCTCCATCTTCATGTTGTCCGCGATCCTTGTTCGTGGTCAGCCACGAGGAGGACCCCGCTACGGGCCCGCCATGTACATCATCAATGCAAAAGAGATCCTCCTTGGGAATGTTGACCTGATCTCCGTCAAACGTCAGACCATCCGGACTTTTTACATCGTCGTCGACCAGCGCAAGCACTGAAACCATGCGCGCTTTCAACTCTGAATCGACAGTCGACCACACCGCGCGATGCACATACCAGATCGAGAGTCCTACCGCACCCACGGCCGCGACCAACTGGGCCGCGAGGACAAGCAAAACGACTCGACCGCGGATCGAACGCATCATCCCGCCTCACTGCGGCGCAGCATGTAGCCATGACCGCGCAAAGTGTGGATGAGTCGCTCATGGGCGCTCGCGTCGATCTTGCGGCGAAGAGCTGAGATGTACACCTCGATTACGTTGCTGAATTTTTCCCAGTTGTAGTCATAGAGGTGTTCGAGCAGTTCTTCCTTGGAAACAACGGAACCCTGGCGCAGCATCAGATATTCGAGAGTGCGATATTCCATCGGCGTCAGCTCCACGCGCACTTCCGCTCGAGTTGCGGATCTTGTGTTCATGTCGAGGATCAGGTCCGCAAGCACCAACGACGAACTCGCCTGCCCCTTGCTGCGGCGGATGAGCGCTTTCACCCGAGCGAGCAGTTCTCCAAGGTCAAACGGCTTGGCGAGATAATCGTCCGCGCCGTTGTCCAGGACGCCCACAATGGTCTGCTTGTCTTCCTTTGCAGTAAGTACCAAAACGGGAGTCTTGTTTCCTGCCCTGCGTAATTCAGTGAGAAGTTCTTCACCGGAGATGCCAGGCAGCATGAGGTCGAGAACCACCAGATCGAACGATCCCGACAGTGCAAGATGCAATCCTTCGTTGCCTTCCAATGCGACATCGACAACGAACCCCGCATTTTTTGAGATTGCCTTGGCAAGGTTCTGTGCCAGCCGTTCCTCATCTTCGATGATCAGTACATGCATTGAATCTCCGCCCACAATCGAAGCAGTATTGCAATGGTGGATGCTGCCCGCCAGGGATCGTCGCTTCGGCACTTTCCGTCTCATCATGTTGTACGCGCCGTGAGTGGATTTGACTAGCCCGTACCTGAGTCCCAATGCATCGTCTAACTGTTCAATTGTGCCGTGTCACCAAGTGTCACATGTTCAGGGTAGAATCCAGGTTTCAGCCTCTTTCATTTCATGCCTTGTCAGTGGAGCGGAGGGTCACTCGCCGCCTTCAGCAAATCTTCAGGGTGCGCAGGGTAGAGTGGAATCGATGTTTATGTTGCGTACTGGAATGATCGCGGGAGTTCTGCTGGCGACGGCGCTGCCGTGGGCAACCGGGCAGACGGCGCCGTCGAAAACGGATGCGCCGCTTACCCTTGAGGATGCAATACGGCTGGCGCAAGCGAACGAGCCGGCGTTTGCCGCCGCAGTGGCAGAAAGCCGTGCCGCTGCGCTCGAGCGCAAAGATGCCAAGGCCGCGTTGCTTCCCACGGTTACATTTCACAACCAATATCTTTTCACCGAGTCGAATCACACACGGGCGACCACGACGCAAGGCACCACCAGCCAGTCTCTGCCTGTGTTCATCGCGAATAATTCCATTCATGAATACACAAACCAGGCTGCAGTTACCGAAACGCTCGGCTTGGCCGGAGCGGCTTCGGCACGGCTAGCGAGTGCCAACGCGGCGCGGGCGGAGGCGGAACTTGAAATCGCACGCCGAGGGCTTGTGTCGACTGTGGTTGAACTCTATTACAACATTCGCGCTGGCGCAGACAGACTTGCCGTCGCCCAGCGTGCGCTCGATGAAGCCAATCGCTTTGTCGAAGTAACGCAAAGGCGGGAAGAAGGACGCGAAGCGGCGCACGTCGACGTCATCAAGGCTCGCCTTGGACAACAGCAGCGCCAGCGGGAACTGGCGGAAGCCGGCCTCGGCACCGAGAAAGCCAATCTTGAACTGGGAATCCTGCTCTACCCGGACCCGAGCCGCAAATTCGCGGTTGTCGAGGAGACAGCCCCGCCCATGCTACCCGACCGCCCCAGCGTTGAAGCCGCGGCGCGGGCCAAAAATCCTGAACTGCGCAGCGCCCTGGCCACGCTCCAGGCCAGCCAGGCCACGGCCCTCTCGGCCTGGGCTGGCCTGATGCCCGACCTCGCGCTCAATTACAGCTATGGTATCGACGCTCCGCAGTTTGCAAGCAACGGGCCTGGCGGCGCGCGCAACCTGGGCTACTCCGCGAGCGCCACTGTCGACGTTCCCATCTGGGACTGGCTCACCTCGGAGCGTAAGGTGAAGGAGGCGCGCATCCGTTCGCAGGCCAGCAAGGTAGCGCTCAGTGCCGCCCAGCGCCGCATGCTCGCCGACCTCACCGAGGCTTATAACGAAGCGGATAGCGCACGACAGCAGCTAGCCTCTCTCGATGCCAGCGTAGCCGATGCCCGCGAAGCCCTTCGTCTCACCAACCTTCGCTATGTCAATGGCGAAAGCACAGTGCTCGACGTGGTCGATGCACAAAATACCCTGGTGGCCGCCGAAAACGGCCAGGTCGATGGCGTGGTTCGCTACCACTTGGCTCTGGCCCAGCTTGAAACGCTTTCAGGAAGGCTCTAGACCGTGAACTGTGCAACGAGTCGTGGAACTGATGAAGCTTATAAGGCGCGAATAGCGGTGGCGGCGGTGTGCGCACTGCTCGCTGTCTCCCTGATGGCCGGTGGATGCAAGAAAAATGAGGAAACAGCTCCCGAAGCATCCGTAGCCGTTCAGGCTGAGCATCCCACCGTCGGCCCACTCTCCGCGGAGATTGCCGCCGATGCAGTGCTGGCTCCTCTGGCCCAGGCAGCCATTGCGCCCCGCATCAGCGCTCCTGTGAAAGCGGAGCTAGTGCAGCGCGGAGCGATCGTACACAAGGGTCAACTCTTACTAACGCTCGAGGACCGCGACCTGCGCGGTGCGGCACTTGACTCCCGAGGCAGCCTGAGCCAGGCGCAGGCTGCCTTTACCGCCGCCACACTCGCCACGATTCCCGAAGATGTGCAGAAGGCCCAACTCGATGTGGACCAGGCCAGGGCCAATCTAGACGTGGCCAACCGCACCGTCGAAGAGCGCAAACGGCTCCTCAAGGAAGGCGCCATCGCAGGCCGGGATGTCGACACCGCCATGGCCGCAGCCGTGCAGGCCCAGGCCGCTTACGACACCGCCGCCAAGCACCTGGCCAATGTGGAAAAGACCACCCGCCAAACCAGCATCGACGCGGCAAAGGGGCAGCTCACCTCGGCACAAGGCAAGCTCGAAAATGCCGATGCCCAGGTGAGCTATGCCGAACTGCGCAGCCCCATCGATGGTGTCGTCACAGACCGGCCGCTCTTTCCCGGCGAAACAGCCGCGGCTGGCGCGCCCGCCATCACTGTGATGGACACCAGTTCACTGATAGCCAAGGTGCATATCTCGCAGGTTTCCGCGCAGCAATTGAAGATTGGCGGAGCAGCTGAGCTCACGATTCCGGGAGTCGACGATCCTCAAGCCGCGACCGTTGCTCTTATTAGCCCGGCTCTCGATCCGGGCTCAACAACGGTCGAGGTCTGGCTCAAATTGCCCAATCCCGGCGGCCGTTTCAAGGTGGGCACGCCGGTGCACGCAATCATCAGTGGACTCACCATTCAAAAGGCCGTCCAGTTGCCCACCGCCGCGATCCTGCCGGCCGATGATGGATCCACGACCGTGCTGGTCGTCGGAGCGGATGGCGCTGCCCACAAGCGCGCCGTTCAGATCGGCCTGCGAACCAACGAAAAGGTCCAGATCCTCAGCGGAGTGACGCCCTCCGACATGGTCGTGACCGAGGGCGGCTACGGCCTCGACGATGGCACCAAGGTCACAATCGGCGGCGCCAAAAACGACGACAATAGCGGTAAAGACGATGCCCCGGCTGCGGGCGGGAGCAAGGAATAATGGCCTCCGTTCCTCCGTTGTCCGACAATGAACTGCGCTCCGAAGATGATTCGACTTTCTGGCTGCCGCGTTGGGCCCGCACCATCTTCTTCATGGCTTTTGTTCTCACGGTGGTGGGCATCTTCGCCTTCTTCCAGACGCCCATTGCGGTCTTCCCGGAGACCAACTTCCCGCGTATCGTCATTGGCATCGATAACGGCGTAATGCCTGTCGAACAGATGCAGGTCACCATCACCAAGCCCATCGAGGACGCGGTCAACTCGGTGCCCGGCCTTACCACCGTGCGCTCCAACACCAGCCGCGGATCGGCCGAGGTCAGCCTCTTCTTCGACTGGTCGGTCGACATGTTCCGCACTCTGGAACTGGTCAACTCCGCACTCAGCCGCGTCCAGCAGGAGTTGCCGGCCACGGCGAAGATCACCACCAACCGTCTCACCTTCGCAACGTTTCCGATTCTCGGTTACAGTCTGACCACGACCAACAGCAGCGTCACTCAGAGCGACCTCTGGGAACTGGCCACCTACACGCTCAAGCCGCCCCTCAATCGCGTGAATGGCGTGGCCACCGTGACCATTCAGGGAGGCCAGGTGCCTGAATATCACGTTGTACCCAACATGGCGCGACTGCAGGCTTCCGGCGTCACCATCCTGGACCTCGCCAACGCCATCGGCGTCGCCAACACCATCGACTCGCCCGGGCTCTATCCCCAGAACCATCAGCTGGTGCTGGCCCTCGTGGGATCGCAGGCGCACGATATTCAGAGTTTGCGCGATCTCACCGTTAAGACCACCGCCAGCGGTGCGCCGGTGCGCGTCAGCGATTTAGCCGACGTGATCCAGGCGCCGATGCCGGTCTACACCTTTGTCTCGGCAAACGGCCACCCCGCTGTGTTGCTCAACATCGCGCGTCAGCCTTCCAGTAACACCGTTCAGGTAGCCGACGGTGTCGCTGCAGCCGTGCAGCAGTTGCGCGCGCGCCTCCCTCGCGGCGTCGCGCTGGAGCCCTTCTACGACCAGTCCCAGATCGTGCGCGAGAGCATCGCCAGCGTTCGCGATGCCATCCTCATTGGCCTGTTCCTCGCCTGCATGATCCTCTACCTCTTCCTGCGCGACTGGCGCTCTTCGCTGATCGCCGGCATGGTCATCCCCGTCACTATGGCCGTCACCGTACTTGTCCTATGGCTCGTCGGAGAGAGCTTTAACCTCATGACGCTCGGCGGTCTCGCCGCTGCCATCGGTCTCGTGATTGACGACGCCATCGTTGTGGTCGAAAACATCGTCCTCCATCGCGATGCCGGCGAAAACCGGGTCGAAGCCGTGCGCAAGGCTCTCCACGAAATTTCGCGTCCGCTCATCGGGTCCACAATCACGCCTGTCGTCGTCTTCCTGCCTCTCATCGCGGTCACTGGAGTCACCGGCAGCTTCTTCCGCGCGCTGGCCATCACCATGGCCGTTTCGCTGCTCACCTCGCTGGCGCTGGCCGTTACATGGACGCCCGGTCTGGCCATGGTCCTGCTCAAGGCCAGGAAGCGTGAAGATCGCGATTCAAACGACACCGCAACTGATTCCCATCATGAGCAGGGCCCCGTGATGAGTCGCCTCACCGGCTGGCAACATGCCGCGCTCGACTGGTCTCTGCGCAGGCCACTCTGGCTCGGCGGCGCCTGCGTGGTCCTCGCCGCGCTCGCCTACTTCGCCTACTCCAATCTTGGGACAGATCTGCTGCCCGAGATGGACGAAGGCGGATTCATTCTCGACTACGTGATGCCTGCCGGCAGCTCCCTCGAGTCCACCGGCAAGGTGCTCGATCGTGTCGAGAAAATCGTCCACGCCACTCCCGAAGTCGACAGCACCAGCCGCCGCACCGGCCTGCAGATGGGCTTCGCCGCGGTCACTGAAGCCAACACCGGCGACATCACAGTGCGCCTCAAAAACAAGCGCCACCGCACCATCGACGAAGTCATGGCCGACATCCGGCACCAGATCAAGTCTACCGAGCCGGAGCTCGACGTCGAATTCACGCAGATCCTGCAGGACAACATCGGCGACCTCTCCAATGCGCCGGAACCAATCCAGATCAAGCTCTTCAACCCCGATGCGGCGCTGCTCCAGAACATCGCTCCCCGCGTTGCCACCGAGATCGCCAAGATCAATGGCGTAGTCGATATCGAGAACGGCATCGACAACACTGTCAGTGGCCCTGCCACGAACTTTCAGGTGAACCCGCAAACAGCCACGCGCCTCGGTTTCACCACGCAGGAA
>Ga0302197_10002517_pt1 | contig 16973 bp, 16 predicted proteins | sample II_Bog_N2_1_FD_193526 | JGI IMG/M metagenome (GOLD analysis project Ga0302197, IMG submission 193526) | Peat permafrost microbial communities from Stordalen Mire near Abisko, Sweden - II_Bog_N2_1 | ecosystem: Environmental > Terrestrial > Soil > Wetlands > Peat | place: Sweden: Abisko...
ACACAAGGTGAAGCGAGGCTGCTGGCACGGAATTTACATCCTGATGAACGGGACAATGGACGATCTTGCCTATGTGCTGGCAACAGGGCTGGAAAACCCTGTCGTCAACGAGACCGGCATCAACGGCACGTTCGACGCGCGATTTAAAGTTCTCGGAGGAGACGTTGACAGCCTGAACGCCGTCCTCAAAGAGAAGCTGGGATTGGAGCTTGTTCCGGGAAATCAGGAGATGACCATTACCGTCTTCGAAGTGAGCAAGCGGGAGGGGAGCAAATAGGCCCCGTGACAAAGAAGCAGGAGTCGAGGCCTTAGACCGATGTCGTATTCCCCGATCTACTGTGCAGTTGATTGAGCATCGCCTCCGCCCGCGCTAAATCCGCCTCCGTATCTACCCCAATCGTGTCCCCCGGCGCCGCAGCCACATACAGCGCAATCCCGTTTTCCAGCAGCCGCAGTTGCTCCAGCCGCTCTGTATGCTCCAGCGGCGAAGGTGGCAGCGCCGCAAACCGCTCCAGCGCCGCCTTCCGGTAGGCATATATCCCCAAATGCTTGCGATACCCGCCAAATCCCACTGCATCTCTGTCAAACGGAATCGCCGCCCGCGAAAAATAAAGCGCCCGCCCATCCAGCGCCGTCACCACCTTCACGGCATTCGGGTCCGTAATCTCCTCGGCTGCGCACGGCACCGCCAGCGTGGCCACTTCCACCTCCGGCCGCGCAAAAAGCTCCAGCAGCGGCGGGAAAAACTCCCGCGTCAGTGTCGGCTCATCGCCCTGGATGTTCACGTAGATATCGGCGTCGATCGCGCGGGCAACCTCTCTCACGCGATCCGACCCGCTGGGGCAGCCAGCCGAGGTCATCGTCACCGGAATCCCACGCTCGCGGCAAACCGAGGCCACTTCGTCCGAGTCGGTAGCCACCACCACGGTGTCCATCAGCCCGCTGGCCACAGCCGCGCGCCAAACCCACTCCACCATCGGCCGCCCGGCAATGGCGCGCAGCACCTTGCGGCTGAGCCGCGTGGAGGCAAGCCGCGCCGGAATCACACCGGCAATACGCAACATGCTCATGCTGGCGAGTCTACAGCAGCAGAGGCCCCCGGCTCATCTCCCTGTTCCCTGTCCACTGTGCACTGTTCCTCCCGCGTTTGTGCCTCAAGTCACAGGACGTTCACACTCCGCCTGTGATAGCATCCGCTTCTTAGCGATAGACGCCTGGCGGATTCATCCTAATTTCATCTGCACGGCGCCGGCCTAAACCTTTTATGGACGAGGTAGACGGCAGACCGGGACACGTGGCCCTCCAATCCGGCCACCTGGACGCCCTCAAGGACGCCCCCAGACAGTCCCTGTGCCTCCCTCCATCCCTTCCTTTCATTTCGGGTGCCCCAGGTCTCGTGTTTGAAACCTGGGAATCCGCATCCCCTCTTCGCCAAAACATCCATCCAAAGCCAGCAATTTCAAGGAGAAACCCATGAAAACGTACCAGGGAAGTGAGATCCGCAACGTAGCTGTAGTGGGGCATGCGCATAGCGGCAAGACCACCTTGATCGCCGCTCTGCTGCATGCCGCGAAAATGACCCCAACCCAGGGCCGCGTCGCCGACGGCACGGCCGTTACCGCCTATGACGAAGAAGAAATAGCCCGCGGCGCGACCATGCAAAACGCCGTTGCCTTTGCCGAGTGGCAAGGCGTCAAAATCAATCTTGTCGACACCCCCGGCTTCCACATGTTCAGTCATGAGGCGCGCGCCGCCCTCATCCCCGTCGAAGCCGCCGTCGTCGTCGTTAATGCCCAAAACGGCATCGAAGCTGTCACCGAGCGCGTCTGGAGATTCGCCGACGAAGCCAACGTCCCCCGCATCGTCCTGGTCAACCAGATGGACCACCCCAAAGCTGGTGGTGGTGGCGGCCTGAGCGCCCTCATCGACGACCTCGTGGACCGCTGGGGCCGCAACTGTGTTCCTGTCCAGTTGCCCATCTCCGATGCCCAGGGCTTCCACGGCGTTGTCGATCTGGTTACCATGCAGGCCTTCTTCTACACCCCCGGCGGCGATGGCCGCGGCAAGCTCGGCGAGATTCCCAACAGCTTGGCCGCCGACGCCAAAGCCCGCCATGAAGCTCTGGTCGAGCTGGTTGCCGAGGGCAAAGACGAGCTTATGGAGGAGTACTTCGAGAAGGGCACCATCCCCGAAGAGCACCTCATCTCCGCGCTGCACGAAGCCATCCGCGAAGACCGCATCTTTCCCGTGCTCTTCTCCAGCGGCCTGGCCAACATGGCCGCCGACCACCTCCTGGACTTCCTCAAGGCCTACGCGCCATCCCCCATCGAGCGCGCTCCCATCGCCGTCCATGCCCCCTCGTATGAAGCCGTGGCAACCAACGGAGACGCATCCGTCGAGGCCGGCGCCGGCATCCTCTTTCGCAAGGTGGACGACAAGGAACCCGCGGCCCTCGTCGTCTTCAAGACCATGACCGATCCCTTCTCCGGCCGCATCACCTTCTTCAAAGTCGTCAGCGGCATCATCAAAACCGACGCCACCGTCGAAAACTACACGCGCCGCAGCCAGGAGCGCCTCTCCCATCTCAGCGTCATGCAGGGCCGCAAGGCCGTCGAAGTCACCGAACTCCACGCCGGCGACCTCGGCGCGGTGGCCAAACTCCGCGACACCCTCACCGGCGACACGCTGGGCCAAAAGGGCGCAGAGATCCAGGTCGATCTGGCCCCGCTCCCCGAGCCCGCCATGACCTACGCCATCGAGCCCAAGAGCCGCGCTGACGAAGACAAGCTCGCCCCCGCCATCCACAAGCTCATGGAAGAAGATCTGCTCATCCGCTTCTTCCGCGACCCCATGACCAACGAGTTCCTTATCGCCGGCGCGGGCCAGCCGCACATCGAGGCCATCGTCAACCGCCTCAAAAAGCGCTACCACGCCGAGGTCACGCTCAAGGCCCCCAAGGTGCCCTATCGCGAGACCATCCGCGCCAAGGTCGAGGCGCCGGGACGCCACAAAAAGCAGACCGGCGGCCACGGCCAGTTCGGCGACTGCAAGATTCGCATGGAGCCCATGCCCCGCGGCGCAGGCTTCGAGTTCGCCAGCGAAGTATTCGGCGGCGCAATCCCCCGCAACTTCATCCCCGCCATCGAGAAAGGTATCGTCGAGTCGGCCGCCCGCGGCTATCTCGCCGGCTACCCCGTCGTCGACTTCAGGGCTGTCGTCTACGACGGCAGTTATCACGACGTCGACTCCAACGAAATGTCATTCAAGATGGCTGGCCGCCTCGCCTTCCGCAAGGCCATGGAAACGGCCAAGCCCTGCCTGCTCGAGCCCGTCATGAAGGTAGAGATCGAAGCCCCCGACGAGTTTGCCGGAACCCTCATGGGCGACCTCAACAGCCGCCGTGGCCGCGTAGCTGGCATGGAGTCCAAGGGCCGCACCACCGTCATCAACGCCCAGGTCCCCATGGCCGAGATGCTGACCTACGGAACCCTTCTAACTTCCATGACGCAAGGCAAAGGCAGTTACCGCATGGAGATGGACCACTACGACATAGTCCCCCAGCTAGTAGCCGACAAAATCCTGGCCAACGCCAAACGCCCCGTCGAAGAAGAGGAAGAGTAACGATCGCATCGAGCAGAGGAGAAACCTCGGTGGGGCGATTGCAAGCCCCCCCGAGGTCGATCGGAAGGTTGCGCCAACCCCCAAAGTAGCGCCGGCCTCCTGGCCGGCTGTAGCGCGGACGTCCTCGTCCGCGCTCGTCGTAGCCGGAGTAAAATCACGCCCATGGCGCTAGAAGATAGTTCCGCACACCTCCACGGCGCCGTGCAGCCACGTTACGGCGAAGTCAACATTCGCAATCGCGGCCGCCTTCCTCATTGGGAAAGAGAAGAAGGCCTTTACTTCATTACCTTTCATCTCGCCGATTCGCTCCCCCACTCTGTGCTCGCAAAAATCGTTGAACGCCACCACATCCTGGCAACCGCCAAACAAAACAATGCCAATTTGCTTCCCGAGCAGAAAGCATTGCTTGCCGCTTATAGCCACGCGCGCATCGAAGAGTACTTCGACCGTGGCGCTGGCTCGTGCCCATTCCTCGACATGCGCATCGCCGGCGCCATGGCTGCGGCCCTGCGCTTCCGCGAGGGAATGCATTACAGACTTCTCGCCTGGTGCGTCATGCCCAACCACGTTCACGTTGTGGCGAGACTCTTCCCAGGCCAGGAGCTTGCGAGGATTGTCAAAGCCTGGAAGAACTTTTCCGCCAAAGCCGCCAACCAGGCGCTCGGACGCAAAGGCCGATTCTGGCAGCGAGAGTACTACGACCGCCTGATTCGCAATGGAGACGAGCTCGACCGCGCCATCAGGTACGTCGCCGAAAACCCTGCCAAAGCAGGACTGAAGGACTGGACCTGGGTCTGGAGCGCGGGCTGGGAAGCCCACGCCACAGCCGGCCAGGAGGCCGGCGCTACAAGTTCGTAGCTCCTCGGTTGTTCGCGGGTGTCCCTCCTTCGGCACTCCTGAGCGAAGTCGAAGGACACACGGTTGTTTTTCTGGTATCGTGTGTCCCAGGTCTCAAAACATCGAGACCCGGGGCAACCGGCGGTAAAGTTCAAACTGCTTCGCTCAAGGCCGCGGGTGGCACCGATCCCGGTGACAGTTCCCAACCACGATGAGGGTGGCGGGTGGCACCGATCCCGGTGACAGTTCCCAACCACGATGAGGGTGCCACCGGTCCCTCGCCGTTGGGGACCGGTGAGGAAAGCGTCCCGTTCGAACTGAATCGGAGGCTCTCAAGGCTGTTTTGCAGATAATTATTCCCCCTTGACGCACACTACCGATAGAGCGAATTTTTCACGCCGGGTGCCCCATCCATTCGCGCACTTTGCGAATGGGTGGGAGACCACGAACCTCGACTCACCAGCCGAAGGCCACCCGCCTGGACGGCCAGTCCCTAGCTAGCCAGCGCCTCTACCACAGCCTCAGGATGCCGTGCAATCACCGTCAGATAAGCCCGCGCGGCCCGGTCTGGACGCCGCCGTCCTTGTTCCCAGTCCTGCAAGGCGCGCGGGTCAAGCGCAAACCGCCGCGCAAACTCCGTCCGGCTGAGCCCGGTGCCTGCCCGCACGGCCCGCACATCCACATCCAGCGCGAGCGGGAAGTGATGCACTGCCGCCGGCTTCACAGTACCCTCGGCAATCTCGGCCGCCTCGCGCATGGCCGCCACAAACTCATCCGCCATATTCTTCCGCTTCATCCCTTGATCCTCCGCACCTTTGCCGCCGCTTTGATCGTCGCGGCAAAGCCCGCAACCTCGCGCTTTTGCTCCGGCGTAAGGTTTGCCTGCTCATTCTTGCCGTAAAGAAAGATCGCATAGAGCGGGTTCACTTCGTCGAAAAAGTAATAAATCACCCGCACTCCGCCCGATTTTCCCTTGCCCCGTGCCGCGAATCGCATCTTACGTACCCCGCCCGAGCCCGGAATCTCATCCCCCGACTGCGGATGGAGCGCAAGAAAGAAAAGCAGCTCCTCGTGCTCCTCAGTGGAAAGCAGCTTCTCTGCCCGGCGGGCAAAGGCGCTGGTTTCGACGACCGTCAGCATTGGTATGCTCACAAGAGTGAGTATGCGGCATTGCCGCAGTCGCGTCAAGTACTGTTTGGGAGACCCCCGGCCGGGTGCCCCATCCATTCGCGCACTTTGGCGGGTGGCACCGATCCCGGTGACAGTTCCCAACCACGATGAGGGTGCCACCGGTCCCTCGCCATTGGGGACCGGTGAGGAAAGCGTCCCGTTCGAACTGAATCGGAGGCTCTCAAGGCTGTTTTGCAGATAATTACTCCCCATTGGCGCACACTACCGATTAGAGCGAATTCTTCACGCCTCACGAAAGCCGGACCATGCGAACCGTCAGAAACATCACCGTAGCCGTCGAACCCGAACTCTACCGCCAGACGCGGAAGATTGCGGCCGACTACCACACCACCGCGACCGACATGGTAAGGTTCCTGCTCATTGCCCTGCCTGAGGCAGTGAAGTCCGCGCACTACCCCGGCGGCCGGCCGCAATTTGGCTTGGCCGCCGCTCGCGCAGCAAGCGCCGCGGCCACGCCTGCCGTCCCCACTCCGAACGCGCCCGCTGTTTACCAGAAAATTAATACCCCCTCCCCCTCCCCGGAAAAAGGCGAAATTTCTCCCTGTACGCCTGTAAACCCGACTAAGCCCGTTTCCCTTCAGCAACTTGCAGGACACGAATCAGTGCCCGTACAGAATAAGTATCCCAGTATCTATACCCCTAAATCTCTTATTCAAAAGGCATTACGGGCCATTTCATAAATCGCCATTTCAGCCGCTGTACCTCAGTAAAAAACGGTCGCTGTAAAGGTCGCTGTAAAGTTGCCCAGTTGCCGGGCGCCCCATCAATTCGCGCACTTTGCGAATGGGTGGGAGACCATGAATCCCAATCTGCCGTCCCACGTTTCCCAGCCAACTTCAGATAAAAGAGCCTAGCTAGCCAGCGCCTCCACCACCGCCTCCGGATGCCGCTGAGCGGTCTCAACGCCTCATGAGCGCAAGCATCCCGATTTGGAAGGCTCCGCCATTTAAGTTGTAGAGACCATCGATCTTTCCGCTTGCAATTGCTCATCGAATGCTCCTATAGTCACCACCTGGGATAATGCCGCTTCAGCGGAGGTTCTTCATGCGATCCGGGGTTCCATTAGCGGTTCTTGTATTCCTGATGGTGTATTCGGCCCCCGTCTGTGCCTCCGGGTTTGACGACAAAACATTTGATCAGCAGAGCATCAATGCACTCGAAATCAGGGCGAACCAGGCTCGACCGCGCGAGCAGTGTTTCCTATACGCCGAACTGGTTCACGAGATGACCGAGTTCAGCCTCCGGCAATACTCCGCGGGCGAGGTTGGAAATGCCACTGAAATGCTCAAGAATGTCCAGGTGCTGGCGCGCAAGATCCACTTATCTGTTTCCGACGACGACAAGCGCCTCAAGAGCGCTGAGATTCTGCTGCGCCATACCGCCTTCCGCCTTACCGAGATGCTTCACAACAGCAGCGCGGAAGATCGCCCCCTTGTGGAGCAGACCCTTGCGCAGGTCAATCAGGCCCAAAACGAAGCAATGATGCAGGTCTTTCGCAAATAGAGCAGCCACGCTTCCAATGGCCTCACGGATTGTGCTTCAATCGGAGCATTGGAGTGAGGGCCAAATGCGTACCTTGCTATGCTTCAGCGCGATTTTGGTTTGCCTGTTTGTTGCCGTGCCTCTCCATGGACAAAAGGAGAAGCGTGAGCCGCTTACGGAAGACCAGATCGAGCAGATTCGCGAGGCCGGAATTTATCCCGACGTACGCGTCACCCTCTATGCAAAGTTCCTCAACGAGCATGCCGACATCCTGAAGGGGCTCTCCTTCCGCGCCAAATCGGCCGCCCGCAGCCAGCGCCTTGACCGGGAACTCCAGGACTTTACCGCTCTCATGGACGAGTTCGGCTCCAACCTCGATGTTTACTCCGACCGGCACGCCGATATTCGCCATTCGTTGAAGCCGCTGCCTGCCGCAGTCGACCGCTGGAAAGCCATTTTGCGCGCGCTGCCCGGCGAGCCAGGCTTCGACCTGGCCCGGAAAGAGGCCATCGAGAGTGCCGAGGACTTGGCAGACCTGGCAACGCGCCTGCTGCGCGAAGAGACCGATTACTTCAACCTGCACAAAGACGAACAAGGCCAGGAACGCGCGGAACCGAAGTGAGGCAGATACCAGAGATCAGGGGTCAGGGATCAGGGATCAGCCAGAGAGCTCTCTGAAAAACTGGCCGCCCGCCACCCTCGACTCTAGGCCTTCTGCTGCAAGCTGTAAGCTGTAACTGGTGACCGTCGATTTCATTTCTATCTTTCAGGAAGAGTACCGGGCTTTGCGTCCACGGGCGCCAATGCCGCCCATCGCGGTTCGTTTTCGGCGATTCACCTCATTGAACACGACCATCCGCCTGCGCGAAGGGGAGATTCGGGTTAGCCTTTCTGATCTGCTGGAGGGCGCGCCCGAGTCCGTTATCCGCGCTATCGCTCACATTCTGCTGGCCAAGCTCTACAAGAAGCCCATCGATGCCAGCCAGAGCCTTCGCTACAAGCGCTTCGCTTCATCGGCCGCAGTCACCCGCCAAACCGAGGTCATCCGCCACGCCCGCGGCAGCAAGCGCTTCTTCGGCCCCGAGGGCCGCTTCTACAACCTGGAAGAAGTCTTCGACACGCTCAACACGCGCTTCTTTGGAGGTCTCCTCGGACGCCCAGAGCTCACCTGGAGTGAGCAGTTTGCCAAGCGGGCACTTGGGCATTACGACGCCACACACAACACGATTGTCGTCAGCCGCGTCTTCGACCGCCCCTCAAGCCCAAGGTACGCCATCGAATACCTGCTCTACCACGAGATGCTCCATCTCAAGCATCCGGTAAGGATGCGAGGCCTGCGCCGCTGCGTCCACTCCCGCGAGTTCAAAGCTGAGGAGGCTCTGTTTCCGCAACTCACTGAAGCACTTGCATTTATCAGGCGATTGTAGCGAAACGAGCAAGGCCAAGGGAATGTGACAACGCCGGGCAGATTCTTGACATAACCTTGCTCTGGGGTAAACCATCGAGGGTAGACGGCTCCAGACGAGATTCGAGGCGGACCGCTTCCGCGCTTTTGATTCCGCACGATAAGGACTCGATCGGCGGAATACGGGATGTGCATTGGGACATCAGCTCGGGAGCGGATGTCGGGCTGACTTGTTGCAACATCGGTGAGGCTCCACAATGCTGAGACTTAGGAAGTTCCTTCGCGGATGTTCCGGTTACCTGGCTCTGCTGTTCCTCCTGATCTCCTCGTCCACAATTCCCTCTCTTTTTCATCCATTTCACGAGCATCGGGCTGCGCAACTTGCCATTGATACGGCTCTTCCAATGGAGCTCCTCCGAATCGTTCTTAGGATGTTCCAGAAGCTGGTGCTGGTGATGCCACTGGCGCTGGGGATTCTTTATGCAATCGTGTGGTGGACAGTCACGCACGGGCAACGCTCCGCAAGACGCTGGGCGATTGCCGCAAGCCTGGCGGCCCTCTTGCAGGGAATTCCGGTATGTCTCGGAGTGTATTATGCGAGGATCGATTCGCCGCAGGGACCCTGGCTTACAATTTCGGTCGTCGGAGGAATATTGCTGGCTCTCGGAATTGGAGGGCTCATAGCCTTTTTGCCTCATAACGCAATGACACAAATCCCAATGGAGGCTGCAAAGCCGCCAAGGATTGCCGGAGACGGAACCAGCCATCTCCTGGACGGTGCAGTCTGGCTGTTGCAAATGGGGGGGTACGCCGGAGGAATGGCTTTATGGTACCGCTGGGGCAAAAGCCAGCACCTATCCATGACGCACGGAGTCATGTACTGGCTTGAGGTTTTGGTTGCCATCCTGGTCACAACAGTCGTGCATGAACTTGGTCATGCCATCGCTGGTCAAAGCTTGGGGATGAAACTGCGCGCCTTCGTGGTCGGGCCGTTCCAGTGGCGAATTCGAGACGGAAGATGGGCCTTTCGATTCGTTTTTTCGAGTTTCTTCTCGGCGGGAGGCGCCGCTGCTTTGGTTCCGATCAATCCGCATCAAAGCCGCTGGAGAGAGGTCGGCATGATCGCGGCCGGCCCGGTGGCTGGCCTATGGGTTGGTGTGGTCGCGCTGTTTGCAGCCCTCACGGCGCCAGACATTCCATACGAACATGCCTGGGAGTTCTTTGCGCTCATTTCCACCTTCGGTTTGGTCTCGTCCGCTGCCAACCTGATTCCAATCCGCCCCGACGCGCTCTATTCCGACGGCGCGAGGATATTCCAGATTCTCCGTGGTGGTGCGTTGGCAGACCTCTACCATGTGTTCAACGTTACGGCTTCTGCTTCGGTGACGCCCTTGCGGCCAAGAGACTTTGATATCGAGGCCATCGAGAGGGCAGCCCGCTCGTTCACCGGGGGACGGCATGGGCTGATCCTTCGCCTGATTGCTTCGAACTACTTCCTCGACTGCGGCAATATTCCCCAGGCTGCCGACGCGTTCAACGAAGCGGAGTCGATCTATCGCGAATCCGCCTTGGACATCCCCGGAGAACTGCATACGATCTTTGTCTTCGACAATGCTTTCCTGCGTAACGATGCAGCCAATGCACGCATTTGGTGGGATCGCATGCAAGTGAAGAAGCCCAGCCATTTAGGCGTGGACTATTGGTTGGCGCAAAGCGCGCTTGAGTGGATTGAAGGCCACACGCAAGATGCGCGCGAAACGTGGATCAAAGGAAACGCTCTGGCGCAGAAGCTGCCGGCAATGGGAAATCATGAGTTCGACCGGTATCGTTTCGCGCTGTTCGGCGAGGCTCTTGACAGCTCAAAGGCAGCCAGCTAGCCGGAGCGGCCAGTTCCCTCATTTGAGAAGGAATTCCACCCTATTGGGCACTATCTCGCCAGCAATGCCAGGGCAAACGCATTTCAGATTGCGGGATGATTCTGTCTTAAAAGGGCACGGCTTGAGCCGTGCCCTTTCAAGACTGCTTCTATCGGCGACTCGAAATCCAAATGCGTTTGCCATGCCAGCAATGCAGTCATTGCTAGCATTGCTGGCGATATGGTGCTAGGCTATTTAGATGGCAACGTTGACGATCCGTAATCTCGACGAAAAGGTCAAGCGCAGGCTTCAAATCCGCGCCGTGCTCAACGATCGTTCCATGGAGGCCGAGGTGCGTGCGTTGCTTACCTCATCGGTGGAAGACCCGCCGGCAGCAGGAGGAGTTAAGGAGGATCTCGGCGCAGCCATCCATGGCCGGTTAGCCGCCATTGGTGGCGTGGACCTGATGATTCCGCCTATCCGTCATTCCCGCATTCAGGTTGCGGGGGTGCCGATGAATCCGGCTGAGAACTTGGCGCTCAAAGAAGGCTTGGGAACCGCAATCCATAGCCTCTTCGCGCCTCTTGGCGGCGTCGATCTCCAGATTCCCCCACGCCGCAAGTCGCATCGGCAGATCTCCACCTTTGAATGAAGATTCTGCTCGACACCAATGTCCTCTCCGAGGTCATGCGACACCAGCCCGAACCGGCAGTCATGGCTTGGATCGACGCGCAAGATCCTGACGAGCTTTGGACCTGCACGATTGTCGTCGCTGAAGTTTTTTCAGGCTTGGACCTCATGCCGGAAGGAAGGCGTAAGCGGCAGCTCATAAAGAAGGCCGAGCAAGTGTTCTCGACTCTCTTCGCCGGCCGCATTTGCGCGTTCGATCAGACGGCTGCGAAAGTCTATGGCGCAATCCTTAGAACAAGGAGGGCGGCAGGGCGGCCCATCGACGAAATGGATGCCATGATCGCTGCCACTGCGCTGGCAAATGACGCCACTTTGGCCACGCGGAACATTGCCGACTTTGAGCAGAGCGGAGTTGAGTTGATTAACCCCTGGCAATAGGGCGGGAACACAGCTTAGACAGCGTTCTCCGCCACCGCAGAGCGCCCCTTCTACCCGGCTCCAGTCGTTCAGCCGCCAATCCCGAGCCGTTGCTCTTCAAGTTTCGCAAGCACATGGCGAAGCCGCAACAGGACCCCCGCCAATGCGGCGAGTCCCGCCCCCCAAAGCGCCAACGCAATGTTCACCACCCACATGGGCGCCTCCCCGCTACGTTTCAGCAGGAAGGGTAGGAAATTCCAGCAGGTGATGTGGACGTAGTCCCAGGGGTCAGCTTTCATCGCCGTGGTATTCAGACCCCAGGCGTCCATCTTCCCGCAAGCGAAAGCAACGATATTCTCAAAGCGCAGGCCGATGACAAACGTGGGATGGTCAAAGTTATCCATCTGGTACAACTCCAGCGACAACCAAAATGCAACCGATGCGGCCTGAACCACGGCGCTGACAACAATCAATACGACTCCCAGGCTCCAAACCACTTTTCCCACATCGCCGCGATGGCGCAATAGAAGGGGCGCCGCCAGCAGGGCCGCTAGTTCGGCAGCGGTCGAGACGTAGCGGTCACCCCAGGCCGAATCGCCGCTCCACACGGTGTATCTCGCGTAGAAACAGATGTAAGCAAGCAGAAGCACGCAACCGGTGATTGCATAGGCCTTGACGGCAGGACTGAACCGTTTCCACGCCGCCACGACGAGTAGAATCATCAGGATCAGCAGCGGGTCGAAGAGAAAGATCGATTTCTCGGGCGTAAAAAGCGCCCCAAAGAAGCCAACATGGAACGGTGTCTCGAACGGATAGTTGGCTGGCAGAGTCGGATCGCGCTGCATGGTCTCGCGCGCAACAATGCTCATGTAAGTGTTGAAGAATGACCCGTATCTATAGAACTGATATAGGCGATCGAGCAAGCCAAAGACCACATAGACCGGGAGCGCTGTCGCCATATAGGCTCGGCACCGGTTCCACAGCGCCCGGCCGCGAACCCCCTCCAGCCACAGTACGAGAAGCACGAAAAGGCCTCCGGCCAGCAGATCGAGGCCGGTAGTGAGACGGGTGAGCAGATTGAGCCCGAAGGCAGCCGAACCAATGAGCAGTGCGCGGCGGCTTCCGGTGCGCAGCCATTCGTACTGAAACGAGAGTCCGGCAAGCGTCAGCAGGCAAATGTAATTGTTCTCCATCATGTTCTGTGTGTAATGGAGATGCGTGGTGAGCACCAGCAGAGCTAGAACGCCCGCAACCGACTGCTTCACTCCGAAGTTCAATTGCCTGAGGAAACGGAAGCAGATGAGAGCCGTGAGAACCGCGACAAGGATATTCGTGCTATAGCTGACAAGGATATTGCGAACGGTTGGATCGGTTCCGTCGTAATTGGCAAAGATTGGAAGCCGCTCAACATAGGTCCCAACCACATCCGCCGGCAGCATCAGCAGGGATTGGCCGATGCCATACCAGCTCTGAATCGTGCCTCCGCGGCCGCGCGCGCCAAAGCCCGGATACTCATTTGGAAATACTGGCGGGTCGGAGGTCCAAAAGGCATGAGTGGAATTGAGCCGGTGCTGTGTATCCGCGCAGCCCAGCTCGCCGGACTGCACGGCAAATGCGATCAGGCCCGCGGCAAGCGCCAGCAGGAAGAGCGGATTGCGGAACCAGTTTCGGATGGAATTGATGGCCATGTTCAGAGAACGTAACAAGGGATTTGTCGGCGCCGCCGGCGCTTGTATGTTGATTTTGACTTGAGCGAGCGGCCTTACGCCGCCTTTTCCACAGCCGCGCCAGCCTCATCCGGCCCATCCGCCCGCCGTGAGGCCGCCCATACAATCAGCAGGATGCCCACGACGACTGAGCCAGCGCTCGCCAACTGCGCATTCGATAACCCCCACAGAACCTTGGGGTTGCGACGGATAAATTCAACCCAAAAGCGAGCTATTCCGCTGAGAGCCAGATACTCGCCAACAATCGCCCCCGTGCGGTGAGGTTTTCCTGCGCGCCTCCACAGCCACCAGCCGATCAGCAACCCTGCGGCCAATTCGTAAAGCGGCGTGGGATAGACGCGGACGAGCGTCGGCTCGATGCCGTTGGGGAAGCTCATTCCCCAGGGCCGGAATGAAAACGACAGAAAATGGACCGGTTGAATCTCTATGCCGTAGCAGCCGTCTCCCGAGAGAAAGCAGCCAATGCGCCCAATGCCGTATCCGATTGCCGCCGCCGGAGCCGCCAGATCCAGTGTCCGCAGACCGCCGATCTTCGCCCACCAGCCCTGAAAGATCAATGCTGAAATGCCCAGAACCAGCCCGCCGAACCAGGCGAAACCCGCTGAGTCCCACAGCACCCGCCAGCCCAGCTCGCGAAATTCAATGGGCGTGTCGATCACGTGCCACAGTTTGGCGCCCACAATCCCAGCCACCACGGTGACCGCAACCATCCCCACAGCATCCGGCCCCGTGGCGTCCGCTCCGCTTCCGGTGATTCCGGCGCGCTTGAAGCCCCGGTCCATCACAAATGCCGCGACCACGGCAGCCAGCCAAAGCATCAGCCCAAAGGTCGGCAGGCTGGGGTGCCAGAAGTGCAGATTGAGGTGTATGTAAGGGATCATCGCTCTTCAAGTATAAACGTGTGAGCGGAAACAACGTGCCGCGCCGGCCTGAGCCGCCAGCGGTCGGCGATTTGCACAACCGCCGTTGCCCTCCACCCTTGCTTTCGCGGATACTGTCTGCATGGCCACAACCACTTACCAGAATCTTGAGGTTCTCTATTCACGCCAGCAGATTGCGGAACGCGTCGCCGAGATGGGCGCGCAGATCACCCGCGATATTAACGGAGAGAAGCTGGTCATGGTCGGCGTGCTCAAGGGCGCTGCGCCTTTTCTTTCGGATCTGGCCCGCTCAGTTCAGGCCGACGCGACCTTCGACTTTGTGGCAACGTCGAGCTACGGGAAAGGGGTGCGCACCTCGGGCGCTGTCAAGCTGATCAAGGACCTCGACGAGCCCATCGAAGGCAAGAACGTGCTCATCGTCGAAGACATCCTCGACACCGGCCTCACCCTCTCCTACCTGCGCAAGCTCTTCCTTCAGCAGCATCCAAAAACTCTGCGCATCGCCACGCTGCTCGACAAGCCCTCGCGCCGCATCGAAAAGATCGAGGCCGACTATATAGGCTTCTCCATTCCCAACTTATTCGTGATTGGCTACGGCATGGACTATGCCGAGCGCTACCGCAACCTGCCCGACATCTGCCTGATGACGCCCGACCATCCCGAATAGCCCAATCCGCGCGCTTCGCCCAGGCCAGTCCCCTTCATTGCTCGAACCCCGGCAAGTCCACGCGCCGCGCCACGTGGTCCTTGATCCAGTGGCTGTCCCACCATTCCTTCGGGTCGATCTGCACTCCGTCGAGCTGCATGGCGAAGTGAATATGATCCCCACCCGCCATCCCGGTCATGCCGCTCTGGCCCATCACCTGGCCCCGCTTCACCATGTCGCCTTCATGCACAGCGATATGGCTGAGATGCCCGTAGATCGTTTGCAGCCCATACCCGTGATCGACGACGATGCAATTGCCGTAGATGCCCAGCGGCGCGGCATACACAACCCGGCCGTCGTTCGATGCCTCAACGCCTACATGCTGCGTAACCGCCAGATCGTATCCCAGGTGGACCTGCTGATCGATCTTCTTTCCCTTGTAGATATAGCTGCGCACATCGGCAAACATCGCCTCAGCCTGCGAATGAGACTGGCGCGCGAACGGCTGCGAAAACAGAAACTTGTCCGCGGTCTTCAGGCGAAGATCGGAGAGCGTCTGATTATTGGCGCGGCGCATCTCGTTATTGATCTTGATAAAGCGCGCCACCGGGTCGCCCGAGCCATTGGGATCGAGCTCGCCCACGACCTTCTGCAGGAAGCCATCGCTCACCTGCAATTCGTGAGCGGTATACTTCGGCTGCTCTTTCTTTGGGAACTGGAATGCGATCGGGCTGGTCACATCGTTCCCCGCTCCGTTGCTGGCAAAGACCTTCGGAATCGTCCCCGGAGGCATATTCCACGCAAAGGCAAAGAGCGAAAACAGGCCGGGTTTGCCGCCGGGCATGGGCCAGGCCCGAAATGTCTGATCGCCGACGCGCACACCCGCTTCGGTCCAACTGCCCGCAACATTGAAGGTCGCCAGATCGGCCATGCCCAGATAAAGGTAGTGCTGCTCCGAATCGACGCTCACCGTGGGAGGCTGCGTCACCACCGTAACCTCGCGCTCAATACGAGTCGTCTTCCGGCGCAAATCGTTCGAGGTAGCCTCGACAATCAACTTCGCCTTGCCGTCTCGAAGCTGCGGCGTGGTCTTGATGCCGGCCACCAAGCTCCATGTACTGTCGGCCGCGGCCGAAGGCTGTGCCAGTTCCCACACGGGATACTGCACGCCATTCTGCTCAACGATTGCGGTCACGCTGCGCACGCCGCGCGGGTCTTGCACGTGAACGGTCACCGGCGTCGCCTGTCCAAGCAACTGGGTTGGAACTGGCATGTCTACCACGGGCGTCGCCGACCGCACAAATAGAACGGCAACCGGCAAAATCACAGCAAGCAAAATCACGACAACAAGGGCTTTTCTCACACCTCATTGTAGCGTCAGACTCGAAATCGCCGCGCATCCGCGCTCCCTACACCGGCACATGCAGCCCAATGTCTTGAACGTCCTCAAAACATTCGACGAGGAGGGAGCAGGAGCCGCCAGGCCCCTGAATCTTGTTCCTCTACCAGCCATCGCATGGGTCCGCTAACCTGCCAACTTTTCATATCCCTCATGCCGATTGCCGGTCTACGCCGCATGCAGGGGTTAAAGAGGCCGCGGAAAAAGGCGAAAACGCCAGCCATGGCGCGAGAATGAGAGTAGCAGGGGCTGAAGCCCTCGTTGATAATAGGCCACTTGCGGCCCGGCTGAAGCCGTGCCCTTTTTACAAAGCTCGCCGGATTTGTGTCCAGTGGGCCTTTTTCCGCAGCCTGTAAAGCCCACCATACTTCCTTCGCCCATGTGCGGCCCCCTTCGGCAGGCTCAGGGCCGGCTGTGAAGTCGTGCCCTTGTTACAAAGCGCATGAATTGAATAGTTTGCGCGTCGTTTCCTCTTCCTGAATAGAAGCGAATTTAGATGCGTCTGCCCGGTGATGCCGACCGAGCGCATGGAATCTCGTTCCCATTCTGACCTCCATCCATCGTGTGAGCCAAATCACACGTCGAAGGCCTATGATGGGTTGAGAATACCCTCGTTGGGATGCCATCCGGCTCCCCGCTCGCATGCGAGAATCATGGTGGAGTCTTAATGGCAGCGTTTGGCAGTTTTGCTCTTCTTATCGCATTGGCGTTGGCCGCCTACAATCTGCTGGCTGGCGCGCTGGCTCTGCGGCTGATCGCAACCGGTCAGCCGGCCCGCATCTCGCCGGAGCGCCTGGCGGATACAGCGCGCCGGGCCGGGATCGCCAGCTTTGTGGCCGTCACGGCAGCCGCTTTCGCGCTCATCTGGTCGGTCTTTACCA
>Ga0302197_10002520_pt1 | contig 16954 bp, 10 predicted proteins | sample II_Bog_N2_1_FD_193526 | JGI IMG/M metagenome (GOLD analysis project Ga0302197, IMG submission 193526) | Peat permafrost microbial communities from Stordalen Mire near Abisko, Sweden - II_Bog_N2_1 | ecosystem: Environmental > Terrestrial > Soil > Wetlands > Peat | place: Sweden: Abisko...
CAACAATATGATTCTATTTTAGCAGTTTTTACTTTCATGGTCTTGGATCCATCTTGTAAGAAGCTTCTTGGATGCTTAAAAGCCGCTTCTTATTGTCGTTCCCCCCGAAGCTTGAATATTATTTATAGTTTAATAAACATCTTCTTTGATTTAATATTTAGAAGTTGGCTAAAAAATTGTTTGAGCCTAGTTATTAAAGGTTACCATCCCCACAGAATCATTTGGTCTGAGCTTTGAAATGAACATTTTAATGGCTTCTTTGGAAAGATCCAGTCTGTTTTTAAATTATTTTCCGTGATATTATCCTAACCCTCCGCGCATAGAACCTGAGATATCCAAACAGATAAGAACATTAATTGATCTTTCATCTCTATCCTATCCATCTTGCCTTCCTTTCACAAAAAAAGCTAAATAATCGTTAATGTTGCTATCATGAAGACTCTTTGCAAATTGATATCGGGCATATCCAAAATGAAGATCAGTAACTTCATGAGTTTTTGATCCCACATCAAACTTAATTTAATTAAAAACGCCCTCATAGGAGATATGAGTTGGCTTAGGTAGGTATCCAACAGATGCTTGAGACTAAAACCCTTGAATATTTCTCGCTCCAAATCCCTGCATGTTCATGAAAATATTCTTTTATTATTGATCTAGCAGAATTCATAAGGAGTAATTTATAATCTTATAATTAAGTTGTCAACAATGCTACGAAAAAATATCAGACAAAGACGAGAGTATCTCTTCAGTCTTTCCAAAGAGAGATAGTCAAAAGATCATTTCTCAAAACTGCAGAAAGTCAAAGAGGCCAATTAAAAAGGCTCTAAGGTGCCCACAGAACTCTACAAGGAAAAAGAACATCTTTAAACAGAGTTGAAGCGCTTGGATGCCAATACTATCAGTAAAGTATAATTAATGAAGTACCTCGCTCAAAGATTGATGACGAATACGCGAACATAATCTACAGTGATCCCCAGCTACTGATTACCACCTCACGCGATCCAACTAACCGCCTCCTTCAATTTGCAAAGTAACTTTCAATCATCTTTCCAAATACAGAACGCATTAATAGAGGAGGGCATGTGCTCGAGGATTTAGTCTAATTATCCCTCAGAAAAGGAATCACTGATCTTGTTATACTACATTAACATCGAGGCCAACCTGATGGGTTAATCGTTTGCCATTTACCTGTTGGTCCAACTTTATATTTTGGACTACAAAATGTTGTCTTACGTCATGATGTCAATGAAAAGCTGCAAACAATGCCTTAGATTTATCCTCATTTGATCTTTAATAACTTTACAACAGCTCTTGGCCAAAGGGTTCAGACATCTCTTCAGCATCTCTTTCCAGTGGCTAAACCTGATTCCAGAAGAGTGGTAACTTTTTCAAATAAAAATGACCTCATAAGTTTTAGGCATCATACTTATTAAAAAGAAAGCTATAAGTAAGTAAAGCTCAATGAGATAGGCCCACGATTCTAGCTGAAGCTTTATCAAATTTCATTGGGGCTGATCAATCAGCCTGAAGCATCGAAATAATGGGTACTACGACCTTATATGAATACTGCGACCAAACGTCATGCCCTTTGATTGATTATATTCTTATATTATAATTTTAGTGTAGAAGAATTTGATAAACAAAAATACCAAAATAATAAGAAGTCATAATAAAATTTAAATAAGTATTTGATGACAAGATTAAAATGTTTAAAAAATAATGATCAAACATTTCATTAATTTATGTACTCATTATACTCATTCCTTTTTTACATTACTGCTGCTTGTGCTTCATTTAAATCATTTTATTGAAAGAGAAACTCTGGATGGCGTTACTAGTAGCAAAGACAAGTTACTATTTAGTACATTATTAGTAAGACTGTGATTATGGACATATACAAGATAAATACTTTTATCTACTCACCAATTATATCACTGTCCTTATATATTGATAGAATGGCGAACAACGGAAAAAAGAAAATGATTAGCTTTACTATAATACGATTTAATACGGCTGCGGTCTCATATTTTTTAAAAATCTGAATATATTCAAGTATACGATGAATATGAAACTCACCATTAAAACCCAGATACCCATATAACCATAGATGATAAGCATAGCGAAAGTAATTGAAGGCGTAATTAAAGGACCATACTTGAAGAGGATGAATGTTGTATAGACTGCAATTATAATGAGATGAATAATGTAGACGGCTGTTAATATTTGCTTGGTGAGGGGGCTGGAAGCAGATTTTTCCATTTAAATTAATTAATATAATATTATTTAATCATAACTGTTAAGAGATTAATATTTTTTCATCAACAATAGGAGAGAAGTCCAAGAGAAAGGTGGTTTAATGCAACATTTTATTTTATTTCAATTCAATTCATAATTTTGTCTAAGAGCTTGCTAATTTATTTATACGAGTGAAGATAACCCTTAGCTCTAATATTGGTATGATATATTTAGGAAATGTAAATAATGAGCTACATCATTTTTGTGCCTTTGTCTTTTTAGCGACGACTCTTCTTTTTTTAATCTCAATTTTTTCGACATCTTTTCCAAGTCCGGCCTCAATAGCTTAAATGACAGTTGGCTTATCAGCCTTGAAAGTGAAGAAGTATCTTCCTCTTCTTATTTTAAATTTCGTCACCTTCGCATTTTTTTTAATAAAAACGACTGAATAAAAAAAGTAGTACTCTTCTTGACTGCCTTCTTGGCCTTGTCAGATGATTTAGTGTCCTTAAGCAAATTCAAAAATTCCTTTGGGTTCTTGACTTCTTTAGGCTAAATAACACATTAAGTACCATGAGTTATGATAACAAATTATTAACTAAAAATAATAATATTCGCATTAATAAATCTTTTATGATACAAAATTCAACAATATTCTAGTTTACATATTGTCACCTATTTTAATAAGGATACTTCTAAAATAAGATATACCTATTCAAGGCGGATCAAGCTTAGACCTTTGCTTATTATGCTGCTTTTCGCGCTTCTTACTCCTGCATCAACCTTTCCTTTTCTTTTTCCGCCAATTTTTCCAAGAGTTATTTTTCAAATGCTACTCTTTCTTAAATTGTAACTTCACTCTTATTAATTTTAATCAAATGGGGCATCACATAAATTAACTCCTTTTTTAAATTTTAGCCATGTTCCTCTGTGATAGGATTTTGCAATAAATTAATACCAGTGACATGCAAATCTATCTTCTTTAATTCATCAAATTTAGCAATTTGGTTTTCTCTTAGATTAAGATAAGTTAGAGCTGGTAAATGAGGGAAGGGTGCGTATATTCCTTTCAGTTTATTGTTTCTTACTGATAATTTTTGCAAGTTAGGAAGATTCTAAAGTCCTCGTATATCCGTAAGTTCATTTTCACAGACGTAAAGCTGTTTTAAATTTTTCATTTTCTGAATTCCCTTCAATTTTCTGAGTTTATTCTTTCTCAACTCTAAAATTTCGATGTAGTTGTGTCCTTTCCAGGTTATTTCAGCTATTTCGTTTTCTGAAAGATTTAGCCTTTTCAGAGAAGGTAGTACAATACTGCTCAGCACTTTAATCTTGTTGCTAGAAAGATTTAAAAATTGTAAGTATTCCAGTTTTTCATTATTGAATGTGTCAAGATTTTGCACCTGATTTTTGCTGGCATTGACCCAAATTAAATTAGGAAATTCATTGATTACGGACAAGTCGGCAATTGCATTTGTATTTATGTCAAGATAGCGAATTTACTTAAAGCGGAGGATTATGGGAAACAGGCGCTATAACTATTTTTACGCCAATACTAAACGATTGTAAGTCATTGTTCGGTAATTTGCTGTTTTTCCCAGCCCTGCCAATGCTCCCTTAAGGGCTTATTCAAGTTTACGCAAATCTTCTTCAGTTTTGACTCGAGCTTCCTACTCGAGTCTACGTTTTTCTTCTTCTTTCAGCCTTTCTTCTTAAAGTTTCTGTTTTTGTTCCTCTTCAAGTTGTTCTAATGTTTTTTAAGCTGGTGGAGCTTCTTGACCTTCCTCTTCCATATCTTGAAGTTATATTTATATATTTTTAAAATCAAGTAATGATCAATAAATTAACTTATTTGCTGTATGACAATTTGCAAGGAATTGGATAAACTCTTTAATGATTATGAGTAGTAAACAATGAAATATCATTTTTATAAAAATACATGCTTGCTTTTCTACCTCAATAACCTTAACATCAACTGACGATTTCTTTTTAACTCCTATCCCTCGTCTTTTCGACCCTTTAACTCTTGCTATGAAAAAATCTGTTGTTTTTCTTTTGAAGGATAAGAAAATCCTCCTTTGTTAAATAGCTTCTCTATGGAAAGTGGCTGATGAGATTCAAACTTGAAAAATTTAGGGACTTCTTGAGGACTTTTGGGCATTTTTTAGTAATTTGAAATTAATGAACGATTATTTGATTAACAAAAATTATATACAGGCTTGTTTCTCATTGCTGAAGACCGTTCTTGACTACCTGAAGATTTTCCTTGAGTTATTTAAGGAAGTTAAACCTGCTAGCGGTGCTGCTTTTATTTTTATTTTTTTCTTTGTATTTTTTTCATGATCTCCTTGGATGATTAAAAGCTGATTTCATTAGCCTTGGGACAAAGCAGCAAAGAATTTCTGTATTATCTATTAGCTCTATTATTACCATTGCTTTAACTCTTTATTCTTTAGAGCTCAACCTTTCTATTGTATCTTCTTTCTCCTCTTTTTATTGGTTGCTAGTATACTATTTTCTTTAAAGAAGATGAATGAATATCTTAGCTCTATACATTTTACTGATTTATAATGAGGCATCGCTCGAAATAATTCACGTATTGCATACGAAAAGATTATATAGAGTCACGCACAACCTTATTGGTTGATTATATCAATATTTCAGCAGCTTTTCGCAGATTCTAGTCTCTTACTAATTCATGACCTTTAGGATATGTTTTGCGAATAGTTTTGAGAAAGGAAGTATCCAGGTCGAGGTCAAAAGGCAGATATTTGTAGTAATTGATGAGATCCTAATGAAAAAGACTGTAAACGGACTCCTTATTTGTGAGAAACAAACTCGGAAAGGTACTTCTGGCTTTCTATTTGTGCGATAATAAAGAACTACTTTTTAAATTGCCGATTCGTTTCATTTAATCTTCATGCCTTTGAAATTCGTTGCTTATCGCTAGTTGGATGCAATTATTTAGGAAACTTTTTGACCAAGAGCAAACCCACTCAATTAAAGTTATGATTGATTTTTCATTACTAAATTATAGAGCTGCTTTAGTATCCTTGGATATTTTTAGACTCTAATTCGTCTCTATGAATGTGTGATAAAGTTTTTGCAGTCTTTCCACTGTTGATAATCCTTTTTATTTGTGTGGAAATAGGGCAAGATTATATTTGGTGAAAATGCCAATGCTGACTCGATAAAACTATTTATAATCTAATGTACTTAATCAATGGCTTTAGCATTTCCGAGAGGCTAGTTTTTTAGATCTTGAAGTAATTATTCCTACATCTTCACTCGATATTTTTATCGACTTTTGGAGTGGGCAAACAGTTTGAGAATTGTACGATTTGTTTATATTTACGAATCCAAAGAAGCTATGATGGCTGAATCAGTGAGGTAGTCCTTTGTTCGATCGGATAAGCGTTGACACTAATCGATACGCTGGATTATAAGGTCTCTTAAATCAAGCATCAAGAACCAATATAAAATTATTATTTCACATCAGAATCTTAAAGCTACTCTGATATGTTAAAAATCTAAATAAACGCTAAATCCGATTTATTCTGATATAATCAACAGGCAACGAGTCGCTAAAAATACATCTGACATGTATAAACCGTCACATCCATTCAGATAATAATATAATGAGGAAGGATTTTGATGCGGTGGCTAAAATAGCAATTGTGGGAGATTCTACTGTCGGGAAGACCAATCTTATGCTACGTTATGTTAATGAACATTATGTGCAAACCCACGTTGCCACTATTGGCATTGATTTCAAAGTTAAGATACTCAATCTTGAAGGATACAGAATCAAAATGCAGATTTGGGATACGGCAGGCCAGTAACGATTTCGTAATCTGACCAGCTCTATTTATCAAGGAGCTCAAGCAGTCATTGTAGTAATAGTTGGTATAATCAGACATATGCGATCAATAGCCGACAGTCATTCGATTGCATCGGCAAATGGTTGGGGGATGTGAAGAGCTATGCTAAAAATGATGTAGTTGTGGCTGTTGTTGGCAATAAGTCCGATCTTTAAGAAGAAAGAGCAGTGAAGAGCTAGGAAGGGCAATCCTTGGCCAATCAAACAGGAGCTTTGTTTTACGAAACAAGTGCGAAGGATAATATAAAAGTGGATTAATTATTCACCAACATTGCAGATGAGCTGAAAAGAAAGGATAAATAAAAAGAGCGGGATTACTAGAAGAAACTTCAAGACAAATCATAAAAAAAAATGCCCACTCCCTTAAAATCGCCTACGAGTATTAAAAATTATAGCAGCCCAGAATCAAACACAAAATTTGCCCTTGGTGACAGTGCTGTAAAATCTCCAATTTAAAAGAATAAGAAAAGATGTTGTTGAGTATTCAATTTTTTACATGCACGTTCAGTATGGATTGTATAATAACATAATTAATCAAATATTGCTCAACAAAATTGAATTGATAAATACTCTTTTTTGTTTTTGCTATAAATGTTAATGTTTATGCGAGAATTAGTATTTTGCTGTCATTTGAAGATTATCCATCAGAAGATATGATTTCAAATCAGATCATCAAATTCGTTCGCTTGTGTCAGACTGCTTCTTCCAGCATTCAGCGAAGAAACTACTTGTTCATTGAATTAATTTGCATCATCTCCTTCATCCTCGTTGGTAATTTTGTTCACTTGATTTGCCATGGCCTATTACATTGCCTCTCTTACTGCTGCAATCTATTCCTCATCCCCTGGATTGATTACTTCATTTATGATGTATTCCTCATTATCGAGGCTGGAAGTGACCTTCACATCTGCTGAGTTTGCCACTGTATAGATGAGTATGTACCATCCTATTACTGTATAATTTATGCGGGTTCTAGATCATAGTTATGAATAGAACTGGTGTGCCTCACCTTACTATCAAAAATCAAATGCATGTTGTCCTTTGTATTGATTTCTTCGGGAATGCTGATTGGAAAATCCGGCGATGGGTAAATATCCTTGGGTTATTCTGGTGTTTAAAGCTAATGGATGCTTAAAATACTTTTTTGAGGATGGTCAACCTCTTATTAATCCTCATGCTGTCTCTTGACGTAATCCAAACTTACACTAATGATCTCGGAATCATTTTATACATCTTGCTCGATGAAACTTTTGCCAAGTTTTAACCGATGTCCCATATAAACTAGAAACAGTTTATCTGATTTTAGACCAATAGATTCGAAAAGAGGACCGTCAATAAACTAACTGACTATCGTATTAGAATTTGTTGTGAATTTAATTGGTCCTGTACGCTCTCCTAATTGAGCAATCTGAAACGAAAGAGTGCGACAGTTGACCTGCGACTTATTGACAAGGTGAATAATAGCCTTGTCATATAGGGCAACTTATCCTTTGATGGATAATAGTTTCCCCTAGAAATGAAGATGAATCTGCTCTACAGATAATTTATGAGCGGAGGCCGCCTCGTGATAAAGTTCACTGGCCTTCACATTAGCAGGTAATGTTAATACCTTCGCAAACTTTTGACTATTTCTAACAAAAATGTTAACCTTCTCAGTTTCCATGCTAGATATTGTTTAATCAATTAATTTAAATTCAAACAATAAAATCTAATGATATTTATCCAAATTATCCAAGAGTTCAATAGACAAGTTTAGAGTTATTTGATATTAGTTATTGCCTCAAATAATTTGAATATAATAAATAGGGTCATCGATATGCAGGACAAAAATTTTATCAATTCAACAGGACAGTCCATCCCACAACTTTATCATGAGCTTTACTACGCAATTCCTGGGTTGTAATTTCCCTCACATTTGAATAGTAATGCACAAGGCAACTCATTACTTCACTATGCTAGAAAATTAATACGCTTACTTCCCTTAGAGCTTAAACATCTCACTTCATATTTATCTTTTAACACAACACGCTCTCTTCAATCTCAATTCGGAGATGAATCTCTAGCCATCCTTACTAACAGTGTAGATCTTAATCAAGCCATTCTCAAAGCAATGTAATACAACATACCTCTCATGCAGATAGTTATTGCCTCTCCAAAAGGAGAAATAGTCGTTCGCTAAAAATTGCTCCTCAATTTTGCAGTTGCACATCTTATCAATCAAAATTTTGTACTTTTTGGAGACTGGGAGAAACATGAAGAACTGACTTAGGGTTTGGAAGAAATTGCCATCGAAAAAGGATTTTTTGATGTTTAGGAAGGCATTTACTTTCGCAAGGAAGAACTTGTATATGCATTTTTATCTTTTACAGAGATTTCAATGGCCCATGAACATACTTTACAATAAAATCTACTAAAAATTCGCAATCTTTTTTATTCTTTGGAAAAGCATTAACAAACAGCTCCTTTCAATATTCCATAAAATCCTTCACCTTCGTATGAACACCCAAATAAATAACCACTCTTTAATAATTAATATTCTGAGGAACTTCCAATTAACAACGACAACTTCATTGATTCATAAGGCGAAGGAGAGGATGAAAGTGAGGTGAAGATCGATCCAGAATAGTGATATTTATTATCATACTTACTTATGAGGTATAATAGACAATTATATTTATCAATTTATTCATTCGTCCAGGAGTGAGACTGCTGTATCTGTGTCACGCATTCCTAGAAGAAAGTATAGCTGTGAGTATCTAAATTGAGAAGGCAGCACCACTCTTGCAACTTGTTGCTCATCACAAAACCAAGTAATGGTCTCCTCTTCAAAATCAACGCACATCCGGAGTATAGGATGGGCATCAAGATGCAGTTTACTCTGGAGTTAGCTAGCTTCACCTCGTGAATAAACCATACCCCATAAAGTTATTCCCACAAAATGCTCACTATATACGTTTGGATTGTATCTCAAATAGGCGTTGCATAGTCCCATCACCATGTGTTGTGATGCCTCCTCCAATTTTATTTTGAAATTTTGACGAGATTATTTCGGGATTGATTGATTGCTATTAAGAATGGTAAATTGGGAGGTCTATTTAATAATTTTTGTTGAAGTTATTTTATAATCCTTTATGAATGGATTCATGGGATCAGGATGAAATGCAAATACTGTTCCGTATATTTGATATTCTTCAAGCCATAGCTGTAGCCACTACTAATGCTGCTGAAGGTTGATCCCTTTCGGAGAAACAAAGTTGAATTTAATCATCTTCTCCCTCTATGCCAATATTTTAGTTATTTTATTTTTATCAGCCAGCATTAAGCAATCTATTTAGAAAATAACTTACCTTAAAAAATTAACCTATTTAAATGGGGCAACCAAACTGTCTTATCTGCAAATTTAATCATAGTCTACGCTTTTTTTTATTGCTAAACTAAATCAACGACGTTTTACATGAGATTGATAGAGTTTTTAAATTTCGAAGATTTGCATAAAAGATCTCCTCAATAATCGTCGATTTGAGTGGATTTCCTACTAACTACATCGTTTGTTACATAAAAACCAATGCATGAGCTATGAAAATAATAATAGTGAAGGTATGGTAACAATCTGGTTGAATTATACAGCTAAAACTTGCAATCTCTTGAGCTTTCCGAGTAGGCTTATATCACATATTTCATTATGCGATAAGTTTATAATTTTTAAGCCTTGCAAACTCTCCAATCCTACTAAGGTTTTGATATGGTTTCGCTCTAAGTATTTAATTAGGATACCCATTCTGAGTTTCTTGAGTTTGTCAAATCCTTCTAAATGTTAAATTTTTATTAAATTCCTATTGCTCGCATCAATACTTACAATATCACTAATTTTTGTTGCTTCCTTGAAAGTTTTAGCGATTTCATAGATCTAATGCTTGAAGGCATAAAGAAATAGCTCTCTTTTATCTTCTCCAAGGGCTTCTTTAACATTTGACTCGACGTTGATGGTAGTAAATAGTGCACTATGAGGTTTAATTCCTGATTTTTTAATGGGGGCTCGGCAAATAGGGCAGGGACATGGCTCGTTATTACTATATCTAAACATATTGTCAATGCATTGATCACAAAAAAAGTGACCATTAGGACATGCAAGCATAGGCCATCTGCCAACAATGTGGTATTGTTACAAGCAGATATCGCACAGCTCTGAACTTGATTGCTTGCGAGGTAAAGAGACGGGTATTTATTCGTTTTATTATTTCTCCATAATGTCAGCAAGAATTACTATTATTTCAAGATATGTAAATATAACCAAATCAAAAAACAATAAAGATGATCATGTCAAGCTATAAAGGCGAGATTCAGCTCCTTGGACTATAACTTAAACGAACCAATCTCATTGTCATCGTCAATATTATAGGGAATGTTGTTTAAAATTGATTGAGGCTGCTTGAAAAATAACAATTTACTCTTTGGCTCGCTTGACTGTCGGCAATTGGATATTGGTGGTGTGGATGGAAGCATATCTTAGTCATCATCAACATCTACTATTATCGTTTCTTCTCCAATCTGCTAATTTACTCCTTCAGGTAATGTCTCCATGCGTTGCTTATCTTTTATTGTTACATACTAATTAATTGCTATAATTGCTTTTATAAGCATTTTCTTGTCCCAATCTTCGGAAGATACAAAATCAACTAATATGAGCCTGACATGAAGACCATCCGCAGATCTTAGAATATGTTTGACGCTGGTATCGTTGAGTTTGATCATGGCTGGAATATCGTTTGATGGATTATGAGAAAATTGGTCGATTTTCCTCAGTGTCGACCGCATAATCTTATAGAATTTGCTTCTAAGTGCGTCGATGGTGAAAAGTTGGCTCATATTCGGAAATATCTGTTTAAAATATTAGCGTATTTCACGAAAGTGTTGATGATGCTTATAAACAGAGAGCAGCTACGATTCATACTCCTTCTTCCACTCCTTATGCAACTCATAAGCCTCATATTTGGAATGCCGAATAATAAATTCGTTTTAATTTTCATTGCGCATGTAAGACTTACCGTAGATAGGTTCTACTAATTTGTCTGTCAGTCTTAATCTGAACATCTATTGGATGGAAACATAAAGTCTTTTTGATTACAACTCAGAAATAACAACAGTTTCAAGGCCATAAACAAGCTTGATGAATTTAACGAAAGTGGCAATATTATCGTCTGTGAAGTATTTCTTGAAATTAACGAGCACGCTGTAAAGAAGTCTCATCTCATGCTGATCTATTGTCTTTATTCTAGCTTTGCATTCATCAATCAAAAACTTTTAAAATCTACGATATGATTAAGTTGCAATGCTGTAGGCATGCGTTTTATATCTTTCCCTGTCTCTAAATAATCAGATATTAACATATTAACCTTGATCCTCTTCTCAGTGATTTATTATTAAAACGATGCAATCCCGTATTCCTTATTGCACATGGATTGAGCCACTATTCTTTTGTATTCGTACTTCTCCTGTTCCTCCTTTGCAGAATATCTCTTTAGTACAGTCAACTCCTTTGGGAAATGAATTATTATTCCATCATTGTCGCCGATATTGCCCAATGCTCGTATGTTGTTGTCTATTTGGCACATGGAAGTCCTTTTTGTTTCGGTTTTTTCATTATTTACTTCTCTTAGATTGAGCATATCTTATAAAGACTTTTTATTGACTTGACCATCCGCGGTCTTTTCAATTAAACTTCTGTACAGAGATTTTACTACACTTTTCACATCTTGATCGGGAATAGCCGATTTGAGGAGTTAAAGACTATCGTAAACTTCCTAATTTTAAAAATAAATACTCTGTAAGTTGGAATAAATTCATCAATACAACCCTTCTTTTTAATTCCTGTAAATCGTTCCTTTCCTTTATTTTCTTATTCTTTTAATAATCTTTCTTTGAATGCATGCAATTTTTTAGCCATTTCAATGTTTTTAGTCTCATCCTCTTATGGATGCTTATTTATCCTTGTGTTTGGCATATGCTAATCCTCCTATCTTTTCACTAATCGACCTTCATTTTTCTTTGTTTTAGCATTATTGTTAGTGCGCATTGTTTTTTTAAGGTATCACTAACTTGTTTTTACATCAATGCAATTAGTTGCTCATTTTTATATAAAAAATAGTTCCATTGTTGACATTTGTTAATATATTGAATTATTAATTTACTAGTCTACGGTTTTGTACATGAAATTTGACCCTATTTTATTATCTATCATCCATTGCCGTCCTTTATTAAAATAACTTTAATAATAATTATAAGCGCCTTGGTCTAGCCAACTTTAATAATTAAAATTTGAATATCATTAATAATTAATAAAAATGTCTGCAGAAAGGATTCAATGGTAAGAGTATTAAAAAGATAAGATGGTGAAAGAAGATAGTTAAAGTAACAACATAAAGAGCAAACTGGTTATCAGAAAAGATCAACTTGTGAGGAGATGGACCAATGACTTCAGAAAATGCTATTTAATTGAACGAAAATTAGGAGAGGGATCATTTGGACAAGTCTTTCTAGTAATTCACAAGGAGCTTAAAATAAAAAGAGCTCTTAAAGTAATCTATAAAACAGTGAAGCCAAACGCCAATCCACAAGATGAACTGTAATTGCTAAAAAAACTCGACCATCCTAACATTATCAAAATATACTAATACTTCGAAAGCCTTGATAAATGGTACATTATTACATAGTATTTCTAAGGCAATGAGCTTTTCGATTAGATTATTAAATATGGTCATCTCTCATAAAAAGTTGCAGCTAATATTATTAATGAAGTGCTCAAAGCACTATATTATATCCACTCACATCGTATTGCTCATCGTGACATTAAAGCCGAAAACATTCTTGTGCGAAAAGAGGGAGAGAAATATGTCGTAAAAGTCATTGACTGGGGGTTAGGGGTCCTTATATAGAGTAAAGGTCTCATTCGCAGATGTGGTACACCAGAATATTGTGCTCCTGAAGTGCTAAGTGGACCTTATAATATTGAATGTGATATGTGGAGTTTGGGCGTGCTGGTCTACGCTATGCTAAGGGGTCAAATGCCATTTAAAGGAAAAGAAATGCGCTAAACCCTCGCAAAGGTTAAAAACGGAGAAATTAGCTTTAATGATCCATCTTGGAACACAATCTCCGTTCAAGCTAAGAAATTTATGCTGGGATTGTTACAGAAAGTTCCATCTCAGAGAATGAAAGCGTAGTAATGTCTAAAGCATGATTGGATTTTGACCAACCTTCAAACGAAACCAGTCATTCTCGATTTGGAGTTAGAATAAACTCTGAGAAGACTCAAATAATTTCGGACATAGACCAGGTTTCAAATGGTTGTTATCAATTTTATACTAAATTTTATCGAAATGCCCAAGCAGGAGGCACGACTAAAGAGAGAGTTCTAACTATTGGATCAAAATGGAGATGGCTAAATCAGCTATGACTAACTTCTCACTGCATACCGTAAAATATATGGTCCTGAAGCTGATTTAATAGTTGATAAGATATTCGCTAACATCGATCTGGACGGATCAGGTATGATATCTTTCAGCGAATTTATCACCTTCGCATCAGATATAAACCATAATTTTAGCCAATAACAACTTAAGGAAGCATTTAGATTGTTCGACGCCGATAATGACGGACTTATTGACCGTAAATAAATCAATTAACTGATTAGCTACGAAAAAGGATCGAGATCAAGCTAGTAATTTTAGTAGATTATTAGTTGTATTGACATTAACAATGACGGCAAGATTGATTTTAAGGAGTTTATCGAACACATCAATCAAGCAGTTGAAAAGGTAAAGACTAAATCCTCTTCGACTTTTGGTCTATCATCAAAGAAAATGACAAACAACAGTGAAGCTGATAAAACTGTTATATTAGGCTCAAATAAAATTGAGTAGTAATAAATGATAGTAAAATATTTATGATCTTGACAATAGTATTAATTATGCCAAAAGTATAATTTTAACTACCATTATCCAATATTTATGAAACCAAGTCATCCCAAAATACAATCTCATCTCAAACCACCTCTTCCATCAACACCAATTTTTATAACTATTTCCAAAAGGAAAACACCCTCTCATGTGATTCTCAATCAACCAAGTATCTCTACAATTTATTAATCCATTGATAAAATTTGTGATGAGATTAACACAGAATTAAGATAAGTATTGCATTGCTAATTCAGTCAGTTAAATTTCAGACACTACTATGGAGGAAATTTAATACTCTACTCTAACAGCATTGGCAATATATGATTGAACTACTAGAACAATAGGATTAGATCAATTAACCGGATGACAATGTTTAAAGCACTTTTAACTTCGATCTGAGAATAATGAAGGGATTTGAAGTACTGGCCAACTAGATCGTACGACATCGATTATAATCTCTCCATAATCTATAAAATTTGACTGAAAAATAAATAAAGTTGAGTATGACCCCATAAAGGTTAATAGTTCGGGCCAAAAAGCATGGCAGAATAAAATGATAGTTTAGTGAATACTATATAATGATTTAGAATACTTTTATAATCACTTATAATCATATCACATCAACAACCAACTTCATGAAGAAAAAAACAGCATCTGAACTCGTTTTCACTGACCTTAACAATTAATCTGAACGTATTTTACACCTTACTCAGCCACTGTCATGGAAAGCCTATGCATCAACTGTGGCAAAAATGGCACAACCACTATACTCCTCACTAAGATTCCATTCTTTAGAGAACTCATCATTTCCTCCTTCATCTGCGACGAGTGTGGCTATCGCAACAACGGAGTATAATTCGGAGGGACCTTACCTGATTTTGGAGTTTAAATTCTTTTCCGAGTTCTCGATAAAAAAGATCTAAATCGATAGCTGATCAAATCAGAACACTCTGTGATTCATTTCGATGAGATTGATCTCGAAATACCTGCCAATGGGAAGGCATAAATCAATACAATCTAAGGATATCTTCTTCGCACATATGAAGAGCTCATTTTCCATCAAAATTTAAGAAAAATTCATGAACCTGAAACCTATTAAAAATTGGACACTTTCTTAAAGCTGGTTAAATAGTATCTCGATGGAAAAAAGTTTCCCCTGACTGTTAAAGTAAGAGACCCAAGTGGAAACTCCAATATAAAAAATCCATATGCGCCGAAGATGGATAAAAACCTATAAATTACAAGATTTTAAAGGACAGTTGATGAACTTATCGCAATGGGCTACAGTCTGTAAAATGCTAAGGAAGAAAAAGAAGCCCTATAAACTAAAAGGATTTGCACAAAGCTAAACTTTACCAAACCCTTTGAATAGAGCAATTTTTTAACTCAATAGCCTGTAATATTTTAAGTGCCGTGCCATGCTTGCGGGTTAATGGGAGAGGAGCGCATATGCCAAACCAGCATCCCCTACTTTACTGATCTGATAATTATGAGTTTTAGGTGTGATTACTGTGGTGCTCACTCGACAGAGACCAAAAGCAATGGATAAGTAAAGGAAAACGCTGTTGTACTCACCTTAAGTGTTGAAGGAGATATTGATTTAGAGAGAGATCTGTTCAAGGTAATATTGATAATATTTAGAGTGAGACCTGCTCTGTCAATTTGCCTGATATTGAACTGGAACTTGGATATGGCACATTAGGTGGAGTCTTTACTACTGTTGAAGGATTACTAGAAAAGATACACGATAGCTTTGAGGAAAGCAATCCCTTTGCAGACAGTGACAAAGAGTTTTCTGGGAGAATCTCTTCTCTACTAAAGGATTTAGATGACATGCGATAGGGAAAGCGAAAGTTTACTATGATTCTAGTCGATCCTCTTTCTCACTCCTTCTTCTCTAATCCTTACAGTCCTGACCCTGATAAAAGACTGAAGATTTAGTTTAGGCCACGAACCTTTGAATAGAATGAAGAACTTGGACTCAACGATATGAAAGTTGAAAACTATCAATAATCGGCTGTAGTACCCGAATCAAAACCTGAATGATTGAACTTCTCATAAGGTAAATACTTCTCTATTTAAATAATATATTGACGTGTTAATCGTTGGTGTGAAATCCTATCTATATTTTTGAATTGTAGTAATTTCGGGATTGATTATAACTTGTCAGAAAAAGACGACTTGATGAAACTAACTAAGAATAAATCAATCAAAGATACCCCTCACATAATGACGTCCTTTTTACTCATAGGAGACGATGGAGCTAACAAATCTATGTTTTTTGATCATTTGCAAATCGAGCCGGATGAACTCAATCAGGAAATCAATGTCTATGTCAAAAAGGTATGTGATGGTCAGTTCTTTTAGATATATTAATTACCTCTGGATAAAATGCTTAGGACAGCACTTGGCATATATTTTTATATCTTTTAATAGCCATTCACAATCTTGTATTTCTTGAGAGGAGATGCCACAGGAAAGGAGATTATCTAGTGGATAAAGCTTCTCAAGGAGAATAAATTGCAATCTCGCATATTATTTATCTCCGATGCAACAACTTACCTTGAACGATAAAAAATAATCACAAGGGTTGGCACTTAATTTGAAGCAAATGTTCTCGAAAATATTTATTTTTTAGCTTTAGAGCCACACTCTTTCCCAAAAGTACTCAATAACTCTAATAATGCTGGCATTCGAATAGCCTCAGCTGTATGTCTTAAGCCTTCCTATGGTGAACAGTTTATGGAGCATTGGCGAAATTTATCCTGTAAATTTCGAAAGCTATTTAGAAATTTACTGCACCGCCATTAATAATCCTCGGTAGTTTGAAAGATGGTTTAGAGTAATGATTTTTATCTTTATTGTAAATTGTTCTTCCTCCATT
>Ga0302197_10002523_pt1 | contig 16949 bp, 8 predicted proteins | sample II_Bog_N2_1_FD_193526 | JGI IMG/M metagenome (GOLD analysis project Ga0302197, IMG submission 193526) | Peat permafrost microbial communities from Stordalen Mire near Abisko, Sweden - II_Bog_N2_1 | ecosystem: Environmental > Terrestrial > Soil > Wetlands > Peat | place: Sweden: Abisko, Stordalen...
TCGCTTCGCTTTTGAGAAGTTCCTCGACCTTCAAATCGAGGAGGCGTGCCGTGTCGGCAAGATGCTCGGGTTGATTTACATCGATCTGGACAAGTTCAAACCGATCAACGACACCTATGGCCACAGCGTGGGAGACGCTTTCCTGCAAAGCGTGGCCCTGCGGATGAGCCATCAGCTTCTGGGCGGCGACATACTGGCGAGGCTGGGCGGGGATGAGTTTGCCGCCGTAGTTGCGCTGGTGAATGGTCACCAGGATCTATCGGCGATTGTCGGCCGCCTGGAACGCTGCTTCGAGGAGCCGTTCCTGGTCGAAGAGCATCGGCTCATCGGTGAGGCGAGCCTGGGCGTCGCCGTCTATCCGGAAGACGGCACAACCAGAGACGCACTGCTGACGGCCGCTGACAGTTCCATGTACAAGACGAAGAAGGCCAAGCGCGTCGGCCAGCAAGCAACGGCTTAGAATCTGTCCAAGAACTAACGAAGGAAACTCATAAGGTATATGCATGGCGTTTCCGGTTGCCTATTTTGGCGTCATGTATCCGAGTAATTTGACCGACGCGCAGTGGAGCAAGCTGGAGCCGTTACTGCATGAGCCTCGGGGTTCTCGCCATGCTGGAGGCCGTCCACGCGAGCATGAACTTCGGCGCATCGTTGACGCCCTTTTGTATGAGTGAAGACCGGCTACCAGTGGCGGCAATTACCCGGGAATTCTCCTCCTTGGAAGTCTGTTCATGAGCAGTTTTGTGTCTGGCGCGATAGTGGCATTTGGCAGAGAGTGACAACAGCGCTGCGCGAGCAGGGGCGTAAGGCTGGTGGACGAGACGCCGCGCCAACCGTGGCGATTATCGATTCGCAGTCGGCCAAGACGGCGCTAAAAGGGGGCGGCGCGGTTACGGCGCGGGCCTCTTCCAGTCGTTTCCGCAAAAAGTAGTCGACGCCTTCGCGGAGGTGACTGGCGGCCAGCGGGTGCGTGTGCGGTTGCGGAGGCCGGTCAAGCCGTTATCGGGCGCGAAAGAATGAGGGGACCGCATCGCAGTCCCCTCATCGCTCCGCCCTACGGCCTGACGTCTAAGAAAGAATCCGAGAGAAGCCGCTTGTGCTGGCCAACTTTCCCGGAAACGATTATCGCCGGTTGATATTGCCGTTGATGGTGAGCGATGCCTCTTGATTCGCATTGCTGGAGGAGAACGACCACTGCTGGTTGGCGTAGCCCGGCTTGGCGGGCATCTGGACGACGCCCATGCCCATGAGCGACGAGCCGCCCACGACATCCAGCATCATCCCCGTCTTCACGGACTTCAGCGTGTAGTTTCCGCCCGTCGCGGGAATGATGCTCCACTCCGCGCCGGCCTGCAGCGGGCTACCCGTGCCGGCGTTGCGGATGGAGTAGTTCCCATTGGCAAGCCGGGTGACCTTCCACATCTGGTTGCTGACGCCGCCATAGGCCACCACGTCGAGATGCTCGTCGATTGCAGTCTTCCCCGCAACCTCAAGCGCCCCGCCGCTGTTCAGGTTCTTCACCTCATACGTGCCGTTTGGAACGACCGGGATCGAAGCTTCCCCGCCGTCGACGGTGAGCAGGAAAATGATCCCCGTGTTATAGCCGGTGCTGCCCCAGATGTAGTTCTCATAGCCGCCTGGGCAAGCAGGGCAAAGGCCGCCGCCACTCAGGTTGCTCTCTCCGGAGTCGAAGTCGTCTGCACCGAGAATCACCTGATCGCCGCCCGCGTTGACCTCGTCCTGGAGTTCCGATTGGTTATACGTGAAGGCTCCAAACTCTGTGTTCAAGTGCAGTCCATCCGAGATCCATGGCCAATATCCGAGGTCCTCGTTCTGATTGCCGATCAACGCAGCCGCCAGGGCGGTGTTGTGGTTGCTGCTCGCGTCCACAACCTGCGCCACGCTGTAGCCCCGGCCGTCCAGCGGCCGTATCCCAGCCTTGAAGCATGGTGTCCCGGTCGGTGCGCAACGCGCGGGATAAACAACCCCAATGTCATAGTCGGTCGAGCCGGGGATCAGGAAGAATGCCGCTGTGACTGTCCTCCCTTGAACGGACGCGAAATTGAATTCGAAGTAGGCAACCTGCTGATCCGGCAACTGGGTGGAATGGCCGATCTGGTAGTTCCCGATCGTGTGCACCCCGGCGGAGTTCCAATTGCCGGAAGCCAAGGCAGTCAGTTGGAATGTTGTGGTGCCGGTCGCGCCCTGAACTGGCCGTACCCCGGTGTAGCCTTCGACCGTTGGGTCGACCAGGCAGTTGCCGGAAGGGGGTCCAAGTGTTGAAGTCGGGTCGTAGCCTGGGTGAGGACCGGTGAGGCAGCCATAGTTGATCTCGTTGTCGGGAGCAGCCACCGGGGTGAAGATCCACTGCTGCGAGGCGCTGCCGGTATAGGTGGATTGTTCGAGGTCCGCGCCATTGCCTGTTCCTCCCCCAAGCACGGCAAGCGCCAGGCCGCTGTTCAAGCTGGTCAGCTCGTAGTGGCTGCCGCCCAGCGAAATGAAGGTCCAGGTTTGGTTTGCGTTGCCGTCCGCGGGCCATTGGTCGACGAGAGCGCCAGACGAATGAGAGGCCCCGGCAACGTCGAGAAACTGGCCGCTTGAAGCATTGGTCAGCGTGTACTGATTGGTGCCCACGCTCGTCAACACCCATTGCTGGCTGGTGGCGTTGGTCACGGTCTGCTGCTCCAGGTCCCTGCCGTCCGTATTCGACGCACCCGGATCGGTAATGGCCAGGCCGCTGTGAACGCTGGTGACGATGTAGGTACCGTAGTTTACGACCTGCGCACGGGCGGTTCCGGTTGCAAATAAGGTCAAAATGGCGATTGCCAAAGCAACCGTCCTTCGTAATGACATAGTGCGTACTTCACTTACTCTCATTGTCAAATCCTCTGCTTTTGTCCTTGGTTAGAGCCGATCCAAAGGTTCCCTTCGCTGAAACGGCGAAGTCTACCTCGGCGCGTTGAAGAATGCTCTCGGACAGGCTATCGATTCCGTAAGCTAGGAGTTAAGAGTTAGGTTTTCGAGATCGCTTCATACGAAAGAATGAGAGGACCGCATCACAGTCCCCTCATTGCTCCGCCTTACGTCAAAGAAGGAATCCGAGAGAAGCCGCTTGTGCTGGCCAACTTTCCCGGAAACAATTATCGCCGGTTGATATTGCCGTTGATGGTGAGCGATGCCACTTGATTGGCAGTGCTGGGGGAGAACGACCACTGCTGGCTAGCGTAACCCGGCGTCGCGGGCATCTGGGCGATGTCGAGGCCCAAAAGGCTCGAACCCTTCGCGAGATCCAGCATCATTCCCGTCTTCACCGACTTCAGGTTGTAGTTGCCGCCCGTCGCGGGAATGATGCTCCACTCCGCGCTGGCCTCTAGCAGGTTGCCCGTGCTGGCGTTGCGAATGCTATAGTTCCCATTGGCAAGCCGGGTCACCGTCCACATCTGCTTGCTGTCGCCCGTATAAGCCGCCTCGTCGAAATGCTCCTCGACGGCCGTCTTCGACGCAACCTCAAGCGCCCCGCCGCTGTTCAGGTTCTTTATCGCATACGTGCCATTCGGGACTACCGGGATCGAAGCTTCGCCACCATCGACGGTGATGAGCGCAATGATCCCGGTGGTGAAGTTGGTGCTGCCCCAGATGTAGTTCTCGAAGCCGCCTGGGCAGGCAGGGCAATCTCCGCTGCTCAGGTCGCTCTCTCCGGAGTCGAAGTCGTCCCCAGCCAGCAACACCTCGTCCCCGCCCGCGTTGACCTCGTCTTGCAGGTTCGCGGGATTGTAGTGATCGGCGTTGAACTGGAAGCCCTGGTGCAAGCCGTTGGTCACCCAGGCGTACCCCAGGTCATCGTTCTGGTTGCCCTGCAACGCGCGCCCCGTGGTCAGGCTGTTACTGCCGTTCACAACCTCATCCACGCTTACGCCCGTAATATGTAGCGACCGTATCCCAACCTTGAAGCATGGTGCCGGGGACGCCGGGCAATTCGGGAGATGATAGGACACCTCGATGTTGTAGTCTGTCGAGCCTGGGATCAGGGCGGTTGCCGTCGTGACCGTCCTTCCCTTAAGCGGCTCGAAGTTGAACTCGAAGTAGGCGACCTGCTGGTCGGGATGCTCCGTGGAATGACCGATCTGGTAGTTCCCGGCTGTGTGTACCCCGGCGGAGTTCCAGTTGCCGGAAGCTATCGCGGTCAGTTGAAAGGTCGTGGTCCCTGCCGCGCCCTGGCCAGGCTGGCACGCACCGATGCAGCCGTAGTGAACGGTCTGCGCCCCGGCGGTTCCGATGCCGGCTGCGAACAAGGTGAATACAACGGCTGCCAATGCAACCGTGCCGCGTACAAGAGTCGTACGTTCTGCGTTGATTCTCATAGATGAAACCTCTCTTTGGGTTGGACCAGAGGCGAATTGGCTTTGCTATAGGAAATACGCCTCGGTGTACAGGGGGAATACCCTTTTGAAGGGCCGTCGTATGAAGCACTCAGCACGGTACACCGCCTTCTCATCAGCAGGCGTGTGTGTGATAAGTATCTTCAAAGCGCGTAGATTGTTGCCAAAGCAAAGTATTGATGCGCCAGAGAAAGGGTAGTGACGCAAGTACGTCCAAACCCATGAAGGCGCTCAATATCGATGTAGCCGCGATCCATACTAATCCGGACAGCAGTGATTTCGCGTAAGATCCCGTGAAGCCTCCAAAGGAATGTTCAATTTCGCCCCCGCACGACAAGCCAGTGGGGTCGGCGCCATAAGGAATCCGCGAACCCGGAAATGTAGAGCGGCCTCGAGAAGTCGAATTCAATACCGAGAGGAGATTAGGTGCATGAAGGGAAGTTTGTAATCCTACTAAAGTATGCCTATTCGCTGCTGTCCAGTTTGATTAGGATCGCAGTGGGCAGACAGGGGAGACCCCCGAAGCTCGACAGTTCCGTGAGTACGCCCTGGTTTTGCTTTTCGCCGTTTTTGATGTGGTGGTTGCTCTTGCTTTCGGCAAGTTGCGAAGAGCTCCCTTTAAGGGGCCAGCAACCGTAAAGCCTCTGGCATTGCCGGGGGGATACCTGCTCACAGACTGAAAACAGCCCCGCTGTAGCTATAGGTGAACCAGCCCCCTGCGCAACGCCATCAGCACTGCCTGAGTCCGGTCTTCCACATTCAACTGCGCCAGAATCACGCTCACATGCTGTTTCACAGTTATTTCTTTAATTCCTAACGCGTGCGCGATCACTTTGTTACTGCTGCCCTGAGCCATGAGTGCGAGAACCTGACGCTCGCGTCCGCTTAACTCTGCCTGCGGATTGCGCTGGTTTAGCCGCTGTGCAATTTCCGATGGCACGTACTGCCCGCCTTGGTGCACCTGTCGCAATCCGTTCAACAAAACCTCGTGCGACATGCCCTTAACCAGATAGCCCACTGCACCTGCTTGCAACGCCTGGAAGATGTTCTCGTCACCGTCATACGTTGTCAACACCAAAAACTTCGCATCCGGATGGCGTATCCGAATGTTGCGGATGACCTGCACTCCGCCCATATCCGGTAAACGAAGATCCATCAGTGTCACATCCGGACTTAATTGCTCAAACAGCAGGATTGCCTCCCGCCCATTCGCGGCGTGGCCGGCCACGAACATATCCGATTGCGAGTCGACGATTCCCGATATCCCCATGCGTACGATCGGATGATCGTCAACAATCAATACATGGATCTTATTCTTCATCGATGTCAAAACACCAGCTCCTTGTCCCGCCGCCGCTCCAACCTCCGCCGCAGAATCGTAATATCCAGACGAGTCCCGTGGCCCGGCGAGCTTGATATCTGCAAAGCGCCTCCGATACTTTGGACGCGTTCCCGTATTCCTTTCAGCCCGTAGTGACCGTTCTGGCTCGACAGTTTGCCGTGGACTGAAAACCCCTTGCCATCGTCTACTATGCTCACGGCTAGCTGCGACACAGAACAGACAATGTTCAAATCTATAAGTGTTCCCGAACTGTGGGCAATCGCGTTCAAAAGTGCTTCGCGAATACTCATAAGCAACTCGTAGGCAATGGGATAATCCATGACCAGTTCATCGCCCACGCTTTGAAAGCTCCCCATTAGGCCTGACGGTTTTACGTGCTTCTCGAATAGCTCACGCACGCACAGGACGAAATCGCATCTTTCGTACTCATGACTGCGAAGGTCCAGCATGGTATCGCGGGTCTGGCTGATCAGTGCCCTGATCTGCTCGCGCGCGCAATCGAGCATCCGGCCGTTTGAGCTCTCGCTGGAGCCTTGGCTCGCGCACGCCTCCAGCAGAGTCGAAAGACCCATGCAGCCCTGTAGCAACGAGTCGTGCATCTCGCGGGCAAGACGATTTCGTTCTTCGGCGATCGTGCGCAAGCGAAACTTGATCTGGTACACGCGAATACGCAGTATGCCCAACGTAGCGGCGAGGACCACGCAAGCGCAGAGCACCCAGAACCAGGGACGATAGTAAAACGCTGCTCGCTGCAAAATGCTGATTGTTACTTCCGAAACGGGGCCATTGACTTCCGGCGAAAGTGCCTGCGCGTGAAAAACGTAACGGCCGGCTGGGAGGTTGGTGTAGATTGCAGACCTGGAAAACGTTGGCGTCCCCCAGCCGTCGAATCCTTCGAGCTCTTGTCTGAACTGAAGACGAGTCTGGGAACCCAGCAGGATGGGTGCGTAATCGATCTCCAATGTCTTTGTGCCAGGCGGCAGATCCAGCGATTTAGATTTGTCGCTTGGATGGCCGTCGATCAAAATCTGTTCGATCATCATCGGCATCGCATAGTAAGGAGGCTTGTCCGCTGCGACGAGGTGAACCGGACCTGCCGAAGTGGGAAACCAAGCGCTGCCATCGGGATCGAGGAGTCCGGCCGGCTGCATCCCCCCGTACATTTCCGCGAAGGGAAACTCACTGGATACGAGAAATATCTCATGGGGTGCTATATCTTTGGCCATGGCGTCAGCCGTCCTGTCGAGATCTGTTCGCCGGAACCGCGCCGCGCGCGTGGGCCCGCTGACCCACAACACATCGCCTTCACCCATGATCTGGTAGACCGCTTTCGATATGCCGCCAAGCGCGTCGGGAAAACGATAGATCTGGCCGTTCTTGATCCGGTACAGGCCGGAATCCGCGCCAATCCAAATCTCACCGTCCCGATCGATATGCAGCGCCCAGATGGAATCATCGCGAAAGGTCTGTTTGAAGTCGGCATCTTCGAATTGTCCTTGATAAAATGTGAACAATCCACCGTGAGTGCCGACCCAGAGTCTTCCATCCGTGTCTTCGGCGAGAGAGAAAACCGCCGTCCGCGGAGCCATTGCGATGTGGTGATAATTATCGAAATGCCCATCCCGATAACGGCTGATGCCTGAATCGGAGGCGATCCATACGCTTCCATCGCGCGCCTGCAGAAAGCCGCGGATATAATGCGAGCCGATTTCCGCCTCGTAGTGGGTGGTTTTGCCGGCCGGGTCAATCCGGTAAGCTCCACGCCCTGCTGTACCCAGCCACAGCGCGCCCGATCGCTCTCGAAACATGGTTCGAATTGTGACCTGCGGCAAGGCAGCAAAACGATAGGGGACAAGTTGATCCCCTATCATGCGAAAAACCCGGCTCGAACAGACCCAAACCGTGCCGTCGCTATCGCGCATTATTGAGCCAAAATCGGAATCGAGAGCATTGGGCAATTGCGTCCAACGAATTCCTGTTCGGCTCAGTCGCAGCAGCCCAACCTGAGTCCCAATCCACAAATTGCCTTCGACATCCGTGGTCTCAGAGAGTAGGGTGTTGCTCGGCAGAATCTTGGACGCCTGCACATGGACAAAGCCGCCTTTGCTTTGTACATATAATCCCTCGCCAACCGTACCGACCCACATTGCGCCTGAAGGCAGGCGGCCGAAGGCGCACACGGGCCCTTTAACTCCCGCCACTTTTTCAAAGCGCCCCGCCGGAGTTTGACGGAAAAGACCGGTACGCGATCCCACCCAGATTGAACCGTCTGGGCCTTCGTAGAGCGACTTGATGCGCATCGGGACGTTCTCCGCGGGTAGTACGAACTCTTGAAAATGGCCTCCGGTTATCTTGAACAGCCAGTTGCCCCCAATCCAGATGGCGCCCTGGGTGTCCTCCAGCATGGCGGAAACGGCGAGATTCGGATATCTTGCCGGCGACTCAACCTGTTCAAATCGTCCGTTCCGGAATCGGAAACAAAGGTGATCTGTTGCCACCCAGAGCACGCCATTGCGGTCTTCAAGCAGCGCGCGAACCATGGGATTAGCCAGGCCTTCCGCAGGTCCAAACTCGTCCATCACGCCATCGTGGTAGTGGAGGACACCGCTGCCATCTGTGCCAATAAACAGGCTGCGATCGTGGGCAACTAGTAAGCTGGTCACCCCGCGACGCAGAGCAGCCGCGCCCGGTCCACTGTATGGCACAAAGTCTCTGCCATCGAACCGGACCAACCCGTTGGCGGTTCCAATCCACAGAAAATGATCCGGCGTTTGCACAACGGCCTGCACCACCTCGCCGACCAAACCATCCTGACCATGCCAAGTATGCAAAGTGTAGTTCGACAGAGGATCGGCGGCACGGCAATTAGCCGCACTCATACTAATCGCTGCCAATGACAGTACAATGCATACGGATTTGAGCATACATAAGTCAGTGGGACAATCGCCCGGCTCTGCCGGAGAGACTCAGAAACCTTTACAGTTCCGGGAGAATGCCCAGGTCATGCCTTTCGCCGCCTTTGCTGTTGCGGTGGCTGTTCCTTTGAAACTGTTAAGAAAGGCCCAAGTTGGGGGCTCGCGGCCGCAAAATCCCCCGGCACTGCCGCAGGACATTGAGTGGTTGCGATTATACCCTGTGAGCGAACCCTTTGTCCCGCGTGGTAGAGGCGCGTTGCGAACCTCCTCGCTCAATACCTTTAAGCTCTGGAAAACCTACCGTACCGGCCCCCAGTTCGAGTACGTCTCCACAACGCGATAGGTCACTTGCAAGAACGCTCTGCCCGGTATGGCGGCTCCCAGCTCTTCCAAGCGCGTGGAGTTCACTGCCACCTACCGCTCCGGCGAGTGTTGCCGCGCGAGGAGCACTGCGGGCCGGACGTCGTTTGACCGGACAAGCAATTCCTGCTCGGGACCTGCCACAAAGTTGAGCGCACTGTCTCATGCGCTATGTGACCGAGTTCAACCACCGGCTCAACTGTGCCACGATGGCGTCTGACGTGGCCATCTGTTTGCTACGCGCCTGTCTTGCCATGCAAACCATTGCCTTCAAACAGCTTACAGACTAGCCGGACCCGGCTTGATGCGCAGATCTCCAAATTCCATTGCCGAAACTAGTTGCTGATTGCAGATGAGCCTACTTTAGTAGGATCACAGGGCTTTAATCGCAAGCCTAGTATCCGATGCGTTGCCAAGATTGACCCCCTCAGATGCCGTGGTCCGTCATGCGCCCCACTTGACGGCGCTTTCTAGAACCTCGCAGATTCATACGAGTTGTCTTGGCAAACTTGAAATTCTTCAGGAGGTTACGTGTTGCGAATCAAAAGTGTAATTTGTCCAGTTTTGGGATTGTTCCTGCTTGCCGGAGGATGGGCGTACGGGCAGGATGTGAGAGCCAGCTTGGGCGGTGTCGTTACCGACCCGAAGGGCGGTGTTATCGCGCACGCGACCGTCGCGGTCACGGCGGATGAGACGGGAGTGGTTTCGACCACGGAAACCAACAACTCGGGCGAGTGGCTTGTCTCCACTCTATTGCCCGGCTTCTACCACTTTGAGGTGGATGCGCCGGGATTTAAGGACGAGAAGCACAGCTCGATCGAGTTGCAGTTGGGCGACAGGAAGGTCATCGATACAATAATGCAGGTTGGTTCGGCAGCCGAGTCCGTGACCGTGGTGGCAACCACTCCGCTCATCGACATGACCTCAGCTGCCGCGGGCACGGTGGTTACGCAGGAAGAATTGGAAGAGATCCCGTCCCAGTCGAACGCTCCCACCATGCAGGTGGGGATCTTGCCCGGGACTACGGTCAGCAGCGGCGTTGGCGGCGGCGTATTCCTCTGGTCGAACAGCGGACTCTCCGATACGACTGTTAACGGGGTGGGCTTTTCCGGCGGAGCAGGCATAGGCGCCATCAGCTATTCGATCGACGGCGGAACGGATAACTTCAATTCGGGCAGCCTGGCGTTCGAACCGCCCACGGACGCGGTGAACGAGCTCAAGATGGTTTCCAACGGTTACGATGCGGCGATCGGCAGGGGATCGTCGGCAAACGAGGAAATCTCGTTGAAATCGGGCGCTGTAAAGTTTCACGGCGACCTGTACGAAGACAATCAGAACGACTTTCTGAACGCAAACTCGTATCAGAACGATGCTACCGGCACGAAGATTAGTGCGATTCGTGTAAATTTTTATGGAGGTTCCGGCGGCGGTCCTGTGTGGATTCCCAAGCTTTACGACGGCCGCAAGAAAAAGACCTTCTTCTATTTCAGCTATTCCGGCATTCGCAATCTGCAGCCTTCCGACACGGGCTTCGCTACACTCCCTACGATGCTGGAGAGAACCGGGGACTTCAGCAGTTCGTTCACAGTATCGTCGGGGAAAGCCTACCCAGTCCAACTCTTCAATCCTTCTTCGACGGCCTCCGGCACTAGAAAGCCGTATGCTTTCGCAGGCTGCGTCACGGGCAACCCATCCAACCCCGGAGTCGTCAACCTGCCCACGGGCAACACTTACACCAGCACCTGCGAATCGCTCCCCTCCATTGATCCAATTGCAGCGAAATACCTCAGTCTTCTTCCGCCGCCTGATGCCCCCGCCGACACAGCCGTTGGCAACGGCGCCAACAACTGGATCAAGCAGGGGGAGCAGAACGACAAGTTCCACGGCTATACCCTGCGCGTGGATCAAACCGAAAACAATAAGAACCACACCTATGTGGACCTGTATACCAACGTCTTCACCGAACTCAGCGACACCGATTTTGGCACCGGGCAATACCTTCCTCTGGATGGTCAAGGCCAGTTCCGCCAGAGCCGCGGCATTACCATCGACCACGACATTACGTTGAAGGATAACCTGCTTCTCGACCTGAGCTACCACGTCTTAAATTTCAACTCCCAGCTCTGGTATACGAGCCGCGATTACACGGCAGAGTCAGTGGGATTCCCGGCGAACTACGCAGCCCAGATGCAGCACGACGTGATCCCTGAGATCACCGGAATTACCGCGAATGTCGTTGGGGCTCTCGGCACGTCGGAGGCCGGACGAGTAGCTCCCCTCGACCTCAATCAGGACATCAACGTGCGCCTGTCGCAGAACTACAAGAATCACAACTTCCGTTACGGTATGGAGTACCTGATCCAGCAGGAGGATAACAACGACTTAGGCGATTCTGGAGGCATATTCGCATTCGGCGCAAATTATTCGTCTCAATTCGGCACCGGCGCTGGGAGCAATGGTACCGGCGTAGGCAGCGGCATCGCCGACTTGGAACTGGGCCTTCCCGGCAACACCAGCAGCATTCCGACCAATACCAGCTCATTCTATTCGCAGCATTACGCAGCCTTCTACTTTCAGGACGACTGGAGAGTAACTCCCAAGCTGACCCTAAACCTAGGTATGCGCTGGGATTATGAGCGTCCAACCACGGAAAGATTCAACCGTTTCTTCAGCGTCTACAATCCGACTGCCCCGCAGACTGCCGTAACCCAGGCGTCGCAGCCGAATTATGCGGCGCTGATCGCCGGCTCTTCGACGAGTCTCGGCGTTCAGTTGCTGCAGAATTGGGGCGTGCCGGGCGGCGCATTCCAGGTGATGGGCGGACCGGAGTATGCCGGCGTGAATGGAAACAGCCGGTATGAGACGAACCCGCGCTACCGGTACTTCCAGCCGCGTATCGGTTTTGCCTACGAGATGATGAGAAACACTGTGATTCGCGGCGGAATTGGACGCTTTGCAGGGACCGACTTCAATCCGTCTGCAAATCAGACCGGCTTCAGCACGAGCACGCCCTATTGCCCGGCTCTCTGCAGCAACTACTACTTCGCCAATCCGGCCCAGCCCCAGACCTGGGAGACTCCATATCCGCAGGGTCTGACTCCGATCACCGGCAACTCGCAGGGCACCCAGACGAACGTCGGAAATCCTCAACTAGTAAATTCAACCAGCGCCCCGACCTACACGGCTGCGAACATCGGCCGCCTTTACGTGGACACGGCCACTCTCAGCGTCCAGCGCCAGATCAAGGATTACCTGATCGAGGTGGGAGGCGTTTTCAACGCAACGCATGGTCTCGGCATGCAAAATGCTGCCGGCACGGCAGCAGGCAACAACCTGGACATCAACGTTCCCAGCGCCGCGGCATGGTATGCGGCAAACACGCCTATCTTCGCCGCGAACGGATTGCCGGACGCCACGCTGCCGGGCAACACCCAGGTCACCAATCCGTTCAAGGGTGTTCCATACGTCAATGCTTCAACGGCCGGCGCGTCAACGGTAACTGCCTACCAATTGCTTCGCCCCAACCCCGCCGCCGGAGGCACCGGAGAAATTTATCTGAATACAGGCAGTGGCCGGGACTTCTATTACTCGCTCAATACAAAGGTGGAGAAGCGGTTCCACGACGGGTTCAGCGTACTTCAATCCTTCAACTATGCAAAACAAATCGCCGAGGACGACCTCTATCCGAACCAGGCGGTCGCTGTGAAGATTGAGAAGCGGCTAGATCCTAACGACCACCGGTTCCACTACACTCTCGCACCGGTCTATGAATTGCCTTTCGGCCGCGGAAAGCAATTCCTGGGCAGCGCCAATCGCGCATTGGATGAAGCGGTCGGCGGTTGGGCATTCTCGGGCATCTACAGCTTCCTGTCTGGAGTTCCGGTCGTCATGCCGACCAACTCCGCATTCTTCGAGGGCCAAGACCCGGCGATCCATAAAGGAAAGTCAATTACGAATTGGTTCGACCCGACCAAGTTCGCAGCTTTCCCCACAAGTAACACGACGCTTGCAACTCTCAATAGCACCACGTCTTATCCGGCTTGGACAGGCGTTACGAGCATGCCCGGCATACAATACGTGCCGGGCTCTTCGGGACCCCAAAACGGCGTGTACCAGGACTTTGCCAAATGGAACACATACAACCCGACGACCTTTGGCGATCTCCGGCAACCCTACACGACGACCTTCACTCTCGGCGCTCGAAAGAACTTCCTGATTGCGGAGGGTGTTCACTTCGAGTTCCGGTTTGACGCATTCAACGCGCTCAACCATCCGACCTTCGCCAATACCAACGTGACGCTCGGCAACACCTACTTCGGGCAGCTCAAGAGCGCGGCGATCCCGACCCAGTCCAACACAGCGCGGCAAATACAGATATCCGGAAGGCTGTACTTCTAGCCGGTATCTCTGGTAAGCCGCTCTTACAAACACAAACAGGCCACTTCGGTTTGGAGTGGCCTGTTTGTTAAGTGGGTTTAGTCGCGCAGACGCAATTCGGCCTGACCGAGCGAGATTGGGGAATGCGGTTTGCTGCGCGCACGGAGCGCCAGCTCGTAGTCCGTGAAGTGGTCGCCGGTGTTTTTATTGTTTGTTCAGACAATGCGGCTTTTCAACTTAACAGCTAGGTGCTCTGGAGAAGGAGTCAAGGGAGATATTGATCTCTCTCGCATTGGAAATTCCGTTCTACCGTCCGGGGTGAAAGGAGGTCGATGGTGGACAAAGTGGCTGGATTCATGGAAGTTGGCCTAGCAAACAATGGCCAGGAAATCGCCTTAAAGCACGCTGTTCCACGGCCAGATGCTAACGGCTTGTGCCAGATTGTTCTCTCGCCACGATACGCGCGCTATTTGGCTAATCTTCTTGTCGAGTATGCAATTGATGCCGATGCCAACGCGGCTGGCAGTCTCGACAAAGAAAGGCATTACCGGCAAGTAGGTCACGGCCGTAAATCGGGAACGTGATCTCGGTTGTGTACTTGTCCCCCCGCCAAAATGTGCCATGAACGGCGTGGAAAAGAGGTCGTAGTGTAGACCGATTGAGAGCAGCCTTGCTGCATGGAAGATGGAGGCACTCAGGGGGCGGGTGCGGGGTAAGCCCTCAAATCGCCGGGCGTTGCTTGGGCATAAGCTCTCAGGTGGTGAACGGTCCGGGAAAAGGCGAGAAGAACTCGTCAGGTGTGTGCTAGGAAAGTGAATTGCATTTCCTCGCCGCCTATTGCAACGGTCTTTTGCATAGAGGAGCAGTCAATGAAAAAGCGTGAACTTTTCGCTCTAGCTCTTGTGAGCTTGAGTGCGCTGTCCGGCCTCAGCCAGGCGCAGTCCCCGGCAAGCCGCATCAAATACAACTTCAATTCAGGTTGGCGAGTACTGGTGGGTGATCCGCAAGGGGCGGATCAGCCGGAGTTCGACGATTCCCAGTGGAAACCGGTCACGACGCCCTACGCGTGGAATGAGGACTCAGCTTTCCGGGTGAGCATTCACGACCTGCCGGTGGGCGTGGCGTGGTATCGCAAGCACTTTCGTTTGCCGGCATCGAGTGCGGGACAGAAGGTCTTTCTGGAGTTTGAGGGCATTCGCCAGGCCGGCGAGGTTTACCTGAACGGAACCTTCATAGGACGGCACGAAGACGGGGTGATGGCCTTCGGCTTTGACATTTCAGAGACCGTGAAACCGGCGCCTGCCGAAAACGTGCTGGCGGTGAGAACGGACAACCGCTGGGACTACAAGGAAAAGGCCACCGGTACTCCGTATCACTGGAACAACAACAACTTCTACGCCAACTATGGCGGCATCAGCAAGAGCGTCTGGCTGCATGTGACGGGCAAGGTCTACCAGACGCTGCCGCTCTACTCGCAGCTTGGGACGACCGGGGTCTATGTGTGGGCCAGCGACTTCGACATTCCTGGACGCAGCGCGCGAATTACTGTCGAATCGCAGGTGCGCAACGAAGAGAGCGTGCCCAAGACGGTTGAATACCAGACTGAGATCAAAGATATGGACGGCCGCGTTGTGAGCCGCATGAGTGGCGGCGCGATAACACTGGCTCCCGGAGAAATGCGCACGCTGACGGCCGCGGCAACGGTGCATGACCTGCACTTCTGGAGCTGGGGCTATGGCTACCTTTACACGGTGACGACAAAACTGTCGGTCGATGGTCGCGTAGTCGATGCAGTAAATACGCGCACGGGCTTCCGCAAGACTGAATTTGCCAACGGCATGGTGCGGCTGAACGGCCGGGTAATCGACTTGCATGGCTATGCACAGCGCACGACGAACGAATGGCCGGCTATCGGCCTTTCGGTGCCGCCCTGGATGAGCGACCTGAGCAACCAGCTGATGGTGGATGGGAACTCGAACCTGGTCCGCTGGATGCATGTGACGCCGTGGAAGCAGGATGTGGAATCGTCTGACCGAGTGGGATTGATCGAGTCGATGCCGGCGGGCGATGCGGAAGGCGATTCAAAGGGCAGGCAATGGGATCAGCGGGTCGAGTTGATGCGCGACGCCATCATCTACAACCGCAACAACCCTAGCATTCTTTTCTATGAGTGCGGCAATAAGGGCATCAGCGAAGACCACATGGCTGAGATGAAGAAAGTGCGCGATCAGTACGATCCGCACGGGGGGCGGGCCATCGGCGCGCGCGAGATGCTGTCAAGCAAGATCGCGGAATACGGTGGGGAAATGCTCTATGTGGACAAGAGCGCAACCAAGCCGGTGTGGATGCATGAGTACTCGCGCGACGAAGGCTCGCGGTTGTTTTGGGATGAGGATTCGCCGCCGTTCCACAAAGATTCGCCCGACTACAACCGCAATCAGGATTCGCTTGCGATTGAAAATGTGCGCCGTTGGTACGACTATTGGGCGGCGCGCCCAGGCACGGGAACGCGCGTCAACTCGGGCGGAGCGAAGATCATCTTCTCCGACTCGAATACGCACTATCGCGGCGACAACAACTACCGCCGCAGCGGCGGAGTGGACGCCATGCGCCTGCCCAAAGACGCGTACTTTGTCAACCAGTTGATGTGGGATGGATGGGTCGATATCGAGCATCCAGGCATCCACATTGTCGGCCACTGGAACTATGCGGAAGGCACCGTGAAGCCGGTGTATGTGGTTTCCTCAGCAAGCCGGGTGGAATTGAAACTGAATGGCAAGTCGCTGGGCGATGGCGTTCAATCGACGGGGTTCCTGTTCACCTTTGACAAGGTCGCTTATGAGCCGGGCACGCTTCAGGCCATCGGCTACGATGCGCAGGGCAAGCAGATTGCCAGTACCGAATTGCGGACGGCTGGACCTGCGGTTGCTCTGCGGCTTACGCCACATACCGGGCCTGGAGGATTGCGCGCGGACGGAGCGGACCTGGCGCTGGTCGATGTTGAGGTGGTGGACGCGGCAGGGAATCGCTGCCCGACGGCGCTGAATAAGGTTCACTTCACTCTGACCGGAGCCGCAGAATGGCGCGGCGGCATAGCGCAAGGCTCCGCTACCCCGGTGCCCGCCGATATAGCCGCCAGTGACCGCGCTAGAGACGGCATCAACCCAACGCCGCTGCTGCACGAAGATAACTACATTCTCTCTAAGACGCTTCCGGTCGAGGGCGGCGTAAATCGCGTGATTTTCCGCTCGCTGCCCAGCGCCGGGAAGATTGAGCTTCATGCCGAGGCGGATGACTTGAAACCGGCGGATGTAGAACTCTCATCGAAGCCGGTTGAAGAGCACGATGGGCTTTCCACGTCTATGCCGGACGCGGGCTTGCCTTCCAACCTGACGCGCGGTCCAACGCCGCTGGAGGTTTCATTCCGTCAGACAAGATTTCCCATTGTGGCCGAATCGATCACAGCCGGGTCCAATGCAGCCAACGCCGGCCTGAGCCAGGACGACGACGACTACACCTCTTGGTCCAGCGATGGAACACTGGAGAATGCCTGGATCGAATATGTGTTTGCCAAGT
>Ga0302197_10002531_pt1 | contig 16919 bp, 15 predicted proteins | sample II_Bog_N2_1_FD_193526 | JGI IMG/M metagenome (GOLD analysis project Ga0302197, IMG submission 193526) | Peat permafrost microbial communities from Stordalen Mire near Abisko, Sweden - II_Bog_N2_1 | ecosystem: Environmental > Terrestrial > Soil > Wetlands > Peat | place: Sweden: Abisko...
TTCCAAAGGCGCGGCAGCGGTAACAGGCGGCGGTTTTATTGTGTTGACATCAACCCTTGCAGCTATCAAAATAATCCCGATTGAAGGCGTAGCGATACTGTTGGGGATAGACCGGTTTATGTCGGAAGCAAGGGCTATTACCAATTTGATAGGGAATGGGATCGCGACAATTGTGGTGGCGAAGAGCGAGGGGGAGTTTGTGGAGGTTAAGGGATAATTTCGATCTCTTTTTTCTTTTCCTCAAATCTCTTAATTAAGATTGGAGCCATGTTTCCTTCAGTCGTTATTCTTTTGAAAAGATCATTAGTTTTCAATGTAAAATACACTTTCGAACCATCATTAAACTCTATGTAATATTTACTCGGTAAAAATGCTTCTTCAATAGTTTTGTAAGATGTGAGAGGTATTGTTTTTGTATTGAAAATTCTTTTAACCACGATTACATTTCCTGAAAAATATAGATCGGCAGATGAGAATGCAAGTTTAATTAATGCGGCAAACAATGCAATAACAATTAATGCGACGCTAACTGTTACAAGGCTAAAGTTCACTCGCAACACCAGGTAAATCATAAATAAGAAAAACGGCCCTATAAAAAACAATACAAACGCTTGCATTGCCACAGCTGCCCCACCACTTATTTCTTCAAGTTGTTCTTCCATAATAATGTTTAGATATACTAATGTAGATTTTTTTTGATATTTCTCCCTTCCCCTCTTTCCGCTGCAGGCGAAGAGCGGGTGGCGAGCGCAGCGCAGTCGGGTGAGTCCAACCAAACTTTTACAAAAAAATTACCCCTTTATCATCGCAGGGCACAAAAATATTTTAGCTTTGCGCTACTAAATTAAGAAAACAGCAATGAGTGTTCTTGTAAACAAAGATTCAAAAGTTATTGTTCAGGGTTTTACCGGTAAAGAAGGTACTTATCATGCTGAGCAAATGATAGCCTATGGTACGCAGGTTGTTGGCGGTGTTACACCGGGCAAAGGCGGACAAAGCCACCTTGACCGTCCGATTTTTAACACTGTAAAAGACGCTGTTGACCAAACCGGCGCCAATGTATCTATCATATTTGTACCTCCTGCTTTTGCTGCCGATGCTATTATGGAAGCTGCCGAAGCCGGTATTAAAGTTATTGTTTGTATTACCGAAGGTATCCCTACAAAGGATATGATTATGGTAAAAGAATATATAAGCGACAGGGATACGCGCCTTATCGGGCCAAATTGCCCGGGCATTATCACTGCCGATGAAGCTAAAATTGGCATTATGCCGGGCTTTATCTTCAAAAAAGGTAACGTTGGTGTGGTTTCAAAATCAGGCACGCTTACTTACGAGGCGGTTGACCAGGTTGTTAAAGCCGGAATGGGCATTACTACTGCAATAGGTATTGGTGGCGACCCGATCATTGGTACTACTACTAAAGAAGCTGTTGAATTATTAATGAATGACCCTGAAACCCACGGCATCATTATGATAGGTGAAATTGGTGGCGGCATGGAAGCTGAAGCTGCCCGCTGGATCAAAGCAAACGGCACTAAACCGGTTGTTGGTTTCATCGCCGGCCAAACAGCGCCTCCGGGCCGCCGTATGGGCCACGCGGGTGCAATTGTTGGCGGTGCCGATGATACTGCTGCTGCAAAAATGAAGATCATGACCGAATGCGGTATCAAAGTTGTTGAATCACCTGCCGAAATTGGTGCTGCAATGGCAGAGCTATTGAAATAGTATCAAGTTTAAGTATCGAGTATCAAGATATATGAAAATCCTGGCTTATGGCCGGGATTTTTTGTTTTAAAAGATTAATTTTAAAACATGAAGCAGAAAGTACTTATTAGATGTCCGAGGTGTGCCTGGAAACCTCAGGCTGACACTAAATGGGTGTGTTCTGTTTGTAATACTAAATGGAATACATTCGATACGCATGGGCAATGTCCGGTTTGTAATAAAGTTTATGAAGAAACTGCCTGCCCAAAGAGCAGAGGTGGCTGCGGACAGATGAGTCTGCATTCTGATTGGTATGAACCAATCGAATCAAACCCGATAAAATTAAAATCATTATTTTCTTGGAAGAAAGAAGCTAAAATACCTATAACTGATATTGATAAAAGATGGATTGAAACATCTTTGTTAATGTTAGCTGAAATGTTTGAACCGGATTATTTAAAATCATTAATCACTATTCCCCCGGACAAAAAATACTTTGACAGACGATTTAACGGAACTGAAGAAGATGCGATTTTTGTATTTAAAAGTTTAGTATCACTAATGCACATTGATGCATGGGAAATAGAACTAATGTTTTACTCCAATCGTCCAACAAAATTTTCAGAAGGTATAGTAGCTACGCCACAAGAAAAACTGAAAGGTTCATGGAAATCTTCTTCAGGTGAATATGTAGATAAGGGATTAGGAAATAAAGAAATATGGATTGAAATAGATCTGCTAAATGATTCACAAGCTTTAATTGCTACAATGGCTCATGAATTGGCTCATTACAAACTACTCGGTGAATACCGGATGGAATATAACGATGAACATCTTACTGATTTAACAGCCATTGCCTTTGGATTCGGGATTTTTATGGGAAATTCACACTTCAAATTTGAACAATGGCATGGGAATACACATCATGGTTGGCAAATACAGAAGAAAGGATACCTTCCTGAACAAGTTATAGCTTACGCTATGGCTTGGTTGGCACATTATCGCGATGAGAATATTGAATGGAAACAATATTTGAATAAAACTATCCTGAAATATTTTGAACTCAGTTACGAATACATTGCGCAAAGTAAGGTCAATATAAAGGGTTTATAAAAACGACAATTTCTCCGTCAACCAATTGTAAACATCCTCCCCACAAACAAAAATCCTCCCCAATTTGTCGTATATTGTATCAAGTGAAAATCAATAATTCTCTCAATCACTAATTCAAAAATTACATAATGGAATACAATAAATTAACCCCTGAAGAAGAATACGTAATACTACATAAAGGTACTGAACGCCCATTCACCGGCTCTTTACTAAATAATAAAGCCGAAGGCGTGTATGTATGCAAGCAATGCGATGCGCCGTTGTATGATTCGGCTACCAAGTTTGAATCACACTGCGGTTGGCCGAGTTTTGATGACGAGATACCGGGAGCTGTAAAACGGGTACCTGATGCCGATGGCCGTCGTGTGGAAATAGTATGCGCCAATTGCGGCGCTCACCTGGGCCACGTTTTCGAGGGTGAATACTTAACACCTAAAAATACCAGGCATTGCGTAAACTCAGTATCTATGAAATTTGTACCGCTGGTTAAATAAATAACAGGTTGTCCGCCCTGTCCGTAAGAAAAAACGGACGGACAGGGCGTTCACAAAAATCCTAACAGTCATTTCAAAATGACAAAATTCTTACCGTGCTAATCCAAGGCACATAACGCTCTCAAAGCAACCAAATTAAGGAGTGAATTTGTTAACAACTTCGGTTCTTGTTTAAAACTATCACTACCCAGCAACCTGCTTTAGCCCTTATATTTGGACTAATAAGTTCTTACAAAAGCTATAAGGGTTACCGGTTATTTCCGGCATTAAATGGGAACCATGTTAAAATCATGGGCTGACGTGCAACTGTACAATCAGTTAAAAGTAGAAAGTTTAAAGTGCAAAGTTTTATAACTAGTATTTCAACTTTAAACCTTCAACTTTAAACTGCAATTAAGCCAGACACCTGCCTGCATAGCATGTCAAAACTTTCACGAATAAGGTTTTGCCAAAAGTCTTTTATTACTACTGCTTCCCCGGGAACGCAGGCGGTTAATTGTCTTTTGTCAACACCAAAACAGATAAGGCACAAATGAAACAGGAAGACGAATTATTACTCAGAGAGAACAAGGACAGGTTTGTGATCCTGCCGATCAAGTATCCCGCGATTTGGGAGATGTACAAAAAATGTGAAGCCAGCTTTTGGACTGCTGAAGAGATCGATCTTTCTGATGATATGAAACATTGGGAAACGATGAACGCGGGTGAAAAGCATTTCATTTCACACATCCTGGCATTTTTTGCCGCCAGTGATGGTATTGTGAATGAAAACCTGGCCATTAACTTTATGAGTGAGGTTCAGTTACCCGAGGCACGTTGTTTCTACGGTTTCCAGATCATGATGGAAAATATTCACTCTGAAACTTATGCCCTGCTGATTGATACTTACATTAAAGATCCAATTGAGAAGGATCGTTTGTTTCATGCCATCGATACTGTACCCTGTGTAAATAAAAAAGCCGAATGGGCTTTGCGTTGGATCAACAACGGATCATTTGCCGAGCGCCTGATAGCTTTTGCTGCAGTAGAAGGCATTTTCTTCTCTGGTAGCTTCTGCTCTATATTTTGGTTAAAGAAACGTGGCTTAATGCCGGGATTGACTTTCAGTAATGAATTGATCTCTCGTGACGAGGGTATGCATTGCGAATTCGCCTGCTTATTATACCGCATGCTGGAACACAAATTACCGAAAGAACAAGCTACCAAAATTATTACTGACGCGGTAGAGATCGAGAAGGAATTTGTTACCGATGCGCTACCGGTAAACCTGATCGGCATGAATGCCAAACTAATGAGCCAGTACATTGAGTTTGTTGCCGACCGATGGTTAGGAGAACTTGGTTACGATAAAGTGTATGGTGCATCTAATCCGTTTGATTTTATGGAGATGATATCATTACAGGGCAAAACCAACTTCTTTGAAAAACGTGTTGGCGACTACCAAAAAAGCGGCGTGCTAAATGCAACAGCAGATAGCAAGAGCTTCTCATTAGATGATGACTTTTAGGAATAAATAAAAATCGTTTAACAACAACAACAGAGTCCTGCGACTCAACTTAAAAAAGCTACTAAATACCACCAGATATGTTTGTAATAAAAAGAGACGGAAAAAGAGAAACGGTAAAGTTTGACAAGATTACCGCGCGCATAGAGAAACTATGCTATGGGTTTAATTTGGTTGACCCGATTGATGTGGCTAAAAAGGTAATTGAAGGTTTATTCGACGGTGTTACCACCTCTGAACTGGATAACCTGGCTGCCGAAACCGCTGCTTCGTTAACTACCAAGCACCCGGATTATGCATTGCTGGCATCGCGCATCGCGGTATCAAACTTGCATAAAAACACCATCAAGTCTTTCTCCGAAACGATGCGCAAGCTATACAAGTATGTAGACGAGAAAACAGGCAAAAACGCTTCGTTAATAGCTGAAGACGTTTGGCAAGTGATTCAGGATAATGCTGAATTGTTAGACAGCACAATAATTTATGATCGTGACTTTGGTTTTGATTATTTCGGCTTTAAAACCTTAGAAAAATCATACCTTTTAAAGGTTGAAGGCAAAATAGTAGAACGCCCTCAGCATTTATTTATGCGTGTATCGGTTGGTATCCACAAAGAGGATATCGAAAGCGTTATCAAAACATATCATTTAATGAGCGAGCGTTGGTTTACACACGCTACTCCTACTCTTTTCAATGCAGGTACTCCAAAACCTCAAATGTCGTCGTGCTTTTTATTAACCATGAAGGATGACAGCATCGAAGGTATTTACGACACCTTAAAACAAACAGCTAAGATCTCTCAAAGCGCCGGTGGTATTGGTTTAAGCATTCACAATGTAAGGGCTACAGGCTCATACATCAGCGGCACAAACGGAACCAGCAACGGTATCATTCCAATGCTAAAAGTATTTAACGATACTGCCCGCTATGTAGACCAGGGTGGTGGTAAACGTAAAGGTGCATTCGCTATTTATTTAGAGCCTTGGCATGCAGACGTATTCGACTTTTTAGACCTGCGTAAAAACCACGGTAAAGAAGAAATGCGCGCACGTGACTTGTTCTATGCCCTTTGGGTATCTGACTTATTCATGCGCCGTGTAGAAGCTAATGAGGAATGGAGTTTATTCTGTCCGCACGAAGCACCGGGATTGGCTGATTGCTGGGGTAAAGAATTTGAGGCACTTTACGAAAGATACGAAAAAGAAGGCCGTGCCCGCAGAACTGTTAAAGCACAGGAACTTTGGTTCGCGATTTTAGATGCACAGGTTGAAACCGGCACACCGTACTTGTTGTACAAGGATGCTGCTAACGGTAAATCAAACCAGCAAAATTTAGGTACCATAAAAAGTTCGAACTTATGTACCGAGATTATGGAATACACCGATGCTAACGAAGTTGCGGTTTGTAACCTTGCATCATTGGCTTTGCCACGTTATATCCTGAACGGCGTATTTGATCATAATAAATTATACGAAGTTACTTACCAGGCGGCTATCAACCTGAACAAGATCATTGATAATAACTTTTACCCTGTTGAAGAAGCGCGTTATTCAAACTTACGCCACCGCCCTATTGGCTTAGGCGTACAAGGTTTGGCTGATACCTTCATTCAACTGCGTATGCCGTTTGAAAGCGAAGAAGCTAAAAAGCTGAACATAGAAATATTTGAAACCATCTATTTCGCGGCGATGAATGCTTCTAAGGATCTGGCTATTAAAGACGGGCCTTACGAAACTTTCAAAGGCTCACCATTGTCAAAGGGTCAGTTCCAATTCGATCTTTGGAATGTAAAACCAGAAAGCGGCCGTTGGGATTGGGAAAACCTGCGTTTAGATGTAATGAATCATGGCGTACGTAACTCATTATTAGTTGCGCCGATGCCTACAGCATCTACCTCACAAATACTAGGTAACAACGAGTGCTTTGAGCCATATACCTCAAACATCTATACCCGTCGTGTATTAAGCGGTGAGTTCATCGTTGTAAACAAATACTTACTGCGTGATCTGGTTAATCGTGGCCTTTGGGATACCGAGATGAAAGATAAGATCATCACTGCAAATGGATCAATCCAGGACATCGCTGAAATACCTGCTGACGTAAAAGAACTTTACAAAACAGTTTGGGAAATAAAAATGCGTAGCATTATTGATATGGCTGCCGATCGTGGCGCTTATGTTTGCCAGTCGCAATCACTAAACTTATTCATTAACGCACCAAATGCTTCTAAGCTAACTTCAATGCACTTTTACGCATGGAAGAAAGGTTTAAAAACAGGCATGTACTACTTACGTACACAAGCGGCTTCGCAAGCGGTTAAGTTTACCGTTGAGAACCAGGGTGGCAAAAACATGGATGCGGTAATACCTGAAGTGGTTGCAGAACTGACCAACGATGTACCCGCAGGGCCTTCATGTTCAATGGAAGAAGGTTGCGTAACTTGCTCTGCATAACATTTTTTTGAGCATTCGTTAAGACTTAACCCGTAGTTAATAATTAATAGTTAAAGCTATAGTTATTTTCTACGGTTTTGTTTTTACTGTGGATATTTTACTACTTTTAGGCATTCAACCTCACACGTATGTATCATATTTTCAGTGCAGTAGTCTATAAAAAATCTTTCAGAACAATTTTTTTAACAACTCTTATTATTTCATTATACACCTCTGTAAATGCACAAATGTACTCTGCTACAGATCCCCCAAAACGCAGTAACGGTGGATTAACCTATGGAAGCAGTAGTAGTGGCAGCGGAGGACTTGGAAGCACCTGGGCAATATCATTAAGCGGTGGTTATGATGTGCCGACAGGCAATTTAGGCACTACTTATAAAGCTGCGCCAACTTTTAGTTTTAGCGTTCTTCGCAACTATGGCAATTTCACATTCAATACCACTATTGGATACGTATCATACAAACCAAAAACGGATACATTTTATTTTTATGGAAATGATCCTACACAGGGATATTCACAATACGGCAATTTTAGCGCATTACAAATTTATGTAGGTGGCGCATACAATATTCATCTTACTGATAATGCAAAGCTTTATCTTGGTTTAAACTTAGGTACCTATTATAATTTCACCTCTGTAACTACCAACGACGCAATGGGAGACATAACTACTACCAATTTGGATGAAGCACAGTCATATATAGCACCAAAAATAGGTGCAGATTTTATGTTAAATGATAACATTAGCCTGGGACTTGAAGCTAAATATAATATTATGCTATCATCTGATTCAGGAAGCGGTGACGCATTCGATTCCGGCTATACAACAACAGTTAACCAGTCGTTCTCGGGTAACGTTAATTTAACTTATCATTTTTAGTGATACACCCAAAACACGAAACAGTACACTGCGAACGCTGCAAAGCACCATTTGAATGCAAGGCAAATTCATTTACCAAATGTCAGTGCGCCAAAGTGCAACTTACCCTAAATGAAACCCAATATGTAAGCGAGCTATTCGATGGCTGCCTGTGTGCTGATTGTTTGTTGGAATTGCAAAAAGAATACAAATTAGAAAATGGATTGATATAGTTCTGGCCGACCGCTTTTCGCCGTTTCAGCCAAAATAATTATCTTCGCTCCCCGAAAACGAATTTATTAAGCTTCATGAAATTATTAGAAGGAAAAACCGCGCTGATCACAGGCGCGTCAAAAGGCATAGGCCGTACAATAGCCGAAAAGTTTGCTGAACATGGTGCCAATGTGGCATTTACCTATTTATCGTCTGTTGAAAAAGGACAGGCATTAGAGCAGGAACTGCAAAGCTACGGTACAAAAGTAAAAGGCTATCGCTCGGATGCTTCTAAGTTTGATGAGGCTGAAAAATTAATAGCTGATATTATTGCCGATTTCGGCACATTAAATATTGTGGTTAACAATGCCGGTATAACCAAAGATGGTTTACTAATGCGCATGACCGAAGAGCAATGGGATGAAGTAATGGACGTTAACTTGAAATCGATATTCAACGTTACCAAAGCGGCATCAAAAATTATGATGAAAAACCGTGATGGTGTGTTTATTAATATGAGCTCGGTAGTAGGTGTACAAGGTAATGCGGGACAGGCTAATTACGCGGCGTCAAAAGCCGGTATCATTGGCTTCTCTAAATCAATTGCGAAAGAATTAGGTTCAAGAAATATACGTACCAATGTGGTTGCACCGGGCTTTATCCGCACCGAAATGACCGAAGTATTAGACCCTAAGGTGGTTGAAGGCTGGGCACAAGCTATCCCGCTTAAACGCGCCGGCGAAACAGCCGACGTGGCTAACGCCTGTGTTTTCTTAGCATCAGACATGGCAACTTACATCACCGGGCAGGTTATTCCGGTTGATGGTGGGATGTTGTAGATAAGAATTGTCATCCTATGTTTGCATAGGATGACAATTCTTATAAAATTCATTAAATAAAAACAGCATATTTGGTTTACCGGATATGCTGTTTTTATTTTCGATAACATGGGGGGCGGTTTCAGGATGGTGGGCTTTGGCTTGCCTGCTGTTAGGTTGTTTGTATGCATGGCTAATGTACCGCCAGCCGTTAGATCTTAGCAAACAATTCCGATATATTCTATTTGCTTTTCGTGCTTTGGCGGTATTTATCATATCGTTATTATTGCTGGCGCCGTTAGTAAAATCAATTAGCTATCAATCGCAAAAACCGTTGGTTTTGGTTTTGCAGGATAACTCGGAATCAATCAAACTTTTTCCATCTCCAAATACAAATCCTGTTGATTTAATAGCAGAATTAACAAAGCTAAAATCTTCATTCGGTGATAATTACGAAGTCCACGAGTTTAATTTTGACCGCACACTTAATAACGGCCTCTCCAATAAATTTAACGGTAAACAAACCGACATTGCATCGGCATTAAAACAAGTGAATGAGCGCTATGTAAACCAAAACATAGGCGCGATAATACTGGCTACCGATGGCTTGTATAACCAGGGAACCGACCCGCGATACGAAGCGCGTAATATTAAATCCACCATCTACACCATCGCCCTTGGCGATACAACGCCCAAACGCGACTTGCTGATAGCCAACGTTAACTATAACAAGACCGCTTTTTTAGGAAATGATTTTGAGATTGAAGTTTTAACCGAAGCCTACCAAAGCAAAGGCGAAAACATGCGTTTAAACGTGACCGAAGACGGCAGACAGGTATCAAACCAAAATATTGATATTAATGCGGATGCTTTTCAAAAACTTATACCAATTAAACTGAATGCTGATAAAAAAGGCATCCGTAAGTTTAACATCAGCATAGCACCTATTAAAAATGAGCTATCTGCCCAAAATAACACCGAAACTATTTATGTAGATGTGCTGGATGCCCGGCAAAAGATATTACTGGTGTACAATAACTTGCACCCGGATATTAATGCAATAAAACAGGATATTGAAAGTGATAAAAATTATGAGGTTAAAGCCGTACTATTATCCGATCTATCCACTATCAAACCCAGCGATTACAGTCTGATTATTTTGCATCAGCTAACAGCGAATAGTTCTGGCATTCTGCAAAACATCATCACAAAAACTAAGATCCCCGTATGGTATATGCTGGGAGCACAAGCCAATTTGCAGGATTTTAACGCAGCGCAACACGCGGTAAAAGTATACGACAATAGCAATCAACTACAGGAGGTATTTGCGCTGCCTCTGCCTGAGTTTTCAGCTTTTAGCCTATCCGATTCCACTAAACAAAAGATAAGCTTGTTCCCGCCGCTATTGGCACCATTTGGCAACTATACTTCGTCGCCAACTAACCAGGTGTTGCTTAAACAAAAAATAGGCGACATTGCAACCTCCTACCCCTTACTTTCATTTGGTGATGAGGGCGGCCGACGGATTGGCCTGTTATTAGGCGAGGGCCTATGGCGCTGGCAATTGGCCGAATACAAAGCCAACGGCAACCACCACGCCATGGAAGAGCTATTGGATCAAAGCGTGCAATATTTAACGGCAAATGCTAATCATCAGCAATTTAGGGTTTACGTGGCTAAATCTGTTTTTGATGAGGGCGAAAATGTAATTATTAACGCCGAATTGTATAACGATGCTTTGGAACTGATTAACACCCCTGATGTAAAGATTGATTTAACGGCGCATTCTGGTAAAAAATACAGCTTCCTGTTTACCCGTAATGGTCGAAGCTACCAATTAGATGCGGGTACGCTTCCTGTTGATGAATATAGTTACACGGCCAGTACTAAATTGGGCAACAAAACATTTACAGCTAACGGCCAGCTAACCGTAAAAGCATTAAACCTGGAAACCCGCCAAAGCGCGGCTAATCATCAATTATTAAACGCCATTGCCAAACAATCAGGCGGACAAATGCTGTTGCCATCGCAGATGGATAAACTTGTTGATCTCATTAAGAAAAACGATAACATTAAAACCATTGTTTACGAAGGAAAACATTATGACGACCTGGTAGATATGAAGTGGGTTTTCATGGTAATTTTGGCATTGCTTAGCGCGGAATGGTTTATGCGTAAACGTGAGGGGCTGATATAATTAATTTTAATGCTATTCTAATGTATATCTAACAAAAAAATTACCCGATGACTAAGCACATTGGCGTGCAAATTGATAGATTTGTTAAGAGTGAATTTTTATTAAAAAATAACATTTAACCATTAAACCTTTTATTCATTATTAGTCTAATATAATACATAACCGAGGGGCGCATAAAAAACCATGAAAAGATCGATTTACTTAGGGCTGATTGTATTAATTGCAGCCAGCTTTTCTGCCTGTAATACCTACAACTATTATACAGCAGGCCTTAACACAACAAATATGAGCAGGTATCACACTTTTGCGTGGATACCAATGGGCGCCGGAAAAGGTAAAGCGCCTGGTAATGTAGCTGCAGCTGATGCTAAAATTAAAGATGCTGCAACATCGGCTTTAGAAAGCAAAGGCCTGTCTATTTCACAAAAACAACCCGATTTATTGGTTAGCTATACCACCACTGTTGGCAGGGGTACCAGGACCAATTATTACTCTAACTACGGCTGGGGCGGTTATGGCTGGGGTGGCGGTTACGGATGGGGTGGCTATGGCTGGGGCGGTTTCGGACTTGGTTTTGGTTACGGTTGGCGAGGCGGCTACGGCTGGGGTGGATTTAGCCCTTACTACTATTATGGTGCCCCATTTGCCTACAGCGGCGGCTTAACTTATGCTGAGCAGGAGCATTATAAAGAAGGAACTCTAATTATTGACCTGATAGACCGCAGAACCCGCAAAGTGGTTTGGAGAGGCTACGGCGTAGGCGAAGTGCACCACGACCCGCAAAAGAATGTTGATGATTTGCCTAAAGTAGTAAGCGGTATAATTAACCAGTTAAGCTTACAACCACCAACAGCCGCGCCAACACCGGTGCGTACCATGAGCTCTTAGTAACAAGACATATAACTCTACAACATTGGGTAGCCTTGCTTATTGCAGGGCTATTTTTGTTTAGCTGCAAAATATTTCAAAGCCTCCCCTGCCGCTATCTGCCCTGATATTAAAGCAGGCGGTACACCCGGCCCGGGAACAGTCAATTGCCCGGTAAATAACAAATTTTTAATATATTTTGCCCGCATAGCCGGTTTAAAAAATGCGGTTTGTGCAAGAGTATTGGCTAATCCGTAAGCATTGCCTTTAAAGGAGTTATAATCAGCCTTAAAATCATTCATGGCATAGCTGCGTTTTACAACGATGTTATCTTTTATGCTTTCGCCGGTGATGCTTTCAAACCTGCTAACTATCAAATTAAAGCACTTCTCGCGCAGCTCATCATTATCTTCCAAGCCCGGGGCTAATGGTATCAGGAAAAATAAGTTCTCGCATCCTTTTGGGGCTACACTACTATCTGTTTTTGATGGGCAGCAAACATAAAATAAAGGCTTTTCGGGCCACTGCGGTTTGGTGTATATCTCTTCGGCGTGCTGTTCAAAATCTTCGTCAAAAAATAAATTATGATGTTTAATATCCCCCAATTTTTTATTTATGCCAATGTAAAATAACAAGCTCGATGGCGACATAATGCGGCTGTCCCAATATTTGCGATCATAGTTGCGGTGAGGCTCTTCTATTAATTTTTGATCGGAGTGTTCATAATCCGCTCCGGTTATTACAAAATCAGCCCCTATAATACCATCATTGGTGATGATGTATTTCACCTTCTCATTTTCAACTTCAATCTTAAGTACTTCGGTGTTTAGTTTTATATCGACATGATACTCTTCTGCAACACTAACCATCGCTTTAACAATTTCATTCATACCACCCATCGGGTACCAGGTACCTAAAACCAGGTCAGCATAATTCATCATGCTGTACATAGCTGGCGTATCCTGCGGCCTTGCACCTAAAAACAGTACAGGAAATTCCAGCAGTTTTATCAATTTAGGGTTCTTAAAATATTTGCGTACATGCTTACTCATGTTCGTAAGCAATTGCATGCTGAAGCTTTTACGGATCAGGTTCCAATCAATAAACTCCGTAATAGTATGTGATGGCCGAAATACATACTCCCCCATCCCTACTTTATATTTATATTTGGCTTGCTTTAAAAACGCTCTTAATCCCTTACTGCTGCCGGGTTCAATGCTTTCAAAAAGTATTTCCAAATCAGTCATTTCAGCGGGGACATCCATTTCATCTCCCTTACCAAAACAAACACGGTAAGCCGGGTCTAATCTTTTCAACTCATAAAAATCCTGTGGCGATTTACCAAACAGCGCGAAAAAATTTTCAAACACATCGGGCATCCAGTACCAACTTGGGCCCATATCAAAGGTAAAACCTTCCTTTTTCCAAACCCGCGCCCTGCCGCCGGGCTGGTCATTTTTCTCCAAAATGGTAACTTTAAAACCCTCTTTCGCTAAAATGCATGCTGCTGACATCCCCGCGAAACCTGCCCCAATTACTACTATGTGTTTGTTGTTATCCACGTGCATAAAGCGCCTAAATTAACCAAATTGTTTCGCCTCGACTAAAAAACAATACGGCTTTAAATTTGTACTTTTAATGCGTTTATGCAAGCCAGTCAAATCGATCTTTATAACCAAACCTGCTTTGATTGCAGCAGGCTGATCACCCAAAAATACAGCACCTCCTTTAGTATTGGTATTAAGGCATTTGACCCAAATTTCAGGACACCGGTTTACGCGATTTATGGCTTTGTACGATTAGCCGATGAAATTGTAGATACCTTTCATGAACATGACAAACACAAACTGATAAGAGAATTCAGGCTGGAAACTTTTAAAGCGATAGAACAAAAAATTAGCCTCAACCCTATTTTGCAGGCATTTCAAGCGGTGGTTAATCAATACCAGATTAGTCACCATTTGATAGATGCTTTTTTATGTTCGATGGAAATGGACCTCGACAAAAAGATACACGATAAGGAAAGTTATCAAGCTTATATCTACGGTTCGGCTGAGGTTATCGGCCTAATGTGCCTTAAAGTTTTTTGCATGGGCGATGATAAAGAATATCTGCACCTGCTTCCGGCAGCCCGCAGCCTGGGTTCGGCATTTCAGAAGGTGAATTTTTTGAGGGACATAAAGTCTGACCTACTGGAACGTGGCCGCACCTATTTCCCGGAAATTGATTTTACCAATTTTCGCGAAGACGATAAACAACGGATAGAAGCTGATATTAAAAAGGATTTTGATACTGGTTTTGAGGGGATAAACCAACTGCCAAAGGGCACACGCCTGGGGGTTTACGTTGCCTATATTTATTATTTCCAGCTTTTCAAAAAGATTACAAGAATACCAGCATCTACAATACTTCAAAAACGGATTCGTATATCTGATACCCGCAAGCTATCGCTTTATTGCAAAGCCTTAGTACTGCAAAAGCTGAATCTTATTTAAAAACAGCTCAAAATATCTATCTTAAACATCTAAATTTACTTTGTGAAGTTTACTTATCTGCTTATCAATTTTTTCACGATACTTTTTCCGCTGGCGCTGTCCTTTGACAAAAAAGTTCAGTTTTATAAAAAGTGGAAGTTTATTTGGCCGGGCTTATTAATAACCGGGCTTGTTTTTTTGTTTTGGGATGTATTATTTACGGTTGATGGTGTATGGTCATTCAACCCAAAATATATAACCGGCATTACCATTTTGCAATTGCCTATAGAGGAGATCTTTTTCTTTTTAACGGTACCATTTGCCTGTATATTTATTTATGCCTGCCTAAACTACTACATAAAATGGGAGATGGATTTACGATTAACACGCATTATCTCTAACGTGATCATCATATTTTCTATCTTAATACTGATATTTTACCACCACAGGTTATACACCCGGGTAACGTTTACGCTACTTGCCTTCCTGGTAATCTTATTCCAGTTCATTTATAAAGCTCGTTGGCTCAATCGCTTTTATATAGCTTTTTTGGTGGTACTGATACCCTTCTACATTATTAACGGCATGCTTACCGCTTGGCCGGTGGTAATATATAATAATGCGCAAAATATGGCACTAAGAGTCGGTACCATACCCATTGAGGATCATTTTTACTGCATGGCCCTATTGCTGATGAATATCGGCTTTTTTGAATTTTTCAGATTAAGATCAATTAAAATGCACCATGCCTGAGCTGCCCCAATACACTAAATCACAATTGGCCCTGCGCAACGGACAGGACAAGCCTGAAATATGGGTGGCATATCAGGGAATCATATATGATGTAACCGAAAGCCGCCTCTGGCGCAAAGGCCAGCACTACGAGCACTGGGCCGGCCAGGATTTAACGCCCGAACTATCCGATGCTCCGCATACCCACGAAGTTTTTGAACGGTTTAAAGCTATTGGACAATTGAAGCCTTAATATCTATCGAAAACTGCGATAATACAACGAATTCCTGTACTCTGGCAGCTATCTCTTCCTGAGTTAGGTTCTTTATCTTTTCGGTACCGAACTTCTCTACACAGAATGAAGCTAATGCGGATCCGTAAATGATTGCATTCTTCATGTTGGCAAAACTAACCTCATCAACCTTTGCCAAATAACCAATAAACCCGCCTGCGAAGGTATCACCTGCGCCGGTTGGGTCAAATACTTCAGCTAACGGCAATGCAGGTGCTGAAAATATAAGACCATCGCCAAACAGCAATGCACCATGCTCGCCTTTTTTTATGATGAGGTATTTAGGGCCCATCTGCAATATTTTAGTAGCGGCTTTTACCAATGAGTACTCGCCTGATAACTGGCGCGCTTCAGCATCATTAATAGTTAAAACGTCAATCAGTTTAATGGTTTCCAGCAAATCGTCCATGGCAATATCCATCCAGAAGTTCATGGTGTCCATCACAATCAGCTTAGGGCGGTTTTTAAGTCGTTTAATAACTGTTTGCTGCACCTGTGGGGTTAAGTTACCCAACATCAGGTATTCGCAATCTTGATAGCTTGCAGGGATAATGGGGTCGAAGTCGCCCAACACATTCAATTCGGTGATCAGCGTATCGCGGCTGTTCATATCATTATGGTATTTACCCGACCAAAAGAACGATTTCTCGCCTTGTTTGATCTGCAAACCTTCGGTATCGATATGATGGATGTGGAACTCCTCAATTTCGCTATGCGGGAAATCATCACCTACTACGGCAACAATTTTAACATCATCGCTAAAATACGAAGCCGCTAAGCTTGCGTAGGTAGCCGCGCCGCCAACAATTTTATCAGTTTTACCAAAGGGTGTTTCAATAGCGTCGAACGCTACACTGCCAATAACAACTAAACTCATTATATAGTATTTTGCGCAAATATTATGATTTTACCTCACAATTACTCATTTATAGGTATTCTGCAATAAAATTACATGGCGAAGGCTATTTTACATCTTGGAAACTAAAAATTATTTACCTGTTAATCAGCCAATACCAGCTATAATTTAAATTATCTTAAATTTTTTTATTAGAAACATTGCGAAGTTTCAATGGAAATTATACTTTTGCACACTCCAAAACGGAAAATGATTCCTGAGTAGCTCAGCTGGTTAGAGCATCTGACTGTTAATCAGAGGGTCCCTGGTTCGAGTCCAGGCTCAGGAGCTTGAAAATCA
>Ga0302197_10002538_pt1 | contig 16890 bp, 15 predicted proteins | sample II_Bog_N2_1_FD_193526 | JGI IMG/M metagenome (GOLD analysis project Ga0302197, IMG submission 193526) | Peat permafrost microbial communities from Stordalen Mire near Abisko, Sweden - II_Bog_N2_1 | ecosystem: Environmental > Terrestrial > Soil > Wetlands > Peat | place: Sweden: Abisko...
GCCCTTCGCTGCTTATGCGCAGGCCCCGGCAGACCAGCCGGCTACCGCTACCACAGCAGCGGTCATTCCACCCGACCAGCAACCGACCAAGGAACAGTTGGTCAAGCTATTTGAATTGATGCGCGTTCATCAGCAAGTGCAGTCCATGATGACCATGATGCGGTCCATGATGCAGCAACAGGTGAGCGCCCAGATCAAGGAGAGAGCGGGCAAGATTCCGAGTGGTTCGCTCACGGCCGATCAACAGGCGGCCATCGCCAAAATATCGGACAAGTACATGCAGAAGGCTTTCAACATCATCGATATCGACGAACTGCTCGACGATATGGCGGGGATTTACCAGCGCCACATAAGCCGCTCGGATGTGGATGCCTTGATTGCCTTCTACAGTACCCCAGCCGGCCAGCATCTGCTCGATGCGCAGCCGGTCATCCTTAAGGAGTACATGCCTGTAATCATGCAGCGCGTGCAGGAGCGGAGCAAAGCTCTCACCGAAGAAGAAGCAAAGGAGATGGAGGAAGTTACCGGATCGCACATGGGGCAGATACTAGACGCGCCACCGCCGCCACCGCTACCCGCAAAGTAGCTTTCAGCCTGAGGCTCCCGGCTGGTTCGGCGGGAACCTCAGGCTTCGAGGTCATGGCTGTGGCCCATGAGGTACGTATTTCGTAGATTGAGAAACAAGGTCGGGCATCGAATGAAATACGGCACGAACCCGGAAACGGAACTGCCGGCAGTTGGAAGCAAGAGCAAGGAGCTAGAGGCTGAAAGCTGATAGCTGAAACAAGGAGGACGTTATGTCACTGTTGGAGAGAGTAAGCACCCTGCTCCGCGCGAATCTGAACGACCTGGTCGAGAAGGCCGAAGATCCCGAGCGGCTGTTGAAACAGATCGTTCTGGACATGGAAAACCAGTTGCTGCAAGTCAAGACGCAGGTGGCCATCGCCATTGCCGATCAACACCTGCTGGACAAGAAGCGCGCGGAGCACGCCGAGCAAGCCGTGGAGTGGCGGCGCAAGGCCGAAGTGGCCGTGCAAAAGGGCCACGACGACATGGCCCGCGCAGCTCTGGAGCGCGCCCTGAGCCACGATCAGTTGGTCGAGGGCTTTGCCGGGCAGGCAGAGGACCAGAAGCATGAGGCCGACAACCTGCGCCAGGCACTGCACAAGCTCGACCAAAAACTGAACGAGACCCGCGCCCACTGCGAAATGCTGGTGGCCGAGCACCGCCGCGCCAAAGTCGTGGGCCGCGCCACCCAAGCGCGCCAGGCCGTCGGCGCAGGGCAAGACAACGCCATGGGCCGTTTGCAGAGCCGCGTTCGCATCAAGGCTGCCGAGAATTCCGCCGCCAGCGAGGTGCTGCTCGCCGACACCCTCGAAGACCGCTTTCAGGCCCTCGAGAGCCAGGACAAGGTCGAGCTGCTCCTCAGCGAGATCAAGAGCCGCCAGGCCGTTCAATAAGGCTTGCGTCCGGTGCCCGGCTCCCGCTCAGGAGAGCCGGGCCTTCCCGCGGGAGCGTAGTTGGGTCCATGGGGCGTGGAATTGCGTCTAATAAAAACGGAACTATATTCCCGCAATGAAACGTAGCCCCCCGCAGCAGAAACTAGGAGCGTGCCTGGAAGGAAAGGCTCCCAGTGGGGTGATTTAACCTGTTAGGTCGCCCCCCAGGGTTCTGCCGCCTCTTTTTCAGGCGGGCTGGCCCAGGCGGGTGCCCACTCTACTACTGGAGAATGGATGCGCTCAGGTTCTTTTCTTTTCCCTGCAATACTCCTTACAAGCATGGCGCTTCTGGCGCCGCCCTCTCATCTTCTTTCGCAGAATTCGGGCTTAGGCCTCATCGTCAACGACGCTTCAGCGCTTCCTGAGGCGCCCCGCCCGCAGTTTGTCCTTGCCGTAGTCCAGACAGCCGAGCAGGAAACCCCAGCCGGGCCAAGCCAGACCGCTCCACAGCCCGCCCCCGCCGCGACCCCAGCACCGAACTCCGCCACGCAGGACAGCTCCAGTTCGCAAACGCAGACCCAGCAGCCTGCCGCAGAGAAAAGCCAGCACGAAAAGGCCGAAGAGCAGATCAAGGAGCAGGAACAACAGCGGGTGGTCGGAATCCTACCGGCCTTCAATATCTCCTATCGCCCTGACGCCGTCTCACTGAGTGCAGGCCAGAAGATAAAGCTCGCCTTTCGTTCCGCCACCGATCCCGTGGCCTTCGCCTCGGCGTTGCTGGTAGGCGGCTACCACGAGCTGAGCGCGGACGATAACGGATTTGGCTGGGGCATCGAGGGCTACGGAAAACGATCGGGCGCAGCGTATCTTGACGCCTTCGACGGCACCATCATCGGCAACGGCCTTCTGCCTGCCATCCTCCACCAGGATCCTCGCTACTTTCGGCTTGGCCATGGCACGGTCACCCATCGCCTGCTCTATGCCCTCGCCACGAACGTCATCTGCAAGCACGACAACACCCACAAATGGGAGCCCAACTACTCCAACGTTGGGGGCAACATCATCTCGGGTGCCATCTCCAACCTCTACTATCCCTCCAGCGGGTCGGGCATTGGCGAGACCTTTACCAATGGATTGACCGTTACCGCCGAGGGCGGAGCGGGCTCCATCTTCCAGGAGTTCTGGCCGGATATCTCGCGCAAGTTCCTCCACAAGGATCCGACCCACGGCCTCGACGCCGAGGCCCGCGCTGCAGACAAGGCCGCCAAAGAAGCCAAGCAGAAGCAGCAATAGCGCCGGAGCATACAGAATCGTGCAATCCCAACTCGGCCTGGCCGCGCTGTGAGAACCCGCGCAAAATGCTGTAGGCTCAAGAGAACGCCCTACATGTGGAATCCCATCTTGACCCCATCCTCAGCTCCATCCCCGCGCCCCTTTCACTACCCTCAGCCTGAGAGCCCCTTGCACTGCGGCAAGGTTTCCCTTGAAGCCCTGGCCAAACGACACGGCACGCCTCTCTACGTCTACTCGGCCGACCAGATTGTCGAACGGCTGGGTTTGTTCCAGCAGGCGTTTGCTGGCCGTGACCATCTGGTCTGCTACGCGGTCAAGGCCAACTCCGCGCTGGCCATTCTCAAGCTGCTGGCCGACCACGGCGCAGGTTTCGATATCGTCTCTGGCGGCGAGCTGGAGCGCGTGCTGGTTGCCGCGCCCGAGGCAGTGGGCCGCGTCGTCTTCTCCGGCGCGGGCAAGACGGCTGCCGAGATCGACAAAGCGCTTTCGCTGGGTATTCTCGAATTCAACGTCGAGAGTCAAGCGGAGCTCGAACTGCTGGGCACTCGTGCCGCCAAACTCAAAAAGCAGGCCCGCTTTGCCCTGCGCGTCAATCCAGACGTCTTTGCCGAGACCCACCCCTATATCTCCACCGGCCTGCGCGAACACAAATTCGGCGTCGATATCCGTCAGGCGCTCGCTATCTACAAAAGTGCGGCAAACAATCGCTGGCTTCAGGCGCACAGCGTCAGCGTCCATATCGGTTCGCAGATTCGCTCCGCCGACCCGTTTGGCGCGGCCATGGAGCGGGTGGCCAGGCTGGCGCGGCAACTGCAGCGCGCGGGCATTCAGCTCACCGCCCTTGACGCCGGCGGTGGGCTGGGCATCGACTATCACATGGGCAGCTTTGACGCTGCGGCCAAAGTGGCTGAGTACGCTGCTGCTATTGAAAAATCGCTGGCGGACTTTGAGGGCCACCTGATGATTGAGCCTGGACGTTTCATCGTGGCGCAGGCCGGTGCTCTGGTCACACGCGTGCTTCAGGTGAAGCACAACGGCAAGAAGACCTTTGTGATTACCGATGCCGGGATGAACGACCTGATCCGCCCCGCGCTCTATCAGGCTCACCACGAGATTGTGCCCCTGCGTCCCCGCGCCGGGAAATCCAAAATCGTCGATGTAGTGGGGCCGATCTGCGAGTCGGGCGACTTCTTTGCTCACGACCGCAAGCTCGCTCCAGTCGAGCCAGGAGACCTGATCGCGCTCCTCGACGCGGGAGCCTATGGCATGGCGCAAAGCTCCAACTACAACACCCGCCTCCGCCCGGCAGAGGTGCTGGTCGAGGGCGCAAAAGCCCGGCTCATCCGCCGCCGCGAAACCATGGCCGACCTGCTTGCGCCGGAGATACTCTGAGCGAGGGCTTGACTGTCAACGCGAGCCGCCATCACTGCCTACCCGTTGCGTGTTTGTACTCATCTGAACTGCGGATCGATTCATAGCCCTCCGGCAGCTCATCTCCGGAATCCGGTGCATTGCGCGTGGGTTTGTCCAGGGAATCGAGTCCCCACGCAATGTTCGCGGCGTTGGGCTTTGGCCTAGCTGCCAGCCACGATTCATGTTGCAGATGAACGAGTTTTTCAGCGACAGCGATGTTGATGAATTGATTCAAAGAGACACCTTCTTTTTGCGAAAACTCTTCGGCCCCTCTTCGCACCGAAGGCATGAGCCGGAGCGGAAACTTGCTGATTGCGAGCTTTCTCTGGCCAGTCTGCATGATGTCATTCCCCTTTTCTATACGCGATCAGGAACTCCCTCGGAGTCAGTACTTGAATTCCGAATCGTTCTGCGGCTAATGCAAAATCCTTGAGATTGTTCGTCACAATGGCATCGGCATGACCATTAATCGCCACATCCAGAACCATATCGTCATTGGCGTCCGGAGATAGCGGTCTGGGCTTGATGACCACCAAGACAGGGGTCGCAACAGCTTCCAGCATAGCTATCACAGCTTCGATATCCTCCGCTCTGCGTCCTGATGCAGCAATGTGCTCTGGACGTAGCGCCACATCGCGATACTCGCAAGCCAACTTGAAATCCAAAAGCAATGTCAGCTTTCCCAGTGCCGCTAATCGAACAATTTCAGCCCCAGCACCTGTACCTGAACGGATTGCGCTTATGAGTGCGGCAGTATCGAGTACGACCTTCACAACGATATGGTATCACCTGTGGCTCCATTATTGCGAATCCTTCGTGAACACACCTTTGATTTGCCTGGCGCTCTGGTATGAGATCAGCATTGCGTCATGGAGGCTCAATCTGGCGTACTTTCACCTGTTCTCCTGAAACTCAGGCACCCTCCGCCCCATCCTGATAAGGTATGTGGCGAGGGATTTTTCCAATGCAAGTGGGATTGAAAGTGGTTTGCACACTGATGGTTGCGGGACTCACGCTGGGAATTTCCACAATGGCGAATGCCGATCCCTTGACCGTAAAAACCGCGCAAGGCAAAGTGCGCGGCAAGACCCTCAACGACGGCAAGGTCAAGGCGTTTCTAGGCCTGCCCTACGCCGCGCCTCCTGTCGGCGATCTTCGCTGGAAGGCCCCCCAGCCGCCGGCGAAGTGGAAGAGCGAACGCGATGCGACCAGCTTCGGCGCACGCTGTGCGCAGGGCCACGTCTACGACGACATGATCTTTCAAGATCGCGGTGAGAGCGAAGACTGCCTCTTCCTGAACGTCTATTCGCCCGCCGACGCGACCGCCAAGAGCAAGCTGCCGGTCATGTTCTGGATTCACGGCGGCGGCTACATAGCCGGAGCCAGCTCGGAGCCTCGCCACAACGGCGACTTTCTGCCCACCAAAGGCGTGGTCCTGGTCACCATCAACTATCGGCTTGGGGTCTTCGGCTTTCTGGCTACGGAGGATCTGGCCGAAGAGGCCAACGGCGCAGCAGGCAACTACGGCCTGCTGGACATGGTGGCCGCCCTCCGGTGGGTCAAGGCCAACATAAGCAAGTTCGGCGGCGAGCCGGACAATGTGACCATCTTTGGCGAGAGCGCCGGTTCCTTTGCTGTGAGCACGCTGATGGCTTCACCCATGGCTAGGGGGCTGTTCCAAAAAGCCATCGGAGAAAGCGGCTCGGCCTTTGCCGGTACGCCGCCAACCGGCTCGCTTGAAGCAAAGGAGAAGAAAGACAGCGAGTGGGTTGCTTCCCTCGGTGTCAAATCAACCCAGGAGTTGCGCGCATGGCCCACCGGAAAAATTCTGGAAGCCGCCAACGGCAAGCTCAAGTACAGTAATCCGCCCTATGTTGACGGCAGGCTGCTCACCGAGCCGGTGGAAGCGACTTATGCTGCCGGAATGCAGGCGCATCTGCCGCTGCTGGCCGGGTGGAATCGCGACGAGAACATTGGCTTGAGCAAAGGCATGACAGTCGAGAAGTGGAAAGCTTATGCGGCCGAGCAGTTCAACGAGCGCGCGGAAGAGTTTCTCAAGCTGTATCCGGGCGAAACCGATGAGCAAGCCTCGCGTTCGGCGGCCGACTACGGCGGCGACAACTTCATCGCCTTTGCAGCCTGGAAATGGATCGAGGCGCATCGGACAACCGGAACGTCACCGATCTATCGTTTTCACTTCGAGCTGCCTGCTCTGCCCAGCAAATACCACCCCGACGTCGCCGCTTTCCACTCCGACGACATCGAGTACATCTTCGGCACGCTCGACACGCGGCCCGGCGAAACCATCCGCCCCGAGGATCGCAAGCTGAGCGAGCAGATGATGAGCTACTGGACCAACTTCGCCAAGATCGGCGACCCCAACGGACCGGGGCTGCCCGTGTGGCCGAAGTATGGCAATGGGGATGAGCTGATCCATCTCGACAGCACGATCACGTCCGGCCCGGACACACTGCGCCCGCGTTATGAGTTTCTAATGAAGGGAATGCCGCCCGAGTTGTGAGCGGTCGGTTATCGGCCGTTTTAGTGGTTGACCCCTGCGGCATCAGCAAAGCCGGCGGACTGCACGGGAGGAATGGTGCTGGCCGGAGGCGGCTCTCCAAAAGAGGAGTTCTTGGCGTTGATGGCGTTGGAGTAGTCCGCTCCAAGGCCCAGCTTCTTGATGGCGCGGGAGTCGGGCATCAGCTTGGTCTGCCAGCCCTGATCGGCCTGGTACTTCTGCATGGCGGCTTCGGTTGTGGCATCCCACTGGCCGTTGGCTTCGCCGGTCAGGTAGTGTTCGCGAATCAGAGCCTGCTGAATCTCGGTAACGCGCGCCGGCTCAATAGCCTGCTGGCCGTGCAGCTTGTGCGATTTGGCCGCCCTGTGGGACGCGTGCGCGTGACTCCGGTGGTTTGGCCTGGCCAAGGCCGGTGACGCAATCAGCGCCACGGAGAAGACGAATGCCACACTTGCCCGGAAAATGAACACGCTGTATCCACCTTGGAAAATAGAACTGCCAGTCGATTTATCTTCAATTTTAACGGAATGTGACTCTTACAACAACAAAAAACCGCGCGAGGTCCAGAATCTGTCCGTTTGCGGGAAAGAACGCCGGCAGCGGGAAACCGCGGCCGGCGTCATTGCAATTGCTACTCGAGCGTGCCGCCCAGGTAGTTGAGTCCGCTGTCTGGATGACGCGGATCGATCACCTCGAAGACCACATCGTCTCCGGTCTTCAGCTTGCTCACTACGGCATCGAACTGCTCCTTGGTGCCGGTGGGCTGTTTGTTGATGCGGACGATCACGAGACCGGGTTCGAGTTGCTGCAAGTCAGCAAACGAGCCCGAGCGCACTGACTGAACGACCACGCCGGGAGTATGCAGCTTGGCTGTGGTGGAGGGAGAAGCATCGCGGACCACGATGCCCAGTTTGGCTTCGCCAGCGTCGCCCTTGTCGTCCGGGCTGGCCTCGGCTTGCTCGGTGCCCAGGTCGGCAAAAACTTTGTCGCGGTCGCCAATGGTGATGGTGGTGTCGCCTTGCTTGCCGTCCCTCATGTAACCAAGGCGGATGGTCGAGCCCGGCCGGCGGCTGGCGATCTCATTCACCAAATCGTCGCCGTCCTTGATCGAGCGGCCATCGATGGTCGTGATGATGTCGCCCACCTTGACACCGCTCTTGTCCGCGGGGCCTCCGGGGCGAACCCGCTGAACCAGCACGCCGGTCTTGAAGCCGTAGACACGATTGACCGCACCTGGCAGGCCTTCCTTGAATTCGATGCCGATGGAGCCGCGTGTCACCTTGTGGCTGGGGCTGATCAGGTCGTTATAGATTTCCACCACGGTGTTCGACGGCATGGCAAAACCGATGCCCTGGTAGCCGTTCGACTGCGTGTAGATGGCCGTGTTCACGCCGATGACTTCGCCGTTCATATTCAGCAGAGGCCCACCGGAGTTGCCGGGATTGATGGCCGCATCGGTCTGGATGAAGTGCTGGAACTGGCCGGGCGCGCCGCCGTCGATGGTGCGGTGCTTGGCCGAGATGATGCCGGCTGTCACGGTCTGCGAGAGCGCAAAGGGGCTGCCAATGGCCTCCACCCAGTCGCCTACCTCGGCGGTGTCGGAGTTGCCCAGCTTCACGGTTGGCAGCGGAGTGCTGGTGTCGATCTTGATCACCGCCAGATCGGTGGCCTTGTCGAAGCCGATCACGCGCGCTGGCCTTCCCAGATCCTGGGTGTCGGGGTCGGTCGAGAGCTTGACGTAGATCTTGTCGGCCTTCTCGATCACGTGATTGTTGGTGATGATGTAGCCCTTGGGATCGACGATGAAGCCCGAGCCGAGCGACTCGCGCACCTGGCCATCGTCGCCGCCTTCTGCACCATCAGGCCCGCCGGGGATCTGGCCGCCAAAGAACCGGTTGAAGAAGTCCTGGAAGTTGCCTTGCCCCTGGCCCTGCTGCGGCTGATCGTTGTCCTGGTCGTCGTCGCCCGGATTCTGCGGATTGGGCTGGACGCGGCCATGGGGATTGCGGTGGCCCTTGCTGTCCGATTGCTTGGGCAGAGTCTGTGTGTTGATGTTCACAACCGCCGGACCTACCTGCTGTGCGATCTTGACAAATTCATTGGGCGGAACGGTGGAATTGACAACCTTGAGGGGAGTGGCGTCGGCGCTGTCGGTTTGCTTCTCCTGCCCACGGACCCCGTGTGCGGCGAAGGAACCGGCCACAATGGCAGCCGAGAGAGTCGCAAGCACGACAAATGCTGAAGCGAGACGGCGAGAACGCAGCCGTTCAAAAAAAGATTTCATGGGTTCGATAACCTCGTAAGTTAACCAGCCAGCGGGCTGGATTGTTGATTGCTCCAACTACAAGTATAGCCAGTGGCGGGCAAACCCGTCTGGCTGGCTCAGTCCCGGCGCGTGCGCAAGGTAACGCTGGAAGACGCGTATATGCACAACTCACGCACATTCTGAGCACGGAGATCGGGAGAACCGCTCCATCTATATAGACGCGGGCACTCGCAAAATGGTCGCGGAGGGCCATTCTCGCATCCCCCATGGAGTACCCCGGCAGCGATGGCGGCCCTACCCAAAAAGTGGCAGATGAGCCTGGGTCAGAGATGAAGAATTTAATAAAAAGGCTCTTGCGCCTTTACCGCGGCGTGCATTATGGTTTGTTTATCTCGTATCGGTATGTGACACATATCACATTTCACGAGCCTCGTTCAATTTCTGTTCTTGTAACGCCAGTGACGGCGGTTCGCACTTCACCGTACGCACGGATCTCCAGTACGCCATTTTTCCCCGGTCTTGCCCTCACCGCAGTTCCTCGGAGGCTACAATGTCCGCACTTAAGTACTTGGGAGTACTGGGCTTTTCAATACTCTCAAGCACGGCAGCTATTGCCGCGCCCGTCTCCACAACGATCTCCGCCTGCGTCAACACATCGACCGGTGCGGTCCGCATTGTCAGCTCAACCTCTCTCTGCGTAGCCGGCGAAATGGGCATAACCTGGGCAGCCGTTGGCCCCACAGGTCCTGCCGGACCCGCCGGAGCGCCGGGTGCCCCCGGTACGCTTGGTGCGACCGGACCTGCTGGACCTGCCGGGGCGCCTGGCACACCTGGAGCAGCCGGCCCCGCTGGCGCAACGGGCTCGACCGGACCCGCCGGACCAACTGGACTCACGGGACCCGCTGGCGCGACTGGTGCAACAGGCTTGACCGGACCTGCCGGCCCCGCCGGCGCAACTGGTGCCACTGGACCTGCCGGTGCTACTGGCGCAACTGGCTTGACCGGACCCGCCGGACCAACCGGCCTCACTGGACCTGCCGGACCTGCCGGAACAATCGGCGCCACTGGAGCAACTGGCCCTGCGGGCGCGACCGGCGCTGCTGGCCCGAAAGGCGATACCGGCCCCTCCGGACCGACCGGAGCCGCAGGAGCAACTGGCCCTGCGGGCCCGGCTGGACCGACAGGCTTCGTTTACTCGTTCAACCAACTCAACGGCGACAGCACCACCCTGACCTATTTCGTGGCGCCCAACCAGCCCACCTTTCTCAGCGACATAGACAACATTGCATATCTCCAATCCGATCCTCCCGGCGAACTCCTCAACGCGGTGGTGTTGCCCGCCAGTTGCACCGTGACCTATTTAAAAGTAGGGGCGTACAACTACTTCGCCACAGGGTCAAACACATCCACATTCTCGGTCTTGCATAACGGATTAGCCACGAGCATGACCTGCGCCGTTACCACCACCACTGGGACAAAATCCACCTGCGCCGATACAACCCACACCTTCTCGGCCGCAGGCGGTGACACGCTCACCCTCACCATCACCCAGAACAACGATGTTCCCTACGTGATGTATTCAACCGCCCTGGCCTGCCAATAACAGGCGAGCCCAAAGGCCATTCGATCCTCTGCCGATACGCGCCGCTTCTGCTTGGAGCGGCGCAATTCCCGCAAAGGGTGAACACAGGAACACAAACGGTGCTGGGTGCAGATCCGGTTTCAGGAGGCAAGAATGAAAATACACTCTCTCGCTTTACTCGCTTTGGCCGCAGCCTTGGCAATCGCCCCTGCCGCAAGGGCCGATTCGTTCGACTTCACTTTCACGGACGCCGGCGGCGTGTCGGGCTCCGGCACGCTCTTCGGCACCTTTGAAGGCCCGGGCGTATGGCTCCTCACCAGCGGTTCTGGCACGTTTGACGACGGCACCACCGGTTTGCTCCCCATCGACCTCGTTGCCAACCCCAATGGTCCTGACAATTCCTCTCTCTCCACCTCCGGACTCTTTGCTTACGACGACCTGCTCACGCCCTGGGGTGCGCCCGCCCAGGTGCTCACCATCAATGGACTGGATTTCACCTTCAACAGTTCGGAACTCAACCTCTATCAGACTGGCGGCGGACCCGGCACCGACGGATGGTTTGAAGACAACCTAAGCGGGGATACGACCGGCACCTTCACCATCACCAGCATGGATATTCTGCCTTCGGAGTCCCCGGAGCCTGGATCGCTGGTCCTGTTCGGAACCGGTCTCATCGGTCTGGCAGGCGCTGTCATGCGCAAGGGCAGGCACACTGTCCAACGCTTGAAGGCATAGTCAGAACAGCCTCTCTTGCGAACTCGCTCCGTGTCAATCCGCCGCCCTTGCATCTGCAAGGGCGGCGGATTGCATTTTCCCCTATCATGGCTTCTCGGTTACCTGAATCCGGCCCAGATCGAGTCCAAACCCCGGCTTCTCCCGCGTGCCGTTGATATGAATCGGGATCTCCGTCCCAGCCCCATCCTTTTTGAAATACCGGTCCAGCGGCGACAGCAGCAGTCCCTTCCACCCACCCACCATCTCAGAGACCGTGGCCTGCATCTTCGCCGTGCCCGCAAAGTCCAGCGCGCCGCCTTCCACGCCATACGTACCCTTCAGTTGAATCGCCGCCCCCGGCACCGTATAGGTCAGTGACGGCAGCGTCACCACCCCACCCGCCATCTGGAAATCTCCTTCCATCCGCGACCGCACCTCCGGCGCATCGGCATTCTTTAGTTCCTTGGGCTGGCCTTGCCCGCGGTCACTCAGTTGCTCGATGCTCTTCTGAATCTTTGCACTGCTGAACTGCGCCTGCTCCAGCACAAAACTTCCGTCCAGACTCATCCGCTCGTGGACTGGGGCCGCGCCCGGAGGAATGTGCAATGCGGCCTTCACTGCAACCGCGCCGGTCAGCAGAAGAAAATCCTCAATCCGCCCCCGGTCGACGTTTACGTTCAGGGCAATATCGTGCCCCAGGCTCTGCCGCACGCCCCCAGGCCCCGCAACCATGACCCGCACAACCTGCCCCTGCGTCGTAAAATGCGAGTGCCCCAGCGTCGCTTCCACAGGCTCCAGCCATGTGTCGCCGTTGGTCCCATCCACCTTGGCGTGAAATTTGGTATGCAGCGGCAGCGCATGGTCGAAGGGCCTCAGTTGGAAATCCGGCGTTTCCGTCTCCCCATCAACGATCAAATCCCGCAGCGTCCCTTCGAAATGCCCGGTCGACGACAGAATTCCCGCAATCTCCCTGAAATCGCTCAGGTCTGCGTGGTCAAACCGGTAGCCGCCGCCGAGGGGGATTTCGCCGAGGTCTGCCCCATTCCACGGACCCAAACTCCCCTTCGAGTGGATAGTCCCCACCGGCCGCGGATTCGTCAGCTCGGCCTCGAACCCAATTGCCTCTTCCGAGCCGGCATTGGTCAACTTGAAATGAGCGATCGCAATCTCCATAGGCAACTTCCCTGGCTGGCTCGTCTCCAGCGTCAGATGCGCCCCGTTGCACTCGATGCTATCCACCTCAAACCGCAGCAACCCTCCGCCGCTCCTCGGCGGTTCACCCCTACCCTGGCTACGCTCGAAATGCGACTTCGGCGGCAGGTCCACGTCCAACCCCTTCAACTGCACCGTCGAAACATGAACAGGCTTGCCCGCCTCGTAGCGTAGCGGCGCATGAAACCGAAACTCCGCAAGCCGGATCAGCGGCTGTGCCGACTCCGCCGCTGCAACGCTCGTCGATCCCGTCGTTCCTGGAACAGTAACACCCTCGATTTGTACTGGCGGCCAGATCCGCAGCCCTTTGCCCTCGGCCCACACTCCCCAATGGCCCTCCAGACCATTGCCCAGCGACAGATGAAAGCTGTCCAGTTCCACCCGCGCATGAAACCGTTCTTGCAGACCCTCAACAATCTGGGCGCGCAAGAAAGGCTCCGCGCGATGCGCGAGCACAGCCACCATCGCAGCCAGCCCGGCCAGCGCCGCCAGCAGCCCGCCGCCAACCCATGCCAGCCACCGATGCCTGCGCCAGAAAGATATACGGGTCTTCGCCAAGCCACCTCCCGATTGGTTCCCATTGTCGCAGAGCTTCCCCGGATTTTTCCTTAACCCCTAACCCCTAATACCTAACCCCTGTTTCTAATTGCACGCCCAATGCCGTAGACTTCATTACACGGATGCAAGCGCATATTGAAAATCTCGTAAAGCTGCAAAGCGTGGATCTGGAGCGAACCCGCCTCACCCTCGCCTCGCGCGCACTGCCTGCTGAGGTTGCACAGGCTCAGGCCGCCCTCGCTGAGGCCGCGCGCACTTCCGCCGAAGCCTCTGGCGCGCTCAGCCGCGAGGAATCGTTGCGCACGCGCCTCGATCGCGAGATCGCCACCCACCGCCAGAAGGCAGCCCGCTTCCGCATCCAGCTCGACTCCGTAAAAACCCCCGAGCAGGCTCAGGCTATCGAACACGAGATTGCCTTTGAAACCTCCGAGGCCGACCGTCTGGAAACCGAAGAGTTCAATAGCCTGGAGCGCACTGAGACTCAGGAGGCCGCACTCGCCGCCGCGCGCGCCCTGGTCGAGTCCTTCGCTGGCGCCCTTGATAAGACTCGCGCTCGCGCTGCGCTCCGCCAGCAGGAATTTGCTGCCGAACTAGCCACTCTCAATATCGAGCGCGATGCCCTGCGTCCGCTCATCGAGCCTGAGGCGCTGATCCGCTATGACCGCCTCTCCGGCTCGCGCGGCACCGGCCTGGCCCGCGTTGACAACCAGCAATGCACCGGCTGCCGCATGGGCGTTCGGCCCCAAATGTGGAATCAGCTCCGCGAGGGCGAACTGCTCACCTGCGACAGTTGCGGCCGCCTCCTCTACTGGGACCCAGCCATGGCTCCTGCGCCTCCACCCCCCAAATCTCCGAAGACCGCGCCCGCCGCACGAGCGCGCGTTCAAAAACCCCATCCTGCCGGAGCCTAGAGGATCTGCAATGCAGCGCATCTGTGTGGACATGGATGAAGTCATGGCGGATACGCTCGCCGAGCACTTGCGCCGCTACAACCAGACCTTCGACGAGGAAGTTACCACAGAGGATTTGGCAGGCAAGGGCCTGTGGGATATTGCCCCCATCGACCGCCAGCAGCAGCTTCGAGCCTTTCTTGACGCCGAAGATTTCTTTGAAGATCTGGCACTCATGCCCGATGCGCAGCAGGTGCTCAAAGACCTCTCCATCCGCTTTGAAGTCTTCATCGCCACGCAGGCCATGACCGTTCCCAACTCGCTCGGCCCCAAGTACCGCTGGTTACAGCGTCATTTCCCGTTCATTCCGCCCACGCATTACGTCTTCTGTGGCAACAAGTCCATCCTGCGCGCCGACTACCTCATCGATGACCTGCCCCGCAACCTGCTCCGCTTTGAGGGCCAGGGCCTGCTCTACACCGCCCCCCACAATCTGGACGCCACCGGCTTCGTCCGCGTGGATAACTGGCAGCAGGTCGCACAATACTTCGCCGCGCAGCCCGGCTAACTCCGAACCCAGCAAGTAAAGAGCTATCTCATTCCGGCTTGCCCACGGTCTTTTCCGTATAAGCCTTCTGCAAAATGAAAAACGCCGCCTTTTTCTGCCCCTGATCGGAGATCAATCCCTTGCGGTTGAACTCATCCTGAATGCCCACCAAAGGCCGGTTCGGCGAGCGGAAATCCATCAGAATCCACGGGCTCATTCCTCGCAATTGCGGAATCCGGTTGAGCATTCCCAGTTGATGGCGATAGATATTTGCCTGGTATTCCTCGGTCCATCGCTCGTCGTCTCCGCCATGCAGGCCGGCTTTGGCGTCACCGCCAAACTCGCTCATGATCAGCGGCTTCTGGTAGGCAATCCGCCAGTCGGTGATGTCCGCGGTCTCTGGCTTCTGCTCATACCAGCCGATGTATTCGTTGGCGCCGATCACGTCCAGCGCCTCGCCTAGCTTGTCGTCCACAATCTTGGTGTGTCCTTCCGCGCGCACCAGCAGCGCCGCCGTAATCAACCGCGTCGGGTCAAGCGCGCGAGCACGGCTGGCCAGTGTCGTAATGAATTGTGTCCGCGCCTCGTTGTTGGGCGTCTCATTGGCCATCGACCACAGAATAATCGATGCGTGATTGCGCGACGTGTTGATATCTTCGTCCAGTTGCTGTTGAGCCTTGGCCAGCACGTTGGGATTGTCAAACTGCAACGCCCAATAAACCGGATTCTCCGACCACACCAGCAGCCCCATACGATCCGCCGCGCGCAGCATGGTCTCGTCGTGGGGATAATGCGCCAACCGCACAAAGTTGCAGCCAAGCTCCTTGGCCCACCCCAGCAGCGTCTCAGCATCCTTGTCGGAGAAGGCTCGGCCCGTACGATAAGGCGCCTCCGCATGGATCGAGATGCCGCGCAGGAAGATCGGCTTTCCATTCAGCAGAATCTCGGTCCCGCGCGTCTCGATCGTGCGAAAGCCGATCAGGTCGGTGATGGAGTCCTGACCCACTGTGATCTTGACTTCGTAGAGCTTGGGGTTTTCCGGGGACCAGCGTTGCAGCCCGGGCGCCTTAAAGTGAAAGCCAACAAAGCCATATCGATCAGATTTTCCATATGCTTTGATCCCCAATTCGGGAATCTCCACTTCAGGCGGATTTTCCCCCTTCGCATTGGAGATGGTCATTGGCTTAAGAGTCAAAAGATCTAAGTCGTAGCCAAAATTCACCCAGCCCTCAATGACCGAGTCTTCCGTGCGGCTAAGGTGAAAGTCGTATTGATCGATGTAGGTTTCGGGAACCTCAATCAGCGAAACTTCCCGCGTCAGCCCACCATAGTTCCACCAGTCCGTCTGAAGTGTGGGAACATTGTCCTCGCGGCGCGTGTTGTCCACCGCCGCCACCACAAAGTTAGCGCCATCATGTACCGCCGCCGTCACCTCGCAGTTGAAGCTTGTGTATCCACCCTCGTGTTCGCAGACCTTCTGCCCGTTGACCCAGAACCATGAACGATAGTTGGCCGCGCCCACATGCAGAAAGACGCGTGTGTGTTCCTTGGGCTGATAAGTAAAGTCGCGCTCATACCAAACCGGCCCCTCATAGTAGAGAAGCGACTCGCGCTGCGTGTTCCAGTCGCCCGGCACCTTCAGCTTCGGCGCTTTGGAAAAATCGTACTCAATGGGCCTGGTGTCGCCCGGCTGGGCCTTCCGATTGAGAAAAAAGCCGTCTGACTTCACCTCATGATGAAAGCTGAAGAGTCCCGAGAAGTATGGATCGACAATTGAGGCCCAGTCGCCGTCGAGCGAAATGGCAGGCCGCCGGTCCGCGCCAGTCAACACGATGGGCGCGGGAGCGGCCTCGGCAATCGCGGCATGTGCGGGAAGCAATACCAAGCAGATGGCGGCGAGCGCGGCAACACATGCAAACGGGCGGACAGGCAGATCTTTCATGATTGAGGAGCCTCGCGGGATTTGGATTGAGCGGGAGCCGCGTGCATCCTGCATCGCCGAGCGGCAGCCGCTTCGTTCAAACTCGCAATCTTATCCCCCGCGAGCCAGGCTTGTATATGCCCCTCGCTCAGCCGGTTCCCTATGCGAGAAAAAGGGGACAACCCCCGCTGGCTGTCCCCTCTTCACCTCTTATTTACCCCTGAATCCGGCTCACTTACGACCCCAAATACATCACATGCACATAGGTGCCGAGCCGCACGTTATAAGCCAGATACCACCCGATGTGGTCCGGATCGTCGTAGATCACGATGTCGTCGGAGTCCCAAAGCCAGCCGTCGCAGAAGCCAACGTCAAAGGGCGCAACGCTCCAGTACCAGTTGTTGAACCAGAAGCGCCCAGGGCCGCCGCCGCGAAGATGCCATTCGTGACCGGGGCCAAAGCCGCCGGTGAAGCGGCCGTGTTCAAAAGGGTGGTCCAGATGATAGTTCACGTCGCCGCGGCCGTTGTCGTGGCCAA
>Ga0302197_10002545_pt1 | contig 16883 bp, 13 predicted proteins | sample II_Bog_N2_1_FD_193526 | JGI IMG/M metagenome (GOLD analysis project Ga0302197, IMG submission 193526) | Peat permafrost microbial communities from Stordalen Mire near Abisko, Sweden - II_Bog_N2_1 | ecosystem: Environmental > Terrestrial > Soil > Wetlands > Peat | place: Sweden: Abisko...
GGCTTGAATCGCGGGGCGGGCTGTAGCATCTTGTAAGGTAGTTGTTCAAACAGCTATCGTCCCGGCGCGGTGCTTCACGCCTGGACGCAAGGAGGAAGCCCATGACCGCCAATTCGCACCGCCAGCCCGCAATCTTTCTTCCGCACGGCGGCGGACCCTGCTTCTTTATGGATTGGACGTGGGGTCCGGCCGACACCTGGCATGCGACGCAGCGCTTTTTGGAGGGGGTAGCGGCCACGCTGCCCGAGCAGCCCAAGGCATTGCTGGTGGTAAGCGGCCATTGGGAAGAGCCGGTGTTTACCGCGAGCGCGGCGGCGAAACCGCAATTGATTTTCGACTACTCTGGCTTTCCCGAGCACACTTACCGGCTAACATGGCCCGCACCAGGCGACCCGGAACTGGCCGTGCGGGTGATGAGCCTGCTGAAGGAGGCGGGCCTTCCCGCCGAGATCAGCCCAACTCGCGGGTTCGACCACGGCGTGTTTGTGCCGCTGAAGGTGGCGTTTCCCGAGGCGCGGATTCCTGTGGTGACGCTGTCGCTGGCCGGCTCGCTCGATCCGGCGCTGCATCTGGCGGCCGGGAGTGCTCTGGCTCCACTGAGGGACGAGGGTGTTTTGATTGTGGGCAGCGGGATGAGCTTTCATAACCTGCGGGGGTACTTCAAGCCGGAGACCGCGGAGCGCGCGCGGGCTTTCGATGAGTGGCTGACACGCGCAGTGGAGTCGCCGGCAGCGGAGCGCGATGCGTATTTGGCGGCGTGGCGCAAGGCTCCGTTTGCCGCCTACGCACATCCGCGCGAAGAGCACTTGATGCCGCTGCTGGTTGCCGCGGGCGCAGGCGGGGATGCGGCCGGCACGCGAATTTTCCGGGATGAGCCGATGGGCGCGGCTATCAGCGCATATCGCTTCGGCTAATGCGTGATTCCCGATAAACGGCGCGGTTGAGCTTTGTGGTATCCCACCCATCGCAAAAGCGCGATGGATGGGGCACGGGATATTTGTGGGGCGATTCGAGTGCGGCTCATTCCAGCCGTAATTCGCTTTCACGAGACGCGACGCTTGAGACGAAAGGCCGAAGGCAGCACCACCCAGAAAGAGCCGCGCCACCTGGCTGAGCGGAGATTTAGTGTTGTGCGCGGGCATGGTTCAGGTGTATCAGAGTCCCTTGGATTGATACCACGGCCTTCGGCGGCCAATACGCAGGCCGGAGTGGATGAGAACGGCGATTAGGCTGAGGGTCATCGACAGGTCGAGCCGGGCCTCGTGCAGGAAGCTCGACCAGCCGTAACGAGGCAATTTGGCGAGGGCGAAAGGGCCAAGCGGCGCCCCAAGCAGAATGGGGATCTTGGTGGACACCAGTGCGACGACCATGATTACGAGAAGGAGAAGCGCCGCATCGCCAGCAAAGAAATTCAGAACGACCGAAATGCCGGCAATAATTTCGACACCGCCAACGAGGGGCGCAAGCACCTCAGGAATTGGGAATCCGATGGCGGCGAATCGACCTGTGCCGAACTCGTCCGGCCGCCTGAATTTTAGGATGCCCTCGGTGAGGAATACCAAGCCTATAGCCATACGAATGAGGATCATGGGCAGATCGCGGCGCATGGCTGCCTCCCGGCACGGGGATTCTGGAACGGCCGGTCCTTTGCTACCCAAAAAGACGGCGCAACCAGATATGGAGAAAGCATACTCCTAGGCAGGGGGCAGGAGGCAGGGACTCGGGACTAAGGAACCAAGGGACTAAGGAACTGGGGACTGGGGACCAGGGACTGCCGGCCAGATTGAGGCTGGCGCTGGGTTGCGCTGGGATGTGCCTGCATGGCATGACGGCGCTGGCGACTGGGGCGATAACGCTGGAGTAGCTTCGCCGCTGTCGATGCAGGCGTTGACGCGGTGCCTGGTTTTATCCACCATGCGGCACAGCAGAGCTATGGATACGGCTCTACGACGCCGTCAATCTTGATCGACGGCAAACCGGTGGTCGCCGAGATGTACGGCACTTCGTTTGCCATCACCGCATCCGGAAACTCCCAATCCGTTGCGAGCACGCCCACGCCGGAGACCGAACCGACGCTTGAAAAACCGCCGGGTGAGACGGGAGCCGCAATTTTCTGGCTTTCCGACGAGTTGATTACGAGCTGCCCGATTGATCCCTCTTCGATGTCAATCAACACAGGAACCGGCTGAAATGGGCCGGCATCCTGCAGCGAAAAGCCATCGATCTCGAGGTAATCGATTGCCATGCCGACTTCAAGGATCAGGCCTGCGACCTCGATATCGGAATTTCGCATGATGACGAAGTTTTGAAGAATCAGGCTCGACCCGGTGAATGGAACGGGTGCAAACGTCGAAGGCGGTCGAAGGATGGCAGGGACATGGTTTGTCTCGCTGGGAATCCAATCGTTGGCGTTTGCTGGAACAAAGGTGACGTTCGTAAGCACGATGTTCCCAAAGCATTCCGCGACTCCGAGTAGAACAGGTGCGGTAAAGTTGCAACCCGAGACGGTTAATCCCGTGACTGCGTTCGGAGGGCTGACGCCAAATATCCCGATGAAGAAGACCGCGTCCGTAAAGATGCCGGTACAATTGCTGACTTTGACCGTGTCGATCGTGTAAGGGGAAGTACCACTGGTGGTATAGAGCCGCATCATCGAAAAACTGTTGAAGGTGCAATTGGTAACTGTGACGCGGGAAATGTTGCCGTAATATCCCTCCGGGCAATTCAGTGCGATGGAGTCGTCCTGGACCGCGAAGCTGCAGTTGGAAATCGTAATGTCGTTGTCCGGCCCGTCGAAGTGGATCCCATCGCTGTTGGCGCCCACGCCCTGAAACACGCACCCGGATACCGAAACATTGCCGACATTACAGAATCGGATGTGGTAGGTGGGGGTATTCACAACAACCAGGTTTGCGATGGCGATGTTGTTTAGATTGATCAGGTTGATGCCGAAGAACCAGGCAACACTGTTTCCCCTTTTATTTCCGGTTGTCGAGTCTCCGTCAAAACCGGTTCCCGCGTTGCCGTTGAGCGTAAAGTTGCTTAGTGTGACGTTCATTCCTCGCACCGCAGGCACCGGCGGGCCCGGGTCATTCGACATGACTTGGCTCGATCCGTTGTGGATGCCGTCGTTGTTGGTGCCTGTCTTTACGAAGAATCCGGTGCCGCAACCCAATCCCGCGATTCCCCAATAGCCGCCTGCCGGAAGAAAGAGTCCGGAGATCAGTGCGCTTCCGTCTATTATCAGCGTGATCGGGTTGGTTGCCGATGCGCCCGCCATCGCCGCATTGATGCGCGGTCCATCGTCTGTGGCAGGTCCGCCGGTGTACTTATTGAGCCCGAGCAGCAGGTCGCAATCGAGCGCACAGCCAATCTTGGATGCCCAGATGTAGGTCATTCCCGGGACCGGCGCCGGTGGCGCGGCTGGGCCGAGGCAGGGTAGAGAAGCCTCCACCTCGAAACTGGCGCAGCCGATAAGTGAGGAGCCGAGGGCCGAACCAGCCGCGAACGCCGCCGCCTTCCGCATAAAGCGGCGCCTGTCCATCAGGCCGACGCATCCATGCGTCTTTGTTGACATAGTGCTTTTCACTTTGGCGGGTTCCCCACCTCTCAATCTACTTCAAAGATTTGGGTGCTCCGGCTCTCGATTTTGATAGCTGCGATCATCCCGCTGACGCTGGTTATCTGTTGTCGAGGAGGGATTCGATGGCCGGGGCCAGGGACTTTGGGTCGGTGGAGGGGCTATGGCGGGAAATTACCGCGCCCTGGCGATTGATCAGAAATTTGGTGAAGTTCCAGCGGATGTTACCTGCGCCGAAGACGCCGAGGATGCCGGGCTTCTTCTCTGTGAGAAAGCGGAAGAGGGGGTGGGCGCCTGGGCCATTCACTTCGATTTTGGCGAACATGGGGAAGGTTACGCCGTAATTCTTCTGGCAGAACGCACCGATTTCCTCCTCCGTGCCGGCCTCCTGCGCGCCAAATTGGTTGCATGGGAACCCCAGCACTTGAAAGCCGCGACCTTTGTAGGCGCGATAGAGCATTTCGAGGCCGGTGTACTGCGGGGTGAACCCGCATTTGCTGGCGGTATTGACGATGAGCAGCACGCGGCCGCGAAACTCGTCGAGGCTGATGGACGGGGCGGTTGACCCAGGCGTTGTGGGCGGGGCGTTGAGCAGCGGGGCCGAGAACTGGTAGACAGTATCGTCAAACACCTCTAAAAACCTCCAAGGAAAGCGGGTGTCAAGTGCGAGCGGGCTGCGTCTAAGAGGGATGCGGCAAGGCGAGGCAGAGATGCAAAGCAGCCGCAACCCGGCTGCGTCCGGTAGACTGTGGGTTGGGGATCCAGTCCGAGTCCGCGGCGGTCGAGCGGGGCGGGAAATTCTGGGAAAGACACGGTTTCCGATCCGAATAGCTGTCCGGCGGTTTGGGCGGGGTGACCACAGTCCAATATAATGAGTCTTTCCGCGAGGCAGGATCAGATTTTTTCAGCAGTGAGGGTGTCATTATTCTTCCCGTGAAGCCGAACCTGAAGGCGAACTATGGACCGCACCAGTATTTTTGCTCGTCGCAGGGCCACAGCCCGGTGAAGACAACGCAAAGTTGCATCTCCTATTTTCGGCCCGGCGCGAACCGCCTGCCGGGCGTAATTCACCTGGCAGGCACACTGTTGCTGCTGGCGATGGCGCTGGTGGCACCTCCTGGACGGGCTCAGCAGGGTCAGACGATCGAAAACATTCGGGTAATCGGCAACCGTCGAATACCCAAAGAGACGGTGCTGGCGCGGCTTTTTACTCACCAGGGCGACACCTACGACCCCATCTCGATCGAGCGGGATTTCAATTCGCTTTGGAATACGGGATACTTCGAGGATTTGCGGATTGAGCGCGAAGATACGGAGAAGGGCATTATCCTGAACGTGTTTGTTCATGAGCGGCCAACGATCCGGGAGATCAACTACAAGGGACTGAACGTGGTGTCTCAGTCGGACGTGCTGGACCGGTTCAAGAAGGAAAAGGTAGGCCTGTCGGTTGAGAGCCAGTACGATCCGACCAGGATCAAGAAGGCCGAGACGGTGCTGAACGAAATTCTGTCGGAGCACGGGCATCAGTTTGCCACCATCAAGACCGAAGTGAAGACGATACCTCCGGCATCGGTGCAGGTGAACTTCAACATCAAGGAAGGCCCGACGGTGAAGGTGGGGCAGATCAAATTCACCGGCAACACTCACATCGACAGCCTGACTTTGCGGCGATCGATGAAGAACCTGAAGCCGATCGGAATACCGTATTCGCTGATCTTCGAAGATCTGATATCGCAGACCTTCGATGCGTCGAAGCTGGAGGAGGATACGGAGCGCGTGCGCCATGCCTACCTGGACAAGGGCTACTACAATGCCGCGGTGGAAGAGCCCAAGACGCAGATTCGCGACGAAGGCGGTTTGAATCTTTTCACTTTCCGGCCGAACAAGGGAAAGCGGATCGACATTTTGATGCCCATTGAGGAGGGCGCGCGGTACCGGTTGGGCAGCATCACTTTCACAGGGAACAAGGCTGTGAAGGACACGAGGGCTTTGCGCTCGACGTTCGCTATCAAGGACGGGGACTGGTTCAACGCCACCGCCATGCAGAAGGGTTTGGAGAACCTGAAGAAGGCCTACGGCCAATTGGGATATACCAACTTCGGCGCCATTCCCAAGCCGGTTTACGACGAAGCGAAGAAGATGGTTTCGCTGGCCATCGATATCGACGAGGGCAAGCAGTTTTACGTATCGCGGATTGAGTTTTCAGGCAACACGATTACGCGCGACAAGGTTATACGGCGCGAGTTGATGTTGGACGAAGGCTCGATTTACAACTCGCAACTGTGGGAGTACAGCCTGCTTCGGCTGAACCAGTTGCAGTATTTTGAACCGCTCAAGGTTGACGAGGACACTGAGGTCCAGCGCGATGAAACCGCCGGAACCGTGGACCTGCTGCTGAAGGTGAAAGAGAAGGGCAAGAACTCGATTGGGTTGAATGGCGGCGTGAGCGGCTTGTCGGGCGCCTTTCTGGGTTTGAACTACCAGACCAACAACTTTCTGGGGCTGGGCGAAACATTGAGCGTGCAGGCCAACCTGGGCAACGTGCAGCGCAACTTTGTGTTTGGATTTTCGCAACCCTATGTGCGCAATCGGCCGCTGAACCTGGGCTTCCAGCTTTTCAACACCAAGCAGGACTACAACGCGGCGAAGAACTACCAGACGACGACCGGGGCATCGGTGAACCTGAGCGGCGCGCAGCAGTCGCTGACGCAGAATTACAACCAGGCCTCGACGGGAACGAATTTTTCGATAAGCTATCCGCTGCGGCGGCATACATTCCAGCGCGTGGGCTTGACCTATTCGCTGGACAAGTCGACGATTACCGCCTTCAGCACGGCATCGCAGACTTTCTTCCAGACGATCAGTTTCCGATCGGGCATTCAGGGATCGAACGCGCTGGCGGGCATTGTGAAAAGTTCGGCCTCGTTCAGCTATATCTATAACACCGTGAACAACCCCTTGCGGCCGCGGCAAGGCAAGGAATACACGGCTGCGTTTCAGTTCGCCGGCATCGGGGGCAACGTCCGGTTTATTTCGCCGGCGGTGGCCTTCAAGGAATTCTTGCCGATTCACTATCTGATTCCTTCGCCGAGCGGGCGGAATGTGCTGGCCATTCGCGCGCAGTTGAGCTATGTGCAGGGATTTGGCGGCGACGTAGCTCCGCCGAACAACCGCTTTTTCTCTGGCGGCGAGAATGAATTGAGGGGTTTCGACATCCGCGGAGCAACGCCATACGGATACGTGCCAAACCGGGTGAACGTGCAACTGACGAATCCGGACGGAACGTGCGTTCCGCGCGACCCAACCAATCCCGAGGACAACCAGTGCATCCAGGTACCGCTGCCCACGTACGGCGTGGCGTCGATTGGCGGTGACACGCAGTTCATTTCCAATATCGAGTACCGCATTCCCATTTCCGGTCCCGTGATGATCGATTTCTTCGATGACTTCGGCATTGATACGGCGCTCAACAAGGGGCAGTTGAAACAGAGCCCGGAGGGGTTTGCTTCGCTGACCGCGCCGCTTTACGGCTGCCCGGTTTACAACAACGGCTCGTGCCAGGGCGGGATTCCAGGCAACCAGGTAGGCTTCCAGCCGAATATCCGGCCGATTTCGGGAACCAACTTTGTTCCGCGCATGTCCACCGGCGCGGAGATTTCCGTCATCATGCCGATCATCAACGCGCCTTTCCGCTTGTATTATGCGTATAACCCGCTGCGGCTGTATGAGAGGCCCTACTGCAACGACGTCGCGCTGGGGCAAAACAGGCAGAGTTGCACTGCGGAGCTGATCACACGCGATCTGCTTCCGCCGGGCGGCGCGGGCGACTACACCTACCAGGAAATCGAGGCAGGTTACGGCGCGCAGTATCTGCTCCGGGAGCCGCGCAAGACATTTCGCCTGACGGTGTCCACCACATTTTAAGCATGGTTCGGGTCCGCGCCGCGCGCGGCGAACCGATAGGGATTTCGAAGGAGTTTTCGACTGTAATGAATCGCAAATTTGCACTCTCGATCACACTGGCTTCGGGCTTTGCCCTGAGCGCCACCGCCCAAACGCCGCCCGCGGCTCCTGCGCCGTCCGCTGCGACGAACATTGCCGTGATTCTGTTTCAGACGGCAGTAACCCAAACCAACGAGTTTCAGCGCGACTTTACCGACCTGCAGACGAAATTCGATCCCCAGCGCCAACAGCTCAAGAGTCTCAGCGATGAGATCGAGACCCTGGAGAAGCAGCTTCAGACGCAGGGCGACAAGCTGAGCGATACCGAGCGGGCGACGCGCGCCAGAACAATCGACGAGAAGAAGAAGCAGGCGCAGCGCATGCAGGAAGACGCGCAGACCGACTACCAGCAGCAGATACAGGAATTGTTTGCCACGGTGGCCGGCAAGGTCGGCGATGTGATGGTGGCTTACGCGAAGCAACAGGGATACACGATGGTGCTGGATGAGACGGAGAAAGAGCAGCAGGCTCCGCTCGTGCTTTACGCGGTGCCCAGCATTGAGATTACGAAGGCGGTGATCGACGCCTACAACACGAAATCGGGCATCCCTGCGCCGCCACAGCAGCCTTCCGCAGCCGGACCGCGGCCAGCCGCCCCGACCGCGAAGCCGCCTGCCGCGCCCGCGCATTGATGGCGCTCGACGCGCCGGATGGCAAGCAAGTATATAGGGACGATGAAAACGGCGGCGAGGGTCTGGCATAAGTGGGCCCTTTCCGCTGAATTTGTGGATGGAAAAGTGGCGCGCGGCAACGATTTGCGGCGCGATTCACGTTTGCCGGTATCCTTCCTTGATTTTGACCGTAGTCCACTGTACGCTAAAGCCACACAGAACACTCCGATCCGCTTCCCACTTCCCTGGAGGAGTATTATGAATCGCTTGGCGTTCGTTTCGACCGCCGCGCTTGCGGCGGCACTCACTGTCCTTTTTGCATTCAACCCAGCCTCAGCTCACGCAACCAGCTTCGGCTTCGCCGGAGGGATCGTCGACTACACCGTCCTGACCTCCGGCACATACGATGTCGTCGCCGCGGGCGCCCAGGGCGGATCCGATCACTACTCCCCCGGTGGCATGGGTGCAATCCTCGGCGGGGACATCTTTCTCACCTCCGGCACCGTGCTCAAGATCGCCGTCGGTGGCCAGGGAGGGACCGGCAGCTGCTGCAATATCAGCCCGGTCGACGCGGGCGGCGGTGGCGGAAGCTTCGTCGTCTACTCCAACAACACGCCCCTGCTGATCGCCGGTGGTGGCGGCGGTGCAGACTACTACCCCAACCAGAGCGGCCAGCCCGGCCTCACCGGAACCTCCGGCGGCAACGGCCAGACTCAGAACGGCTGCGGGGGCGGCTCCGTGACCGCCGCAGGAGGAACCAACGGCAACGGCGGCGCGGGAGGTGCATATTGTAACGACAACGCTTCTCCCTCGACTGGCGGAGGAAGCGGGGCCGGGTTCTACAGCAACGGCGGCAAAGGGGGAGACAACTGGCCCCAATTCTGCAGCGCGGCCGGCGGCGGCAATGACTGGGCCAATGGCCTGGGCGGCGGCGGTGGAAGCGGCTGCTTCAACGGTGGCGGCGGCGGTGGCTACGGTGGCGGAGGCGGCAGCAGCGCCGAGGGCGGTGGTGGTGGCGGCGGCGGATACAGCGGCGGAGGCGGCGGAGCGGGCGGTGGGAGCGACAGCGCCGGCGGCGGCGGCGGCTCGTTTTCCGTTTCAGGCTTGATCCTGAACCTGTCCGAATCCGGAGCCAACTCCGGCAACGGCTACGTCGACATCGACTTCATAAGCGCCGCAACGCCTGAACCTTCCAGCTTCTTCCTCCTCGGGACGGGCCTACTCAGCTTGGCGGGCATCGTCCGCCGGCGCCGCCAATACCGGCAAACTCACAGGCTTCCGCAATCGCTCTCCTGAGGCTGCGTGGGCCTTGACGCGGCGCAGCGAGCATCATAGCGCATCTGGCGGGCGGAGCAGGTCTGGCTATTCCTGAATGAATGGAACCCCAGGTCCGAAATTTCGGACCTGGGATCTGGAACCATCCACGCAATCAAAAGTATCTCCGGGTTGCCTGCCGGTTTTCTACCTCTCGCCTGACCCTCACACCTTTTTCGGGCATTCGATACAATCGTCGGGTTTGACGCTCCCACCCAGCCCTCCTATAATCCACTAAGTTCCTGCTGACGTCGCCGTCCGCGTCCTTTCTTGTCTGTGCCCCGCCTGACGCGGAGTTTCTCAAAGAGAGAGCGAGAGGTTTCTCAGGGGGCACCGGCTTGGCTTCGCGCTGAAACGTGGACAGCCGCACAGGAATTCCGAAGGAGTTTCAAATTCAAATGAAGCGTTCGCTAGCACTTGTTTTCACGCTGGCCTCAGGCATTGCCCTGAGCGCCGCCGCACAAACAGCACCCGCGCCTGTAGCCGCGGCCGCCGCTCCGGCTGGTCCCGCCAAGGTTGCCGTCATTTCTTTCCAGGGGGCGGTACAGTCGACCAACGAATTTCAGCGCAACTTTGCCGATCTGCAGAAGAAATACGAACCGAAGCGCACCCAGTTGAAGACCATGGCCGAGGAGATCGATACTCTGCAAAAGCAACTGCAGGCGCAGGGCGACAAGCTCAGCGATGCCGAGCGCGCCAGCAAAGCCAAGATCATCGACGACAAGAAGAAATCGGCGCAGCGCTTTGCCGAGGATGCGCAGAACGATCTCCAGGGAGAGATACAGGAGATATTCCAGGGAGTGGCGTCGAAGTTCTTTGACGTGCTGGAGACCTACGCGCAACAGCAGGGCTACACGCTGGTGCTGGACGGCACCCAGAGCCAGCAGCAGGCCCCTGTCGTGCTGTACGCGACCAACGCCGCGGATATCAGCAAGGCGGTTGTCGATGCGTACAACGTGAAGTCTGGCGTACCAGCGCCGCCGCCACCACCGCCTGGAGCGCAGACAGCCCCCAAGGTGGCTCCCAGGACGCCTGCCGCACCCGCGACACACTAAGACGGAACCGCAGCGAAAGGCCTCGGGTTACGGGGCCTTTGTGCTGCAAGGAGATTTCTATTCGCATGAATCGTTGGCTTGGATTGGCTATTCCGCTGGCTATGGGGATTGCAATGAGTTCGGCGGCACAGGATTCGAAGGTTCCCGCTGCGCCGTTCGCAAAATCGGCTCAAGGTGGTGGGACCAGGATTGCCGTGGTTGCCTTTCAGACGGGTGTGGCCCGAACCAACGAGGGCCAGCGCAGCTACAAGGATCTGGAAGCCAAGTATGGGCCCAGGGAAGCCCAGGGCAAGGCTCTCGATGAAGAAGTTAAGAGCCTTACCAGGCAGTTGCAGGCCGAGGGCAGCAAGCTGAGCGACGCGGAGCGTGCCAGCCGCGCGAAGGCGATCGAAGCGAAGAAGAAACAAGTCGAACGCTTCCTGGCGGATTTGAAGGCCGACGGCAATCGGGATGTGCAGGCGATGTATAACGGCTTGGCCTCGAAGTTCTACGACGTCCTTTCAACGTACGCAAAGGAGCAGGGGTACGACGTGGTCCTGGACAGTTCACTGGACCACACGCCGATTCTGTATATCGATCCTTCCGTTGACATTACCAAGGCGGTGATTGAGGCCTACAACGTGAAGTCGGGCGTTGCGGCTCCCGCGGCTCAACCGGCAACCGCACCCAAGGCTCCTACAGCACGGTAGACTCACCCACCCTTTCGCAGGAAAAAAGACGAAAGAATGAGGCACCATGCGCTGCCTTGGCCGGGGATTAAATGGGTTGCATTGTGGCCAAAAGAAATTCTCCTGCCTTGCCGCGCGTTGTGGAAAAAAATGTGGATTACTTTCGGCTATGTCACGCGGAAAGTCCACTTTATTCACTTGCCAAGTCTTATTCAATTCTGATAGACGGCATAAGTCCTTATTTATCAATGCAGCTCTACTATTGGACAGCTCCTGAAACGCGCCTTCGGCGACTTGACCGGCAGAGGCGGTTTTCATGACTTTCCCACAGTTCCCTATGAACATCCGATTACACGAGAGTGATCCAAGTCACAGGAATTGCTAGTTTTGCTGGTCTTCGCCGACCCTGAGAACAGCCAGGAAAGCCTCTTGTGGAATATCGACCTTGCCGATGCGTTTCATGCGCTTCTTGCCCTCTTTTTGTTTCTCCAATAATTTGCGTTTGCGCGAGATATCGCCGCCGTAGCACTTGGCCAGGACGTTTTTTCTGAGCGCGGCGACGGTCTCGCGGGCGATGACCTTGGCGCCGATGGCCGCCTGGATGGCTACCTCGAATTGCTGGCGGGGAATCAGCTCACGCATTTTGGAGACGAGCGCCCTGCCGCGGTCGTAGGCAAAGTCGCGGTGCACGATGATGGAAAGCGCATCCACGGGCTCGCCCGCGATGAGGATATCCATCTTGACCATGGGGGAGACCCACTCACCGGCGAGCTGATAGTCGAGTGAGGCATATCCGCGCGAGATTGATTTGAGGCGGTCGTAGAAGTCGAGCACAATCTCGTTCAGCGGCAATTCGTAAGTGAGCATGACGCGGGTTGGCGTGACATATTCGAAGTTCAACTGGCGGCCGCGCTTCTCCTCCACGAGCTTAAGAATTCCGCCGACGTACTCCTCGTTGGTAAGTATCTTGGCGGTGATGACGGGTTCGCGGATTTGATCGATGCTGGTGGTCTCTGGCCAGCGCGATGGGTTATCCACTTCGATCACGCCGCCGCCGGTCAGCGTAATGTGATAGCGCACGCCGGGCGCAGTCGTGATGAGATCTAGCGAGTACTCGCGCTCCAGGCGCTCCTGAATGATCTCCATGTGCAGCAGGCCGAGAAAGCCGCAGCGGAAACCGAATCCAAGCGCCACCGAACTTTCCGGCTCAAAGAAGAACGAGGAGTCGTTGAGGCGCAGCTTTTCGAGGGCGTCGCGAAGCAGTGTGTGCTCGTGCGAGTCCACCGTGTAGAGGCCGGCGAAGACCATCGGCTTGATGTCTTCAAAGCCCGGCAACTGAGTTGAGGCGGGGCGCGCATCTTCGGTGACGGTGTCGCCGATTTTGGTGTCGCCGACGTTTTTGATGGTGGCGGCGAAAAAGCCAACCTCTCCGGCGGATAGCTGACCAATCTCGAGCGGCTTGGGCATCAGGACGCCCATGGACTCGACCTCGAAGGATTTGCCATTCGACATGAGGCGGATGCGCTGGCCCTTGCGCATGGTGCCCTGCATGACGCGCACCAGCACGATAACGCCGCGGTAGGCATCGAACCACGAGTCGAAGATGAGGGCCTGTAGTGGGGCATCGGGGTCGCCGGTTGGCGGCGGGAGCCGGTGGACGATGGCTTCAAGAATCTCGGCTACGCCCTGACCGGTCTTGGCGCTGCAAGCAATGGCGTCGGTGGCGTCGAGGCCAACGGCCTTCTCGATGGCTTCCTGCGTTCTGAGAATGTCCGCCGAGGGAAGGTCGATCTTGTTGATGACGGGAATAATCTCAAGGCCGTGATTGATGGCGAGATAGGCGTTGGCCAGGGTCTGCGCCTCTACGCCCTGGCTGGCGTCGACCACCAGCAATGCGCCCTCGCACGATGCCAGCGAACGCGAAACTTCGTAGCTGAAGTCCACATGGCCGGGGGTATCGATGAGGTTGAGCTGGTAGGTGTTGCCGTCGTGCGCCTTGTACATCATGCGCACGGCATGAGCCTTGATGGTGATGCCGCGTTCGCGCTCGAGGTCCATGTCGTCGAGGATCTGGGCCTGCATTTCGCGGCCTGTCACCGAGCCGGTGAGTTCGAGCAGACGGTCGCTCAACGTCGACTTGCCGTGGTCGATGTGGGCGATGATCGCAAAATTTCTTAGGAAGCGAGCGTCCATGCGTGGGTGGCGATAGGGTGCAGAGTTGGCGCCGAGCGCGCGCTGCCTCCATGGCATAGCTTATCATCGGCATAGCGCCTCCTGCGGCTGGGCCATTCATTCGTACATGGGAAAGAATCGGAATTGGTATGGATTTGCCGGGTCGACGCTGTTGGCGCTTGTGCTGGCAGGTTGCACTCCCCTGCAAACCGAAGACTCTGGGACGGGCTCGAAAGCGCAGGCTACTGCGCCGGCGCTTCAGGCGCCCGCGCCGCAAGCCGCGCAGGCCGCGGCTCCTACGCCCGCGGGGCCGGCTCCGCTGACGGCGCGGCAGCAACGAGTTCGCGTGCTGATTGAGCAGGTAGAACGAGCCTACAGCCAGGGCGAGCAGGACTATCGCAAAGGCAACCTGGCCGGCGCCAAGGTGGACTTCGACAATGCTGTGGACTTGATGTTGCTGAGCGGCCTGAATATCAAGAGCGATGAGAAGCTGCAGGACGAGTTCAACCGCATTGTGGATGGCGTGAATGCGATGGAGATGGAAGCGCTGAAGCAGGGCAACGGGTTTACGCCTAAAGAAGAGCCCACCCCAGCCGAAGTGGCCAGCGACGTGACATTCGAAGTGGACCCCAAAATCGTGGCCAAAGCGCGCGCCGAGCTTGCCACTACAAAATCCGATTTGCCCCTGATGGTGAACGATTATGTGGCTGCGTACATCAACTTCTTCGCCAACACGCAGCGCGGCCATAACACACTGCTTCACTCTTTCCAGCGCTCGGGGCGATACAAGGCGATGATCCAACGCGTGATGGCCGAAGAAGGCGTGCCGCAAGATCTGATCTACCTCGCCGTCGCCGAATCCGGCTTTAATCCAAGGGCCATCGGTCCTAGAACCAGGTCCGGCGGCAGGGCAGGGGGCATGTGGCAGTTCATGCCCAATGGTCCATACGGCCTGGCGCACAATACATATGTCGACGAGCGCTTCGATCCGGAGAAGTCGACCCGCGCGTATGCCCGCTATATGAAATTCATTTACGACCAGTTGGGCGATTGGTACCTCTCAATGGCCGGCTATGACTGGGGCGCGGGCAATGTGCAGCACGCGGTGCAGAAAACAGGCTACGCAGACTTCTGGGAACTTTATAAGCGCAACAATCTGCCTGGGGAAACGAAGAACTACGTGCCGGAGATACTAGCGGCCATCATCATTGCGAATCATCCGACGCAGTATGGCTTTGACGACGTCACCCTCGACCCGCCCATCCTCACCGACACAGTGACCATCAACTACTCCGCGGACCTGCGGTTGGTGTCGGACATTGTGGGCGCACCGCTGGATGAGTTGGTGGCGCTCAATCCGAGCCTGCTGCGAATGGTCACGCCTCCAGATTCATCGTTCGATCTTCATCTGCCTGCGGGCACTGCCACGCTGTTTCAGGATCGCATTGCACTGATACCCGAGGGTAAGCGCAACGCCTGGCGGTATCGTCGCGTGGCACCGGAAGACACGCTGGCCACAGTGGCGCGAGAGTACCGCATCACAGTGGCGGAGTTGGCGTCGGCGAATCAACTGCGCGAGGCAGACAGCATTCAGGGCGTGCAGGGGCTGGTGGTGCCGCAGGCTCCCGTTGCGGCGCCGTCGTCGCGGCGAGTCTTGTACACAGCGCGCAGGGGCGACACGCTGGTCACCATCTCAGATCGGTTCGGCGTGTCGCTGGATGAGCTGCGGCGCTGGAATAAGATGACCGGCATCAAGGTGGAAGCTGGACGCCGCTTGCATGTGTCGGAGCCTGCGAGCGCGCCCGGCGCAACCAGTGGGCATCGTCGCACGGTGAGCGAAGGTAGCGCAAAGGCGCATGAACAGGCCTCACAAAAGGGTTCAACGCAACAGGGTGCTGTTCATGGCGGTGCAAAGAAGAACGAAGCAACCACCGGAAAGAAACAGCCTGCGCAAGGTTCTCGCACTCGATCGGGCACAGCGAAAAGCCGCGCATCGAGCACGCATAGGCATGAAGGTGAGAAGCCCGCAGCGAAATCAAAGTCATCGAAAAGCAAACAAAATTAGGCAGGTAGCTCATTACACACTTGTGTTTTGATTGCGTTTGCGTGCAAGCTATAGATACAATGGCTTCCGCAAGCGCATTTGAAGTGCGGGTTGCATGAACAGTTCAACTGAAACATCGGCAGCGCAACGCTGCTGGAGGCGATGGAATGGAAGAAACATTCAAGATGTATGCAATGAGCGAAGGCAATCACGAAGGGGAACCCGCGGAGTTGGACCGCGATCACGAAGTGGACGTTGAAGAGGAAGACGAAGAAGTGGAAGTCTCAAGCGTGGTGACTTCATCGGACGACGATGAACCAATCGTTGCGAAGGCTGTCGAAGTGGCCAAGCCTGCCGTGAAGAAGGCGGCAAAGAAGAAGGCCGCCGCGAAGAAGGCCGCGGTGAAGGCGGAGCCGATTGTCGTTGAGGCTCCCAAGGCGGCAGAGCCGGTGGTGGCGAAGAAAGCGCCGGCGAAGAAGGCCGCGAAGAAGGCTGCAAAGAAGGCTGCGGCAAAGAAAGCTGTCGCGAAGAAAGCTGTCGCGAAGAAGGTTGCGAAGAAGGCAGCCGCGAAAAAAGTTGTGGCCAAAAAGGCTGCAAAGAAGTCCGCCGCGAAGAAGAAGAGCACGGGCGCAAAAGGCGGAAAGGGCACGGCCAAGAAGGCCGCTGCTGTGAAGCGCGCCGGCAAAACCACCAAAACCACCAAACGAGGTAAACCGTTGGCAGTTAAGAAAGCAGCAAAGAAGGCGCCGGCCAAAAAGGCAGCAAAGAAGGTAGCGGCCAAGAAGGGTCCGGCGAAGAAGGCAGCCAAGAAAGCTGTCGCGAAGAAGGCAGTAGCGAAGAAGGCTCCTGCAAAGAAGGCGGCAAAGAAAGCTGCAAAGAAGTAGAACCCGCAACAGGCAACTGAAGGCAAGCAAAAGAGCCCGGCTCATGGCCGGGCTTTTCTGCGTGTGCTTGGCAGATTATGGGGCCTGTTTAAAGTCGTGCTTACTCACGTCGATATATCATCTGTGCTATAGTACATCCATGGCATACGAGGTCGAGGTATCGGATGATTTCAGGTCCTGGTACGAAGACCTTTCCGAGCCTGAACAGAACAGCGTCGAGCGTGTGGTAATGATGCTGATGGAGGCTGGGCCAGCTCTTGGCTATCCCCAGAGCACGGGCATCAAGGAATCGAAATTCAACCACATGCGAGAGTTGAGAATCCAGCATGAAGGACGGCCGTATCGTGTTCTTTACGCCTTCGACCCTGTCCGTGTTGCATTGCTGCTGCTGGGAGCGGACAAGACGGGCGATGATCGATGGTACGAAAAGATGGTGCCGAAGGCTGACGCCATCTACGAAGAGCACCTGAGGACGATTAAGAAATAGCGGGGGAAACCCCGGCCCCACAGCAATGCAATGGAGTGCGACGCTATGGCTATCAAGTGGAACGAT
>Ga0302197_10002550_pt1 | contig 16877 bp, 13 predicted proteins | sample II_Bog_N2_1_FD_193526 | JGI IMG/M metagenome (GOLD analysis project Ga0302197, IMG submission 193526) | Peat permafrost microbial communities from Stordalen Mire near Abisko, Sweden - II_Bog_N2_1 | ecosystem: Environmental > Terrestrial > Soil > Wetlands > Peat | place: Sweden: Abisko...
CTCCGAAACAGCCCAAAAAAAGAACCTCCAAACCCACGCCCTCAGCACCGCTCCCCTCCGCCAGTTCCTTCGTTAACCCACCCTTCACCCTCGCCGCCTAAATCACATGTTCACGACACACACTCTTCGTCAGCTCTCCCATTATCAGGATCTCAAACAAGTTGCTGAGAACTGCATCAAAACCAACCGAACAGCAGTCATCTTCGGGCCACCCCGAAGCGGCGGTAGTATCCTTGGCCAGTGGCTCACTCAAAATGTGACCCTCGGCAATGAGAAGATTGCCTCGCTCTATTACCAGATCGGCTCTGATGGCGGGTATGAGGCTGTCTTTAGAGGCGTGGCAAGGCGACTGACTGAGGAGAAACTCGTCCTCAAAGATCGGGATGCCGTGGCACAGATGCTTGTGAAGGCTCTCATAAAGGAGCAATGCCGGCTGCTCTACTTTGACGAGGCGGAGCGCGCTTCCGCCGAAGCACTCCGCGAGTTGTTTCGGTTACAGGATCTGGCGGCACGGAGCGACCACCCGTTTGGGATCGTTCTCTTTGCTCACCGTCAGCCTCAGGACTGGAACGGAGTGGCGGAACTCCAGTACGGTAAGGTGCGTTATCACCGTGTCATCCCTCAACTCAGAGCACCGGAGATCACCTCGATCCTGCAATCTTGGTGCCCATCGCTTACTGGACTCACTGGACGGTTTGACCGTAACGATCGCTCTGTCCGAAGCGGTGTTCTTCAGATCGAGGCCAACGGCGGCAACAGAATCGGCGTGCTGGAAGATTACGCTGGGATGATCAAGGGGACGTTTGCGGGCAACTCCTTCGGGCCACAACTCGTGGAGGCCATTCTCCATCACACCGATAGTCCGGTGAAGGGGTTGCCGGAAAGGATTGAGCAGTTGGAACTGGGGTTGGGGTAGCAGGGCAGCAATTCCCATCCCATGCATGAATAAAATCGCCTCCAATCGTCCATTTTTCGTGCATGCGCAGAAGCGAAATCGACACTGACTCCACTATCGTTGCATACCTCTCATTTCCACCCCTGATTCTGGCAACTGTTTTGATCTAGGCGGCGAGAATAAAAATCTTGAGATTAAGGAGTTAGTAAAAGACACTTCCCGGCCCATGGCAACAGACCCCTCTATTTCTCAAGACCTGCTAGGGACCTTGAAGAGCTACATTGCAAACAGTCAATACACTCAACTTGCGGTCACCATTTTTATAATTTATCTTCCGGCAATAGGAATTTCTATAAGAGGTTATTTTGAAAAACGAAGCACAAGACTGCTTTACGAAGCCATGATCACCCAACACAAATCTGAAATTGAACGACAGGCTCTGCGAATAAAAGAGCTTGAGTCCTTGACTTTGAGGTCTGTAAAACGAAAATGAACTCAATGATTCCCTTAATCATTATCTGGCTGCTGCCTTTCTCCATTGTTTTTCTAGTAAGTTTCTTGAGGGTGAATCATCTCAAGAGGCGTTATATTCATGATGAAATTCTCTTTAGTCTTTGTGATGCCCGAGACAGGGCGGCTGTACTGGCGATAAACGGGAGCATCAATGAAAACTCTGCTGTTTTCGAGTATTTCTATAAAACCCTTTCAACGATTATTCACGACCACAGGAACTTCCCAATTGGTTTTTCGCACATTTCACGCGCTTTAGGACGAAGCGCAAAAGGAAACAAATCCACTTTTGTCAGAAAACTTACAAGAGAGATCAAAGCCGGTGATGAAGCTGTGAAGGAAATGGTTGGGGTCTATCTCAGGGCTGCATTTTTGGTAATTCAAACCAATCGTACAGCGTATTTTCTAGAGTCATTCATGGGGCTTTTCACCAAACAACCTACAGTTGATGTTTTTAAGAGGGCTGAAAAATCATTCACGTCTTCGTCCTTACGAAGTACAGCCAGGTTTTCATCATCCCTGTCTAAGGCTTCAAAATGGACGCAGCCTGTTCATTCATCCGATATTTGCTGCCCAGCTTAATTAGAAACACAATAGCTTACGCCGATTCTGATGGGATTTGCCGTACGCAATGGAAACAAGCTTCCATCAGAAATAACCAGCCTGACGCTAATGCCTAGGCGAATATTTGCTCCTACGCGAAGGGCAGCTATTTCTGTTGTCGCTGAGAGGGTGGAGATTTGCTGCCGCTGCAACATTTTTCTTTCTCCTTTCTTTCATTTGGAATACTTATCCGCCTTCACAGCATGATTACAGTATATACAAAGGGGCCATCGATACTTCTTGGATTGATTAAAGGTAGCATTGATAAAGGGCATATCACTACATGGTCTTATGACTCCGATGGTGACTTTACTCATACTCCTCCTCAGTGGAAGGGGAAGGCTTGGTTAAGTCCCTCAATTGAAAACGGAGTTCTCCTGTTTAGTATCATAAGCCAGAATGGAATCCCTCTAACTACTGAATATTATGCAGTCTATCATGGGAGGTTTATAGAAATGCTTCTAGCTCACTTCGATAAACTATTTACCTCCGCCTCCGCCACTGCCATTCCAACATCTTCAGATAGATTATGACCACTCCTGCTCTGTCTCAACCAGACCCGATTATCACCCGTCTGATGACATGTCGTTACGTCACATCGATTTGAGTTTTCTGCCTTCGTCCTGCAATGCATTCACTAGCAATAGTTGAACTGTTTAATCGATCTAGCTGTGTTTTTCATGCCGCCTTATGGAGATACCCAAAAGAGCCAAATCACGGCCATAGTTCGTGGAGCCATAGGGACGGACAAGTGAAGAAAGATGCCTAAACTATTGAAATCTGAAATGAGCAAATTATGGAAGATACACACACCCCACCGTTCAATCTAGAAAGATTTGGCATAGGCACGCACGCCTACTGGTCGTTGAACCCCACCGGGAAATTGCTGGTGCTGGTTCACGGCTTCAAGGGGGCGGCTGGAACCACTTGGCTGGGTCTGCTGCAGAATCTCATATTGCAACCCCAAGCCGCCGGGTGCGACATTATCTCCTTCGGATACGACAGTGTGAGGCAAACCGGAGGCGAAAGCGCCATGGAGTTACAGATTTTTTTAGACAAATTATTTGTGAAAACATCCCAGGTCATCAACCAGAGCTTTGATGACTATGGCTCCAAGATGCGGCGGCCGGAAAACTGGAAATATAGTCAGATTGTAATAGCCGCACACTCCTTGGGGGCCTGTGTAAGTCGACGCGCCTTGCTGAATCAGATTCAATCAGGACGTAACAAATGGGAAGTGGAGATCCGCTTGGCATGGTTTGCTCCGGCGCACCGGGGTGCAAAAATCGGCGCTCTGCTTTGTGCTGTGACGAATTTAATACCCAGCGGTCTCGGCAAATTTATTGATGTGGGCGCAAAGTATTTTTCGCCGGCACTGAAAGATCTCGAACCGGGCAGTGAGTTTCTAACGGAACTGCTTGATGACACAAAAAAACTCTGCGACGAGCATCTATCCCTCAATGCACCCATTACCTTCTGGGTTCTGCGCGACAAGGTTGTGACGAATGGTACGTTTGCCAAAGATGTCGTGCCTTTCGAATTTGTTGATGGATCCGACCATGTTTCTATCTGCAAGCTGGACGATTACGACGAACAACGCATCGGTGGTTTGTTGAAAATAATGAGCTTCACATGAGTGCACAAAATCTCACCTACTTGGAAAGGAACTGGCTGAGGGGCTCGTCTGCAAACAATGCTCTGAGCTATTTTCGCAAATCAACCTTGGGTGATCGGAAATGGATACTTCGCCACCACTGGAAAAAGGACATCAATGATGAAGAAACCCGGCGGCGGGATGCTTTTGATTACCTGCTGGGATTTTACAGCATCGTGGAGATTGCGCTCACGGTCGGTTTTGTGGACGAAATACCACCCGCTTTCCAAAAGAAACATCTGCCGATATTGAGTGATGTCCCGATGCGACGGTATTATGAGGTGAATTATCAACTGGACCTGCCCCGCCGGTTGCGGGAAAGAATGCAATCTGGGATTGCCTATAAGTTAGAATCTTCGCCAAGATTGAACTCGTTCTTTTATGAGTTCCTAGAACTCACCAAACTGATTGAACGTGACGCGGATCTGGAATGCTTTCTCTGGGCCCTCGATGGAGGCTGGCGGGGCAGGTGCAACTTCAAAAAAGTCGAACAGGCGTTGTTGAAAACTATCCCGCTATTTGAGGCCATCCAGACGACGAGTGAAAAAAAATCTGAATTGCAACATGCTCTTGTTGGCTTCTGCAAATTCATCCAATTTTGCGAAGGATTGTCGAGTCTGCTGACACGTATGGAGGATGCGCCCGTGGCTGCGGAAGCGATGTGGTTGGCCCATGCGTACTGGTTCCGACAACTGGATTACCAGATTGGTGACAATCTAAAACTGGCCTTCAAATCCTTGGTTCGCTGGCAAGTAAGCCATAAAAACAAAAAAGCGCTTCTGCACCGGGTGGGGGACTTGACCAAATTGATGCAGGATATTTCAGTGCCACCAATGACGAAATGGAGGACGGGATTGACCAGCAAAAGGAGCGCTCCAAAAAATTTCCAGGTAGGGATGTTCGATAACACCAGTCAAGTGATGCACGATTTGAGAAAGATATCCACCAAGTTGAAAACGCTCGAAGCTTTAAATGTCGGAGAAATCTCACACCATGGTAGTGGTGCACCTTCGAAAATAGTGTCGCTACCCAGCCCAGCTTCACCATCAGGGCCTCTGGCAACCGCCGTCGTGAAGGTTTTGCAAAGATACGGACGTCCAATGAAAGTGAACGAGATTTTAATGGCTCTGGAACACGACAACTACACTTGGACAGCCAAGAAGCCGCGGCAGAACCTCATTATGCGTATTGGGAAGCTGACAGGTGTCAAGAAGGTGGGGGAGGGGATCTACATTGCAGAGTCGCTGGAAAGCCCTCCTGTTGGTAGTGGATAAGATTGGGTTGCAGTGTCGACATGGAGTGAATTCCGGAATTTCTCCTGCATTTGAAGCCGGAGTTTTTTGCATAGAAAAGCGACGTTACAGAGAAGAATAGTGTAACGCGGATGATTTTTACTCCGGATAACCGTGCATAAAATTGCCGAAAGTGGGAAAAAAGCGACTTTTGGTGTGAGATATTGGCACTGAGAAGCGGAGTTTTAGGTGCAAGTGATTCCGGAGCGCGAGAATTCTCTCTCTGTAGAGTTCAAAACTCCGGAGAACCACTGCATTACCGCGAGACAGGAGGCTGAGGGAAATTCATGTGACGAGTGCTTTGGTGGGGAGATTATTTCCACACGTTCTTGGAGAATACGAAATTCAGATTAGCGCCACTGATTCCCGAGGTGACGTGATCAAAATAAGTCCGTTCAAAATGACACTTATACCAAGTGAACTTATAATTCTAGCTGTTCCAAAATCTAATCTTAACAGAGCTGATATAGAATTATACTAACTGAGATTGTCGTCAAAAACTATCGTGCTACCGTACCGTATTTATTTGGCTTCTAGGAAAAAACTCTTTACCCAATGTTTTTTAGCGATTCGGCTCGTCTAATACTTTCATAAAAAGTGCCGTCTCCCCACGACGAACCATTCTGAAAGTTGAAGTAGGTCATACCTTTTTTCCTTTTCGTCTGATCTACGACCGCCTTCAAATAATGAATAGGATCCACTCCTATTGAGACTTTTGCGACCTCTCTTGCGACCGCATCAGCACCTCGGGCTTTGGTCGTTACAGCAATCATCAGGGCGTATCTCCGTTCAGCGAGAACCTGAAACAACTGTTCCCAAGAAAGCTTATCAGCATCAACCAGTAGAATATCGACATGCCTCTCACGAACAAAAGTGATAAGTTTTCCTTTTGGGTATGGAAAATCGTGAATTCGTTGATCGGGTTCATTGACGGGAATAAACCTCACTGCATATGGGTTATTATCAAGGATGGCGCAACGGATCTGACAAAGTGTCTCCGCCATTTTGCAGCGCTCGGCTGAGTTGCCGCCTGTTACAAATATTATCCCACTTTCGAGTCTCCTAAGTGCTGTTTCACATCTCTGTTTGTATAAAGGCTCCATTCCTACATCAGGGTCACGAGGTAGTTCCTCGACGATTTCGGATGCCATCCAGGAAAAATCCAGAAGCGAGTAATCATCTAATTCAATTACAGAGCTGGCTTCGTTAAACGCCATGGTTCCTTCGATCTCAGCGCTCGCCAATCTTCGTAGGATATGATAGGAAGATTTACCTTTAGTAGAATGAATTAGTTCAATTTTCAGGCGTGAAACAATGCCTATCAATTGGATGTTTGCGTCGAGTACGACAACAGATTCTCTTCTTTTTTGAAAACAGGTGACTGTGATCGATTTTACAATCCAATCCAATTCGTCCCGCTGGATATAGCACCCTATCAGGCCGTTCGTGAATGCTGCCTCTAGTGATTTATCGTCTGGAAGTGAATGCTGTCGAGAGTAGTGCTGGCCTTTATCATGATCGTGCGCCGCTAAAAAATCTTGTGTGTTGGCGAAAACTCTAACTTCCGGAATGTTGGCAATGTGTTGTCGTAACTTTCTATCGGCAGAGATGAATACGCAGGGACTATGCATTTCCGCAACTGATCGTACACATTGGTAAATGTGTGCATCCGGGAGATGCTCTTTGTTTTTTGGGCGATCAAATGGTGGGCCACCCAAAAAGTAGTTTTTCCAAACAGCCTTAGAATCATCAAGGGTAATTTCAATCACCTGGCAGTCAGAATGCTTTTTCCATTCAGCGTAACGCTCGTTGATCTGTGTTACATGTGCAGTATGTATTCTACTCTTTGTTGCAATCGATTCTTTTAGCAATGCGGTGTCTAGATCTGCCTTTTTGGCTGCTTTGAGCGTCTCCTTGTCAAGCTTGAGAGGAATCTCTGCATCGATCCAATTTCCAAGGTTAGAAAGAACCTCTTCATTGACGAGAGAGGGAAGAAAGAGAGTGGCCTTACCTTGGCGAGCAAGAGTGGCCAATGCAGAAAGAATGTGGCTCCCTCCGAACAGCGTTTGTCTGAATACATTTGAATCCAAGATAACGGAGACGGGATGAATTACTGGGCGTAAGGGCATAAAACAATTTGAATTAACTTACCAATGAGTGAGCAAAGAAGCCAAGAAGGTGTGTGAAAATGGTATAATGGAAAGAACCCCTATCTCACCGGTGTGATCAGTTCAGTATGGTGGCTGTCGGGTTGGGATCTTTGGAAACCGATTCCGGAATTCACTGCAGGCCGACACTGACCGCCCTAAACGGCTGCTTGTGCCCAGAGTTGAGCAGTCGGAGATGGCGTTGGCGGAGCGGAAAAGGAATACCAATCTATCCACACAGAGTGCCCACTATCAAACACCCCTTGAATCAGGATTAAAACACCATCTCGTCCGCAAAATATCTCGTATATGGATTACTGTGCCGATGCATTAAAATACCCAATCAGGTTGAGACTTTCGAGTCATTTGGCTAGTCACTTGAGAGCCCAGAAGGTCGTTGCATTCTAAGAGGAGAAACGACAATCTGCGAAGCGTTATGCGCCTGACTAGCAAGAAGTTTCTTCTCATCTAATGATCAATCTTGAAGCGATAACCCATGCGGAAAGGCGAAAGCTAGGGCGTTTCGACAGCCCTCGTCCACTCGCTCAGGCATTGGCTGATTGGGCGATCCAAAAAGTCGATGATCGGATTCTGGAACCAAGCAGTGGCGGCGGAGTTATCGTCAAGAGTGCAATATCGAGGCTTTTAGAGATAGGGGCAACGCAGCCTGCAAAGCAGGTATGGGCCTGCGATATCGATCCCCGGGCCATAGCCGAAACGGCTGAATCTAACCGTCCGCATGCGCCTCACTTCGTGCTGGGTAATTTTTTGACACGACAGCTAGACAATTTGGGAGGATGCACCTTCGACGTAATTCTCGGGAATCCTCCATATGTACGGCTTCACACCATGGAGACGACAGATCGAGTTTTAGTGCGAAAGGTGGTGCCATCTAATTGTACCCTCGATGCCAAGGCTAGCCTGTGGGCCTACTTCCCACTGCATGCTTTCAAATTTCTCAGCCCTGGTGGGCGGATGGGATGGATTCTACCGGAGACCATCCTTCACGCCAGATACGGGCGAGAGGTTCTTGATTGGGCCACGAAGAATTTTGACAAATGCATCGCCGTCAGTCTCCGAGAGCGCTGCTTCGAATCGGAGGGTGCAAAAGAGCGTGTCGTTGTCCTATTGCTGGACGGCGCAGGAGGAAAAGCTTCACAGGGTGTGGAAATGGTGGAGTTTGCATCCGCTCAGGAATGCATTGCCTTTCTACCCAGACTTGCCACCACCTCTTCACCAAGGTTGCCTCAGCTTAACGGTCATGCCGTACCCCATTTAGTCTCTGATGTTGCTGCTACAGCGGCACAAGTGCTGGAAACTTCTGAGGATATGAAACGATTCGGTGATTTTGCGGATGTCAAGATAGGCGTCGTGACAGGAAACAATAAGTTTTTTGTTCTTGATGAGGAGCAGCGCACCTCTGCGCACCTCAACCGTCGCCACTTCAAACGCATCATCAGCAAATTTACTGACCTCGGGGACACTATGGCCTTTTCGGCGAGAAAATTTGAAAAGGAGCCAAATGCCGCTCGCAAGACTTGGCTCCTGTGCCCCAACCCGAACAGCATGGATCAGCGACTAGCTCGTTATTTGAAGGCATACGGGGAAACAGAGATCGAAACGAACCGAACAATGGAGAACCGTCCTCATTGGCAGGTGCCGATTCTCGGCGAAGCGCCGGATGCTTTCTTTCGTTACATGGGCAAGATCGGACCGAGGATCGTGCTCAACGATAGCGGCTATTTTTGCACAAATACCATTCATCGCGTGTTTTTCAGGCAGGGCGTCTCCAAGACAGTAAAGCAGGCGATCTGTCTATCACTGCACTCCAGTTACAGCCAGCTCTACGCCGAATTCGAAGGGCGTCAGTATGGATCGGGCGTGCTCAAATTCGAGCCTTCTGAAACGAAAAGGCTGCTCTTCGCTATTAATGAGCCTCTGGTGGAGGATTTATCTATACTCTGGAAGAAAATCACCAAAAATGAAGGCCCTGCGAGCTGGGAAGATATCGTGCCTGAAATAGACTCGGCCATCATTGATCACTGTCCCAAGATGGCAAAATCGCTTCCAATCAAACGGGTAAGGGAGTTGCTGATTAAAGTTCGCCAGCGGCGCAACAGCTTCTACCTAGCCAAGGGAACATAGAAGGAATTAAGAAGTCCCGAGGCGGGTTTTTCAGCCATCAATCTAGATCCGTCGTCGAAGAAGGGTTTCAGCACAAGCACTTCAGCCTCTCGAACCATTGCGATCCACCAATCTGCACCAAGAAACGGAACGATACTCTGGTCTTTGCGGTATTCGAGGAACGCCCAATGCCATAAAAGTGCGCTGCAAACTGGCATGCTTGGCACGCGAGGCTTGGCGAGGTCGTCCTTCCAAAAGGGTTCGCCCGTCACCTTTGCCGCCAAGGTTTTGCTGACCCTGCCTCCAACCTGGATGTGGGGAGTAGGTTTTCCACCCGCATCGTTCAAACTGAAATCCCGGTCGAGATGGATCTTTGCCAGAAAATTTGCCTCTTCGCTTAGGCATATATAGTGGGTGACCTGAGCCTCATCTTTGCTGGTGAGGGGAGACAAGAGTGTGCCGAGGTACACTTTCTGGCGCTTATTTCGTTTCGGATCATCCACTTCGAATTCGACCATGATGTCCAAGCCGCGGCCAATGGGATCGCCGAGAAAGTGGGCGGCTTTATCCAGCGCTTGATGAATGGTGTAATTGTTGCGGAGTTCATTCTTCTTTGCGATGAGCGACTTAAAAAATACCTCTTCCGCTTTGGCGATGTGTGCGTAGCTGCGAACATCATCGAAATAATGCTTAACGACCACCGCTCCATTGGTCTTCTTGCTCATGAACGCGAGGCTGGTTCATAAATCCTGCGTGGCTCGAACCCGAAGGGTGGGTTCGCATCCCTGGGATCGACCCGTGTGTCCTTGAACAATGCCTGGACACGGTCTTCTTCTTCCACTTCATCGTCGCTGTAGGCCACGCAGTCGGGGATGAAATCCAAACTCTGATTGGGATGAGCTCGCGCCAGTAGTTTGGGACGATTACTTTTTGTCACTCTCAACGCCTTCAGCAGTTCATTGCGTGCGTTTGAGACCGGTCCCACAATTCTTTCACCAATTAGCTTTTCGGCTATTTCTCTCACCGATGACACCCACCACCGAGTCCGCTGGTCAGAAGCAAATGCGCCGGCGTAACGCGCTTCTTGAAACTTTCGATGTATGAATTTTATCCCATGAAGATTTAGCCCGAGGTAAGTAGCCAATGCCAAATCATCAAAAAGAAAGCCTGGACGGCCCTGAAAATCGTGCCAGAGCCATCGACTTGCCATGTGAGGTGTTTCCTTGTCCCAATGGCCTGTTAATTTGGTCGGAATCGCGGCTGCTATCAAATCGGAAACAGCTTTGGGTGGCTTCACCAAATCGAGTAACAGTTCTACGCCCGAGGGCTTGTCGCCCTTCTGTTTCTCAAATGCCTTGTAAGCCATGGCATAACCACCTAATAGCGCTGATATATCTTCGAAAGGTGGACGCAGCCCCATGAGGACATCCCGAGGGAAAAAGGCGAGGAAGCTCTCCAGCCTGAGTCTCGGGATCTTCTTCTCCGGTTCATGGCTTATACCGATAACGGGTATTGACGCCGCAACAGCCCGAATCTCTGCCGCCCAGGTGTTACCGAAGGCCCACAAACCTTTCTCGCCAACTCCGGTCAGTTGGTAGTCCATTATAACGCCGGCCACATTCCTGCCATTCGTCGTATTGAGCTGGGCTAGCAATTCATCAAACTGCTTACGATCCTTTACCGTTCGTATCCCTAGAGAGACTTTCAAGCCCTTTTCCAATCGCTTTTGCTCGGTAAGGCTGGGCGGCTTGCCGACATCGTGAGTGTCATCGATCCAGTAGAGAATATTGCTCATGGGGTTGGTAATTCAATGTGAAGGCAGGTAGCCCAGCCGTTGGTTGGATCAACGAAGGCGACAGATCCTTTTCGATTTTCTAAAATCCCCTGCATAATGGATAAACCCAGCCCCGATCCTTGCCCCAACAATTGGCGGTCTTCCGAAGCGAGACGTAATTCAAGGGCATCGTAGAGCCGTGACGATGGATCTGAGATCAGGGGTGTAAATGCAGACTTTCGCTCTTCGGTGTTGAGGCCAATGCCATTGTCAGTGATATCGAGACATACTTTGCTCCGTGAACGGTAGGCGTGAAGCTCGATGAGCCCTTTTTTCGCTCCTCCGGCGATGACAGCCTTCAAAGCATTGGACAAACCGTTCAGTAGAATCGCCGCTAACTCACCCTTGAGCATCGGCCCGACCAGTATCCCTGCGTCGATTCTCTTGCTGATGTCCACACGATACGCGTTTGCGACTCGTTGGAATCTGGCTATTGCGCGGTCGGACTGGCGTGCCAAATCAAGCCTGCCAGCAACGGCGTTGCGATCCAAAATACCCATGTCCTGCGTGAGATCACCCAGCGCATCGAGGGTTTCCTTCGATGCACTAACCGATTCCAAGACTTCTTGGCAGCGCAACTTAATCGGCCCCTTTAAGTGCTTAATAGCCATGTCTAGATCAGCACTTAGCGTGGTAAGGGTTTGTGCCAGGTATTTGACCTCGTGATGATAAAGCAGACTCAACGTGGCCGCAGAGGCCACCAACTGAAAACGAAGGAGGTCTGCTCGATTGGTCTTGAATTCTGATTCCAGCAAGGAGGCTGCCGAGGCAAGGTTTTTTACCTCAGCCTGAGTGATGGCCGACGGATCATTTCGCTCTTGAGCCGCTTTGAGTTGCGCGACACCTTTGCGCAGGATTTTAAGCGCAACATCCGACCCCTCGGCGGGCATGATCGTTTTCCCGCCTGTTCCGCTTTCCAATTCCCGTCGGAATCTCTCGGCTGTTTGGCGGCTTCGCTCCTTAACGGCAAAGTCGCGCCAGATCATCGCCCAGTCGATGGCAAAACGGGTGAATTGTTTTAGTTCCTGTAAGAACATATTATCGACGAACCCTTCACGATCAGCCTTAACTTCGAGTCCTTTCTGATCGTTTCCAACCTCGACGGCTCCCAGATACGCTTTGTGCGAAAGCATGTTGAGCAGGACTCGACCGGTATCTAAGGGCGTGCGGGCCTTGATGGTATTGGCAAAATCAATCAGGTCGTCTTGTGGCGGACGGCCAAGTCGACGCGCACGATCTTTTTCTATATCGAGCCAGTCATCTCCTGGATCGCCATAAGGGAAAATACGGACACCTCGGTGACGCAACTGCACGCCGCCCCAATCGTTAAGAATGGCGTTGAGTTTACCCAGAGGTAGCAGGCTTTCATTTCGGTTCCAGTCCTTCTCTTCAACAAAAATAGCTAGTTTTAGGGAGACGTCTTGCAGGCTCGTAAACTTGTGATTACTGACAAACTCACGTTTACCAACGGGGGCCGCGGCATCTAGGTAGCATCTAGCCTTTCCATCTTTGCCAATTTTGGCAGTCAAAAGCGCCCACCCCGCATTCATCAATTTTTCGCGGATATCGACAGCCAAACCCACATCCTTGTCATCCTCTTCATCGACGAATCCTTCCAAAGCAGCACCGTACTCCAAGCTTGGAGCGTTCAATATCACCCTAAATCCTGGATCCGGTTCATGGCCTAGCCTTTTTATCCCTTGGTTAGCCGCCAAGGTTGCCAACTGCCGCAAAAGATATGCATAGCTCCGACGGTCTTCAAGGGAGCGCCATTCTAAACGGCGATGGCCTGTCATGGTCAGTTTCAAACCGGTCTCGTCCCCAGTTTTACTTTGGGAAGTTCCTTTCACCGGAACCTCTGATACATCGCCTCCTGGTATAAATTTATTCCAATCAATTTCCAATGTATTGAATTCCATTTTACTGCCTGATTTGGCGGAGGATTCCAATTTCACGGAGGTTCCGAGGCGTCTGACGCAGAACCGTCCTATTCCCTTGTTTCCTGTGAGAGGGCGTCCGAATTTTTTGGATGTTTGATCCCTCTCCTTGTGAGTGTTGCCAATTCGCATCCAGAAAGATTTAATCTGTTCCAAGGTCATACCGCAGCCATTGTCCCAGATTTCAATCTCCGGGCCGCCGTTCTCATTTTCGTGGATGGTAATTTGGACTTCCGTCGCGTCCGCGTCGTAAGAATTTTTGACCAATTCCGCGAGGGCTACGTGGGGCGTGGTTACAAGCCTCTCCCCCAATTCTTGGAGCAGAGCGCTATCGACCGAAAAATTTTCCGAAAAGGTGCTCATCCTCAACCTTAACGGTAGCGAGTTCTGGTTTTATGTTCTATCAACTCGCGGAAGTTGGAAGAGCGACTGGGTAGCACCCTGCCAACACTAGGGGAATAGGTCTAGAAAAGCAAAGATCGAAGTCGCCTAGATTATGGAAAGAATTTCATTTTATCGAGAGAGATGGTTAGGTATTCACCTGATTCCATGATGAGCATCACCACTCTTTAATATTTTCGAAGAGATGTCACTGTAATCTAATCTCACCCCAACATCCGCTTTGAGTGTGGGCTTCTCGGGGGGCAGGTAATCAGCTAATGTCTATTAGGTTAAAAGGCTACTTGTGTAGCAGTGATCCCAGAACTGTGAGAAATCCAGTGATGGCGACGATTAACTTGGTGATGGTTTGAAGGAGTCGGTTGAATCTGTGTGTATTCACGAGAGTATTTAGCGAGGCGAGTTGTTTTTTTAATACGGGCACGGTGTCAAATTGCCGTGCGTTCCAAGGTTCAGCTTTGCCACCGAGAAGAACCCCGGATTTTGGTCGTCTTCCGGGGTTTCCCTCTGATTTCCCTGTCAAATGAACTGCTGGCACCTCTGACCGGTCGGGAGAAATCCCCGCAGGGCCAGCGGCCCGAGGACACGATTCAAGAGAGGCAATACCGCCAAATTTCCTTCCCTTTCCTTTTTTCTCGGTTACGGCAACCTCGCGAAGGCTGGCTGTCATCGGTGAGTTTGCCGATGTTGAGTTGTTTCGATTTTTGGTTCTCATCTTCACTTGCGGGGCTGTGCGCCCCTTGTAAAGACTTTTGAAAAAAATACAATGCGAAAGTTTAACAGGATTTCTTAATCCTTCTCGCAATTCATCATTCTTACTTCCTCCTCGTGACGAACAATACTCTCCTGAGGCCGATAAAATCAGCCCTTTCCGGTTAATCAGGCTCGTTTGGACAACGGCTAAAAATACCCCGGGGCATGATGAAACCACTCAGCGCGAAAATGAATATCGGGGGTGAGAAAAAGTTTGATGATTCAGCAGGGGGGGCGCCTGCGCCTCCCGGCATAGAGCAAAAGCACTTCCAATAGGAATTTTCAAACATTCGGCGACCTTCCGAGCCGATAAACCATCAGCAACAAGGCTGATCACCTCCGGAATGCGAACATTCTGCTTGCGCTATCACCCGAACGTCACCCCTCGATCCTTGGGCGCATCAAGGCCAGCACGGACATGCCAACCATCAGCTCTCGCTCGAACTCAGCTATCGCAGAAAGCATACCCACCCCCAAGTGTGGTCAGCGCCCAGGAACCAAGAGGGGTATTGCAGGAGGGTGGAGATGGGAATTCTTGGATTCAAGATATTGAAAACCAACTTCTTACAGAATGGGTAAAACTTTATCGTTCTGGTTTGGGTAAATCTTTTCCGTTTTGATGGGTAAATCATTACCGCTCGTTACATTCTGATGCACTTTCGACTTCAGCAGGAGGGGGCTGCTTTGGAATGGTTTCCAGGAGATTATTCAGTTCCTCCCTTTCGTCGGCAGTCCCCAGTCCGGGGAGTAGCGGATTGTGATTTGGATCGTTTTTCCGGTGGGGGATTTGCATCGCTGTACCTTAAGCGGATAATGAAGCGAAGCTATGGGGTAAATCCCTGCTGCAAGGTCTCCCAAGGGAATAAATGCGCCTCGCAGAGCTGTAGCGAGCGGTAATGATTTAACCAAATCCCGGCCGCCTTCCGATGAGTAGACGGCCCTATTTTTTGGGAGGAGCCAGGATGGATGTCGGTTTGACCCCAAGCGCCTTTGCAATTTTATCGAGCATGGAAAGGGACATCGATATTTCGGCATCCAAATAACGGGAGAGAGTCATTTTTGGGATCCCCAGTTCGGCTGCAAAGACACCCAACGACTTTTCACCCTTCTTGGAAATCAGGTAGACGGCTACCCGAGCTTCAAGCGAATCCCTTGTCTGATCGTAACATATATGTGACGATTTCACTTGTCTTCCCCCCTTCTTCTCTGCAATATCTTTTCCCGTACTCTTCTTCACGCGATAGGGATTTTACCTCTTGGCGGGAAAAAAGGAAGAGGTGGGAGTAAAAATCCATGCACCGACTCGAAACCCTCTTTACCTGCTACAACCTCAATGACAACCACGCCAAAGAGTCGTTTTGCTTGGGGGTGATGAAATGGTCGTCGATCATTGGGGATACAATCACGCCACTCCCGGACGAGACGGTTATTTGCGATTTTGGAAAAATCTTGGATCAAGCTTGGCGGAAAACCCGCATACGGTGCCAATTGACCGATGCACTGGCCAAGTCGGCCACCTTGGGGACTCCCGAGGAAAACACCGCTTGGTGCCAGACCGTCAAAACAATCATCTGCACCATTGGTACCATAATTATGACGGGTGTTGCCGGCGCGAAGATGGAACACATCCGGATGATGGCAGCCCAGTGCCGGGGAGGCGGACAGCACTTGATTATCCTCCGATCTCAAGAACCTTACGCACCGGATCCCGAGGATCGCTTTGGCTGGCGGGACTTCCCAAATAGCAAAGGGATGCCCATGGTAATATGCGATCTCTACAAACACATTCATGCTGCGTCCTCATCAGAGAATAAAGAGCCAGCCCATGTCGTGAAACTGGTCCAAGAGAACCGCAATCAGCGTATTCGGACGTCACTCTTGTCGGGGCAAGTTGCTGCATTTGATGGATTACGACTGATGCTCAAAGCGAGGCGGGAGCGTCTGACTGCCGGCGGCATCAAGCCCCGTCTACACGGGTTGGTGATCGGACCCAGTGGATCCGGTAAGACGCATGTTGTTAGAGCGGTTGCAGAATGCGAAAACCTGCCGATCTATGAACAATCGGCAGGGAGTTGGATGCCCCAGGGAGCCAAGGCCGAACTCAGCTCGGCGCGTCGCATTGCGCAGTTTGTCGAGGCGAACGAAACGGGAATTATTTACATCGATGAAGTCGAAAAACCCTTTCCATCCGACTTATCGAAAACCGTTCCATGGGAGCGCTATTGCACAGACGAGTGCATGAGCCTCTTGGATGCCAAGGTGGCTCAATGGGAAGGTTGGTCTGTTCCTCTGACGGAAAAGCTCGATCGGAGTTTTTTTATTATTATGAGTGGCGCATGGCAGGCAGCCTATTCAGCCGCCTTCAAGAATCATCAGATACTGGGTGGCGACTGGACCAACCTTTCCATTGCTGATTCGTTTATGGACGACAATCATTTGCCGACGGAGCTGCTCAACCGAGTGAGCACCAACATCATCGAAGTGCTGCCTCCGTCCGTGGAAGAGTTGGCTGAGATGATCGAGCGCGTGCAGTACGATCTTGGTGTGATGGTTGATCAAACAGAGGCTCAACGGATTGCCAAAGAGATCGCCCAGGAGAGAAAAGGCGTCCGTGCCGTCGAGGAATTTCTTCTCAAGCGATGGATGCGGCAACAGGGGGAGGTTGAAGGAATCCGATGAGGGGCATGAGAGGCAAAAAGCACTCTTATCACACCTATACCGTCAACCGG
>Ga0302197_10002552_pt1 | contig 16871 bp, 12 predicted proteins | sample II_Bog_N2_1_FD_193526 | JGI IMG/M metagenome (GOLD analysis project Ga0302197, IMG submission 193526) | Peat permafrost microbial communities from Stordalen Mire near Abisko, Sweden - II_Bog_N2_1 | ecosystem: Environmental > Terrestrial > Soil > Wetlands > Peat | place: Sweden: Abisko...
CCGAAGCACACCCACCGCACCTGTTGCCGCACCAACATTGCCGGGCCGCAGCACGGCTGCGCACAGATACTGATCCGGCTCGTTGTCGAAGCTGACGAAGCCCAGCATGGGCAGGTAGCAGTGGTTGACGGGGACAACAACAACGCGGGATTGCAGCCTTGAACAACATCGGGTGAAAAAATGATAACACAGCTTCTGCGTGGGCTATTCATACGGCCTTTTGTCGAGCCCGCGAACCCGCAGAAGCAGGGTGAGCGGGTAGCCCCGGTCCTAAAGAAAGGAAACGGGACAGCCCCGGGTCTCGTTCTTGGAACCTTGATTTCAAAGAAACTCGAACGCAGGATTTGAATATCCAACCTCGCTTTGCGCCGAACCGGTCATTGACGAACGATCGGTTCCGGCGAGTCGCCTTCCCGCAAGTTTCCCCAGGTCACGGCGCCGATCCGGGCGACTAACAGCAACTCGTCCCCGACACCATTCGGGTGCGACCGGCTACCATGGCCGCGGAGAGCAACCTCGCCTGAATCGGGGCGGACTTGCCGTTGATCAAATTCGAGCGCAGTCTTTCCGCGGAGGACATGAAGCTCCTCCCGAACAGCCAGGGCGGAATAGGCATTTTAAGTTAACGGCTGGCTTTACCTTTTTGCGATGAGGCGGATTGCATCCATCAGGAGTCGAGCTGCTGGCGACGGGCGGCTCTCGGCGCGACAGTACAAGCCCATCCTGCTTACTGCGTCGGGGAGCTGGATTGGCAAGCGTCTGATTTCGCCTTCCTCAATCTCGTAGGGTATCTGGTGGGACAAGAGAGCGGCCACCATTTCGGTCCTTGTCAAGAGTCCTCGAATTATCGCCAGATCACAAGACTCTACGACTGGGGCGGGGGGGCGAATGCCGGCATTGATGAATTCCGAATTCAGCAGAACGCGCGCGGGGGCGTCCTTGGGTGGAAGTATCCACCTCGCACTCGCCAGATCCTTGAGGGAGGTCCGCTTCCTGAGAAACGCATTGCCTCGACCCACGAGGAGCGCGACGTCCTCTTCAAACAGAGTTTCGCAATGCAGGTGACCAACTTGGTCTTTCGACAGCAGCGGAGCGAAGATGAAATCGATGTCACTGGCACGAAGACCGGACAACAATCTTTCGAACGGATCCTCGCGAGTGACGATCCGGATGCCCACGTGACGGGCAGTAACCTCGGCGATTGCGTCCGGAAGAATCAGGTGCCGTCCCAGAGGGATTACACCTATGGTCACCACTCCTTGCACCGATCCGTGAAGCGCGGCAACCTCGGCCGGGATAAAACGCAATTCATTCAGTGCGCGGCGACAGCTCAGTTCCATTCCCAAAGCCCGCCCAGTGGGCACCAAACCTACTGCCGACCGCTCGAACAGAATGCCACCGACGCCACTCTCGAGGATCCCAACACCCAAACTGATAGCCGGCTGGCTAATGCCCAACTCTACCGCTACACTCGGCATGTGGCGCCGTTCACACAAATTGATGAACATCTGCAGACGTCGGGTATTCAAAAGATGCTCGAGCGAATCGATGATCCCTTTGCGGTCATCCGTCTTCATTCGTGGAATTGCGTTCAGTTCTTTGATTGCGCTTTGCGCCCGCGGCAGAATCTGCTTCCCATACGAAGACAGGAATGACCCGCGAGGATGACGCTCAAGAAGTGGCACGCTAAGGTGCCTCTCGAGCTGCTGAATCGACCGAGAGATAGATGAGGGGGAAAGGCAAAGTTCCTTAGAAGCGGGCGCGATACCGCCGCATTCGGCCACTTTTACGAATGCCTGAACATGGCTGATATTCGGTAATTCCTCCGGCTGTCTCGTCCTCTGGGCGCGAACACCCGGTGCACCAGTCCTCGACGGCGTTCCTAGCAAGGGACTCATCACGACCCTCTCGATGTGACTCTCATGACGGTCTGGAGACAATGTCCGGAGGACACCCAGTTCCACCGGTTGATGCTACCACACGCGCAAGTTCGAACGACATACCAGAGTACCACCGGGCCGCTTCGCGCTGTTCAACGCCAATCGAAAGCAGCTTCAGTAGCTCAAAGGGTTGCGATCCGCGTCTGCAATTCATACAGTGACCGCAGATAGCTCAAGTGTGGGTCGCTATTGAACTCTTCTGGGTTATGCAGAAAGGCTTGTCCTCCTGCCAGAATGTCCAGCTGCGGAAAGCGAGCTCGCGTCTTCTCCACGGTCTCCTTGAATTGGCCGATATGGCTGGTGAGGCTTACGGAAAGACAAAGCACCTCCGGTTGCTTCTCGTCGATCAATTCCAGCAGATCCTCGACCGGTGTGTTTGCGCCCAGAAAGTATGAATTCCAACCGTGCAACTCGAGAGTGTCGGAAACCATTTGGGCTCCTATCTGGTGCAGCTCGCTCCCCACACATGTCACCACCGCCTTCTTCCCGCTCCTAGGCGAATCGACCAGCACAGGATGGACCAGCGTCATCATATTCAGGGTGATGGCCGTGATGAGATGCTCCGTGGCCACAGATATCCTGTTCTTCATCCAAAGATCGCCCGTGTGGTACATCGCCCTCTGGAACAGATCGACGTACAGATTCTCAAATGAAATCCCTTCCGCAAGGAGTCGCTGGACGATATGGCCGCACCCCCTCTGGTCGCACTGCAGCAACCGCTCCAAATACGCAGGGAAGATCTGTTCTACCTGGACATAATTACCCAGCCGGCGGTCTGCGATCATCGTATGATTCTTGAGCCAATCTGAGAGAAACATCATTAACTCAACCGTAATGGCCGTCTCGCCGCGCGCGAAGCGCGCATTTACTTCCGTCAACCTGCGCCGTATCCGATCATGCTGCTGGACATGCGCCTGCTTGTCCGGGTAGTGGACGGCAGCCATCAACTTTTCTTCGTTGGCGAAATGGTCCAAGGTGAACTTCATCAATTCCGCGAGAAGCGTTTCTAAAATCTTCGCTCCTCGCCCCAGCAGCATCGCTTCATGGAGTCTATTGACGAGTCCGAACTCAACCTTGTGTTCCTGGTCAATCTCTGCATCATGCACGGTGTATTCTGGCGTCCACTCCAAGAACTTCACTGATACGGTTGACATATTCGAACGGCTCCTCTAAAGATGCGACAAACGCTGAAATTCACGACGGCATTACGCAAATCCGGGTACTGAAAGAGCATCTGGATTAAAAGAACTCCACATTGTCCCCGAATTCATCGGTTTCCCCTGGTGGCGAGTTCTGTCCATCAACCTGCGCAGTATCAGACGCCGTCCTGGCTACCGCCCTGGTGACACTTTCGTGTACATCGAGTTCCGCCTGCATTGTGTAATGACTTACGAAATCGGCTAACCCAGAATCGGAATTCTCACCGTCACCGCGCGGCAGCACGGACTGGGCGCTCTCTCCGATATCCTTGATTGTCCCCTGCGCACGTGCAACAGCCTCGGCAAAGAGCCTGCCGACAGAAAAGTCCATACGAGTCGCAGAAAGGTCTTCTGCAAGACGGTCGCCGTGGGCAACGATTTGAGAAATCTGCGCAAAATTGATCTCGGTTGCAGAGTGCAGTTCCTCGACTGCCAAGCGCAGGTCGTCCGTGCATTCATCCCCATTCGCGCGCTCGCCGGCGGGATCCGGTCCGTATTCCCCGCGCGAGCGTTTGGCGGCCTCACTCATGGAGCCAAGTGAGGCCACGAGCGATTCCGAGCGATCTCTGCATTCGGACGCCAACTGTTGCACTGAGCCGGCAAGGACGTCGAGGGCACTGCCTGTGGCGCCCAAATGGAATGCGCTGATGCGGGCATTCAACGCCATCTTGCGCATCTTCGGCTCAGTTTGCTGAATCTCTTGAATGGAACCGCGCATTCGGCCGAGGTTGTCCGCCAAACCTTCTTTTGTGCTCTGCGCGGCAGCTTCAGCCTTTGCAGCCTCGCCGAGTCCGGCGAGAATCGTCCTGCAATGCTGCTCCAACGGCAAAAAGAGCGAGCCCTTCTCATCGTTGCGAAGACCGGCTAGTGCGCGGCTCTCATCGACCATCTCCAGTACATGCCTGGCGATGCCTTCCAGATTGCGCTCAACCGACGCAACGGAGGCGGTGAATTTCTCGTTGGCATCGGCAAGTTGCGCAGCTTGCAATGCCAAGACTTGCGCAACGCTTCGCGTGTTGCGGGAAGCGCCGTGGTCTTTCCCTCCAGGTTCGGCATCGAGATGCTGAAGGACTTCGATCACATGCTCGACCTGCTGCCGCGTAATGTCGTGGAACTGGATGGACACAATCAGCTTCTTGAACGAGTCCGATATGGCGCCGTACTGGGATGCTAAGCGAACCGATGATTCATGCGCCTTGCCTTGCATATCGCGGAATGACGACAGGCTGACCAAGGTTTCGGAGATCAAGGCTGGCAAGTCCTTCGCATGCCGTGCCTGGATGACTGAAGCCTCTTGCATCGCAGCTTCGATTGGCGGGATCAGCGAATCGGCAATGGCCAGAGACCCCTCGACTCTGGTATCGATCTGCCCAGCCAGCAAGCTCACATCGTCAGCCAGATCGCTGAAGTCGACTCCTGTACTGCCAAGCCGCGCAGTCTCAATTCGCGTCAGCAACCCGAGCGTACGAAAAGTTGAAACGGTTTCCTGGAATCCGGAGAGCGTTCGCTTCAGAAGGCCTACCTCCCGGCGCATGTCGGCCAGGCCTCCGTTCCGCTCTCCCAGAGACGCTTTCAATCCCTTGGAGCGATCGAGAGCGTGCGTGAGCGCCTGAGCTGCTTGCTGTCCGTGCTCCGCGTTCGCCAAGGTGGTCAACTCAGATGAGATCACGCTTACCGCCTGCATGAACTCGGCCAGCTTCCCACCGATGCTCATGAAGCCCTGCTCGGTGTCATGATTAAGCAGGCTCAAGTCTGCGATCACTTGTCGGAGCGATTGGGTTGAGGCAGGGAAAGGCTCTGCCCTTAGCGGCATTCCTACATTGCGGACTCTCAGCTTATCGGTTAGCTGCATGCGATTCCACGCAGGCTGTGACATTCAAGCGCATTCAAGACAAGCACGACTCGTCCGTCTCCCATGATGGCCGCACCCTGGAACTCCTTGCATTGCTCCAGGCCGCCCGTCAGCGGCTTAACCAACACCTCGACTTCTGTAAGGAACTTATCGACTACAAGGCCGTATCTCGCCGTGCCTGCTTCAACGATTGCCACGGAAAGCTCTGGCGTCTTTGTGGGAGTCAAGCCTAACATCTCCGCGAGGCTGAAAATGGAATAGATGGTTCCCCGCACCTGTGCGAGGGTTTGCCCACGGTACTTGTGCGCCTCTTCCAGTGGCAGCTTGATCATGTCGCGAATGTTGCTGAGCGGCAGGATGTATTGCTGTCCGCCTGCTTCCATCAAGATGCCCTTTGAGACCATGAGGCTGGTCGGTAATTTGATCAGCAGCGAGGTTCCCTGGCCTAGCTTCGAGCGAATCTCGATTGTGCCTTGCAGGTTGCGAACGTTGCTATGAACGACGTCCATCCCAACTCCGCGGCCGGAGACGTCGGTTACCTTCTCCGCGGTCGACAGCCCTGGCAGGAATACCAATTGAAACGCAGCCTCTTCGCTCATGGACGCCGCAGCATTCGGGGTCAACAACCCCTTTTCGATGGCTTTCCTTTTGAGAGCATTTGCGTCGAGGCCTCGCCCATCGTCCTTCACCTCAATCGAAACTGTGCCTGCTTCGTGAATTGCGCGCAGGGTCAGTTGCCCGGACGGGTTCTTGCCGTTAGCCACGCGCTCCGCCGGCGGCTCGAATCCATGGTCGACAGAGTTGCGGATCAGATGAACCAGCGGATCGCCGATCTGTTCCAGGATCGTCTTGTCCAGTTCGATTCCCTCTCCTTCAATGACCAGCTGAACTTCCTTTCCGAGAGACCGTGCGAGGTCGCGCACGAGGCGGGGAAACCGCTGGAAAACTGTCTTCACCGGCAGCATACGAATCGACATGACGCTGTTCTGGAGTTCGTCGGCAATGCGCGAGATGCTTGAACCGACATCTTTCATATCTTTCACAACGGATGGGCCATCCGTGCCGTCATTCAGTTTCCGGATGAGCAGCGGGATAGCTCCGCGGGCGACGAGCAGTTCGCCGACCACCGTCATCAAACGATCCAGCTTGACCTGATCGATGCGAATGGTCGCGGGCGAAGCGGAAGCGCTCGGCCGCTCGGGCATCGCTTTTTCCTGAGGTTGCTCGCCGCCAACAGGCTCGGGAAGATGACTGACATCGGCGTCCGGCGACACGCGGTCAAGAACGGCACGAACCCGCAGAAAGGCTTTGCCCAGGGCCGAGCGCTCTTGCTTGCTCAATGCCTGGCCCGCAGTCGCTGCCGCCTCCAGTATCTGAATCTGTCGCGCCAACGATTCTTCGAGTTCCGGACAGTTCCGGTACAGTGCAGCCGCCGACAAGGTCTTCAGGCCACGCAGGTAAGTTACTATAACTGGGCTTGTGGATTCAGGATCGCTTTCCATTCTCCGCAAACAGTCCGCGATCATCTCGACACACTGCGATGCCGTATTGAGAAACGCTGCCTCCCGCACGTCGACAATCTGACCAATCGGCGCCGAAGCGACCTTGACTCCCAATTGCTGAAGCAATTGCGGCGAAACCACGCCGCCCGCGCCACTGGGTGTAAGGTTCCCCAGTAGTGTGCGGAGTGCATCGCATGTGTCCAGTGCGATATGGATCGTCTCTTCCGAAACTGCTCTGACGGCGACGCCTCGGAACGAATCGAGAAGGGACTCCAGTGAGTGGGCTATGCGGAGAAGTAGTTGCAGCGGATGGGTGGTCTTGAAGGCAGTGTCCTTCACGTAATCCAGCAGCAGACCCGAGTTCCCCTTTATGGAGTGAATACCTCGGAATAGCGAGTCCAGAGCATCTCTCGATGCAGGATCTTTCTCCAGCGCAAGCGCGTCCCGTTCCACTCTATCCAGGTTCTCCTCGCACTCCACCACAAACAGTTCGAGCATCTCGGGCGGTATGGAACCAAGCAGGGCTACCGACTCGGCTTGATCTTCGAACAGCCGAATACGTACTTCGCATTCGTCCTCGACGAAGACGAACACGTCTTTAATCGCCGCCTGGTCTTGCTCGGTAACGAGAAGAATCTCCCACCATAAATAGCAGTGCTCAGCTTCCAGCGAAGGCAGCAGAGGCACCTGGTCGACATGGGCCGTAATATGTGCCTGCCCCAGTGCCCGCAGGTCGTCCAGCAGTGTCACCGGATCCGCGCCGGAATAGAACATCTCGCGCTTCGGCTTGAAGATAATCTCAAATGCCCCACGAGCCTCAACGCGGAGCTTCGGCGCGATGCTCTGGTCCGTGTGCGCGTTTTCAGGCGCTGGAAGAAGCCGGGCGAACGCGCCGGTTACTTCTTCTTCTCCCTGGACGGCTTCTCCTTCAACCCTCTCCGCCAGAATAAGGCGGATCACGTCACATGCCTTGAGCCCGCAGTCGATCAAGTCCCCAGTAACAGCCAGGCGTCCTTCACGCGCGAGATCGAAGGCTTCTTCCATCTTGTGAGCGAACTTGGCAAGGTGAAGGTTGCCTGCGGTTGCCCCCGAACCTTTGATCGTATGGATAGCGCGGAAAACCCGGTTGACCAGCGACGAATTGCGCGGCTCCTCCTCAAGAAGCAGTAGGGCGCAGTCGAGCTCAATCAGCAAATCCAGAGCCTCAGCCCTGAATGCTTCGCGCATTTGCTCCATCACATCGATTGGCACCATCATCCGCCCCATTTCGTGCACAACATTAGCGCATTACCTTTTTCACTACCGCGAGAAGCTGATCCGGGTCAAAGGGCTTGATGATCCAAGCCGTTGCACCGGCCGCCTTGCCCTCCTGCTTCTTGTCTGTACTCGATTCCGTGGTCAACAAGATGATCGGGATGAATTTGTATTGCGGCATCGCTCGAATTTGACGGGTGAACTCCAGACCGCCCATGTTAGGCATATTCACGTCGACCAGAAAGAGATGGATGTCTTGCCCGCCGAGTTTGGACAATGCGTTTACGCCGTCCACGGCCTCGATAACCTGATAGTCGGCGCCGCGCAACACAAGCCCAACCATCTGGCGGAGGCTGGGAGAATCGTCTACTGTCATGATGTTCTTCACAAATCCTCCCGGACACTGAGTAACTCGCGCCGCAGGCCGCATCGATCCACAGCGGAGATGAAAAACTCCGAAGGGTTATCGAACGAGACTCCTGTGTAGGTCCTGCGCAGCGAATACAGAAGCTGAAGGATACACGTGTCGATGTCCTCCAGGCCTTGCGTGCCCACATGGATCGGCACTCCGTCCTCGGGAATCTCACCCAGCATTCCGGCAAGATCGGAAGCGTGCTGGACGGTCACCGAACCTTCGAGATTAAGAAGACGTTTGCCTTGCTCGTTATCAATGGAAAACGGCACCGCTCTCCTCCTGTTCATTGCGTACTAGTTGGCGCTTAAAACCATGCGAATGTTTTCTACCATCATTTCCGGTGAACTGGGTTTGACAATGTAGAGGTTTGCTCCCGCTTCAAACCCCTTCATCTTGTCCCTGGCTTCGCTCTCCGTGGACACGATGATGATGGGAAGAGCGCTGTATTTCTTGTCGGTGCGAACCCGCCTAATGAACTCGTATCCGTCCATATTGCTCATATTGATGTCGCTGAGGACCAGGTCGCAGGAGTTGGCGTATAACTTCTCCAGTCCATCGCTTCCATCTACGGCCGTAATAACCTGAAAGTTGGCTTCCTCCAAGATGTAGGAGTGGTAGCTCCTGACAAATTCCGAGTCATCCACGATCAGAATTGTTTTCTTCGTAATCACAGAGCTACTCCTTTACATACACCAAATGGTTTTCAAATTTCTTCAATGTGAACGCCGATGTCACGCGTCCTATCGACTCGGAATGCCCCAGGAAGATATAGCCTCCCGGGTTGAGCGCATTGTAGAAGTGATCCACAACCGACTTCCGCGAAAGATCGTCGAAGTAGATGAGGACATTGCGGCAAAAGATAAAATCGAATCCGCGCATGGCCCGCAGCGCCATGCGATCGTTCAGGTTTAGATAGCGTGGCTCAACCAGCGCGGCTGTCCTTCGCCGGACCGCATACTCCTCGCCTTCCGCAATCAGGTACTTATCCTTGTATTCCTGCGGAACGTCGTTGATTGATCTCTGTCCGTACCGTGCTGCCGCCACCTTCCGCAGCATGTTTTCGTCGATGTCGGTTGCCGTGATCTTGCAGTCCCATGACTGCGACTGAGGAAAGACCTCTTGAATGATCATGGCCAGTGTGTAGGCTTCTTCACCCGAAGAGCAACCGGCGCACCAGATCCGCAATGTCTTGTCTCCGCGGTCCTGTTTGACCGATAGCACCTCCGGCAGACAATAGTTGGCAAAGCCCTGCAATTGGTCATATTCGCGAAACATGTAGGTCTCGTTGGTCGTAACCAGGTTAGCCAACTCCTGCATCTCCAGGCCGTTGGTGTCGGCATAACTCACCATGAAGACATAGTCGTCCGGGTTGTCCATGCCAAGCGCCGCCATGCGCTTGGCAACCCGCGTTTTCAGGAAGTAGTTCTTCTTTTCGTCGAAATACAAACCTAACTTGCGATAGATTTGCTGGCCTAGCCTCTCAAGGTGTTCAGCCGTGATGGTTTGGAGGGGAGCATTGGTTAGCAACGGAGGGCCTCCAAGACTTCATCATCGGTCTCCTCGTGCAAGTGGGCCGCCAGCACGAGTTCCAGCCCGGGCCGTCCGGTCACGCGAATGGCTTCTGCCGCCCCAAGGCGAACAAGGCGCTCCGTGCTGGACAACCAGGAAACAAGGTGGGCGTACACGTCGTCGCGACCGCTCAAAAGCCCCAGGAGGCGCACCGCCTGGTAACGGCAAACCGGCGGATCTCCACTGTCAACCAGCGTCTCCAGTTCCGACAACAGAATTTCGCTCGCCTCCAGCGATGGGCAACGCCGGTGAATGGCCATGAGTGTGCTGAGAATCGCCGGGCGAAGGTTCGACCCGCGCACATACAACTGACTCGCAACTTCTGCAAATTCTCTGGCCGATCCCAGCGCGGCAATCGCCTTTAGATACGATGCCAACTGGAAGTCCGGTAGCTTCTCAAACTTCGGAAACAGTCGGCGAATTGCAACCAATGAGGTTTCATGACCAATTCCAACCAGTGCCTCAAGGCAGGCGGAGATCAGCATGGGATGCGCGCCTTGCTGAAGAAGATCTTCGATCCTTCCGCGGAAAGCCTCCGCCCGAATCTTTCCCAGGTTCTCTACGGCGGTAATCACCACATTCTGGTCAGGGTCGGAGAGCGCGGCGCCGTAGATTTCTTCAGTGCCGCTGGCTGGGTTACCGCTAAGAATGTCCAGGATAAGTTTTCTGGTGTTCTTATCGCCTTCGCGCATCGCCACGTTCAGGAAGGGGACGGAACGAGCACCTTTGTTGCGAAGCACATCCGCGGCCTGGTTGCGAATCTGCGGATCCGCGCTACAAAGGAGACGGATGGAGCCCTCGATAGCCGCATCCGCATCGATCCGAATCAAGGCCTGGAATATGACATCGCGCACCGCCCGAGATGACTCCTTGTCCAAGCGCTCCAAAAGGAAAGGCACACCGTGCGGATCGTTCAGATACCCGATGTCTTCGGCTGCATAGATACGCTCTGCCTGGTCGGGACCATCCAACTGCGTCGCATACTCTTTGAGACTGGTCATTGAATTGTCCTCCGGACGCTCTTCAGGATTTCTCCTGCTACTTGGTGACTGGGAGCAATCACACATGCTCCGCCTCTTTCGATCGCTTCACGGGGCATTCCGTACACCACCGCGGTTTGCTCGCTCTCTGCAATCGTGTGCCCGCCCGCGTTCTTGATCGCGACCATCTGGTCTGCGCCGTCGTCTCCAATGCCGGTCATCAGGACGCCGATAGTGTCGGCCCCGTAGACCTTGAGAACCGACTCCATCATGACGCCGACCGAGGGCACGAACAGAGTCGCCGGGGTCGTCGGCGTGCGAATCACGACCTCTCCCGTCATCTTGCGGTGCAGGCACAGATGCATTCCACCGGGCGCCACGTAACAGATGCTGGGTTCCACTGACATGCCCGAGCGCGCCTCCACAACCTTGATTGCGCAACTGTCGCCGAGGCGTTTGGCAAACGATGCGATGAAAGAGGGTGGCATGTGCTGCACCAGGAATATACTGGCAGGCAGGTCCGCGGGAATCTGCGGCAACACCTCTTGCAGAGTTGCTGGACCTCCAGTTGAGATTCCGATGGCGATCGCTCTCTTCCTGGTGTTGCCCTCGAATGTGGCGCGCGGCGGCGCCTGATATGTTTGGCGGCGCTCATGGGTGCGCTGCGTGCGGTCAACGATGCCTCGGTTCGCCGCTGCCCTGAGTTTTGAGATCAGTTCGTCCGCCACCGTGCCCAGGTTAGATGAGACCGTGCCATCCGGCTTTGCGATAAAATCGAAGGCCCCCAACTCAAGGCATTCGAACGTCGTCGTGGTCCCTTGTTGGGTAAGCGATGAAACCATGACAACCGGACAGATCTTCTCGTGCAGGATGATCTGCAGAGCTGTGATCCCGTCCAGCTTCGGCATGTTAATGTCCATCGAGATCACATCGGGCCGCAGGTCCCGAGCCTTCGATACGACGTCTTCGCCATCGCGTGCCAGTCCAACCAGATCAAAGTCGGCCGACGCCGTGATGATCCGCTTGAGGGTCTGCCGCATTAGGGCGGAGTCGTCCGCTACCAGCACACGTATCTTTTTCATAGGTTTTGTGGTGGTGCAGGGCCGTACGAGGCGGCCCTGTTTCAAGCTGCGTGGCTAACTTCGGAGAGATGCGACTGCTCCTGCCGGGAGAGAATTCTCTCCACGTCGAGCAGCACGATCATGCGTTTGCCTTCATCCACTTTGCCGATTCCGGAGATGAACTGCTGGTCTATACCTGAGCCGATCGCTTCTGGCGGCGGAGCGATATCCTTTCGTGCGAGATTCAACACTTCGCGCACGGAGTCCACCACCAGGCCGGTCTTGGTGCCCCCCAGATCGACGATGATGATGCGCGTGCGGTCGTCGGCCGGTTTGGCTTCCAGTTCGAAGCGCTTCCGTGTGTCCAGCACCGGGATTACTTCCCCGCGCAGGTTTGTGATGCCCTCGATGAACTGCGCGGCGTTCGGCACCTTGGTGACCTTACCGAGGCGATCAATCTCCTGAATCTGCGAGATGGGGACACCGAACTCCTCTTCGCCGAGCATGAATGTGACCAGTTGCACTTCGCTCAGTCCCTGCCCGTCAACGCCGGCTTTGCGAGTTTCCGTGATCTTCTCCTGCGCGGCGCCACCGCGAGAGGCCTTTTGTACGTCCCGCAGCTTTTGGTCCTTCATCAGGCTTGCAACGTCCAACACCATGATCAACCGCGAACCATCTTCGAGCTTGGCCACGCCCGAGAGTTCCATCCCACCACTCGATGTGATCAGAGGCGGCGGTTCGATCAAGCTCTTCGGCACATTCAGTACCTCGTGAACGTGATCCACTACCAATCCAAGGACAAATCCGCCGGAGTCCACAACGATGATCCGCTGATCCTCATGGATGTTCTGAGCGATTTCCTGCTCAAATCTGCACAAGACGGCCACCGCTTCCAGTCCCGCAGAAAGGACCTCTTCCCCGCAGGCGTGCGCGGCATCACCATCCCCGCATTCTTCGTACTTGGCGCGGTCCTGAAGCTGCTTGATGACCTTTTCGTTTAGCGCTCGCGCCTTGGCCAGGTCCTCCATTAGCGACTGGCTAGAACTATTGGTTTCAGCAATCCACTTCCGCAGATGCTCTGTTACAGAACCATTCACCTTCGAGTGCGCGTTCCCGGCAAAGAGTTTTCCTGTCTGGTCGATCCAGCGTTCATACTCCTCGCGCACCGGTCGGCAGCTGTCGGCAACCTCTTCTGCAAACGATCGTTGCTGGAGGAGTCGCCGCAAATCGATGACCGGAAGAATCTGACCTCGGACGGTAAGCACTCCCAGCACGTAATCGGGAACATCGGGAACCTGGCTGGGAGTCTGCACGCGCAGAATCTCTCGGACATGCTCCATGGAGAAAGAGAACTCCTCCTTTGCGATGCGGAAGGTGACCATCTTTTGGACTTCCGCGTCGGCGTTTCCAGACTTGTCTGGCGTCTCGCCGCTGGCGGCTGCACCTGGAGTCGGGCCGTTCGAGGAGGCTGCCTTGCGAGTAACGCCGATGTCGCAGACGTGGGCCGCATTCAGAGCCATAACAATGCGCTGTCCCTTGTCGAGTTTCACAACTCCCTCAAGGTAGTCCGAACTGGTGCCCTGGATCGCCGCCGGTGGCGGCTCAATTTCGCTTCTTAATACACGTGCGACCTGTTTGACGCGGTCCACGCGCAAGCCGGTCTTGACTCCATCGATATCGACGACCAAGACGCGGGTGCGGTCGGTCTCTTCCGCCCGCTCCATGCCAAAGCGGGTGCGCATGTCGATGACGGGCAGGACGACCCCACGCAGATTGGCGATACCGTCGACGTAGGCTGGCGTGCGGGGAACTTTCGCCATCTTGGGAAGGCGAATGATTTCTTGTACCGCCATAATATCGAAGCCAAACTCCTCTTCCTTTAGCAGAAACGTGACGAGTTGGCTTTCATCCTTTAGGCTGGAGCTTTCCTGTTTAGTGTCTGACTGCATTTCGAATCTCCTTCGACTAACGCTCAGGGATCGGTGGGCATTCCTGACGCTGTGGTGTGACAAGGGCTTTCAATACGCGGCCGTCCCTTGAAGGAACGGCCACGTTGGGTGTGTTGGCTCTCTTGGCTCTCAGGAAAAGGCTTTATCCGTTCTGCAGTTCGTCAGCTTGCGATGCGATATCCTCGATCGCTTGAGCGATCTCCTGGGCAGCCTTCAATGCCTGCTCAGAGGCACTGGCCGCTTCGGACGAGGCGCGCGAAGTTTCTTCGGCGGCAGTGGCGATCTGCTGGCTTGCCTTGCCTGCCTGTTCAAGTCCGGCCGCTGCTTCGGCCGATGCTCTTGCGATTTCCCGAATGTCCGCAACCACCACTTCGGACTCATTTGCAATCCGGTCAAGATTCGCCGTTGAAGCCTTGGTACGTTCCAATTCGGCCCGCCCTTTGCTCGCCGCCAGCTCGATATCGCCGGCAACCTTGGTGATCTGTGTTTGCACACTTTTGACAAGGTCTTTGATTCGGTCCGCGTTTTCGCTGCTCTCGTTGGCGAGGGACCGGATATCTCCTGCCACCACCGAGAAGCCGCGCCCGTATTCTCCGGCGCGCGCCGCTTCAACGTTTCCATTTACCGCGAGCATTTTGGTTTGAACTGTCACCATCACAATGGCATCGACGATCTTGTCGATTTTGCGCGTGCGTTCCTCGAGTTCCAAAACATTCTTGGCGGACTCGGCAGACGCATCGGCATTCTTTCCAACGTTGAGAATCAACGCATCCACGTTCTGCTTGTTGCTCGCCAGGAGCTTCTGCGTGGCCAGAGCCTTCTCCACGCTCAAATCGGAGCGGTCTCCCATGCCCTTGGCGGCATCCCGCATCCGCTCGCCTAAGGCGTTGGAGACTTCTGCCGACTTGGCCTGGATACCGGCTGCCTTGTTGATCTGCTCGATTGCCGTGGAGATTTGTTGCGATGAGGCCTTCAGTTCTTCGGCGTTTGTGGACAATTGTTCGGCTGTGGCAGCCAGTTCTTCGGCCGACTTCTGTGCATTCGTCGAGGTCTTCAATGCCTCAGCCGTTTCGGCCAGCGATCGGGCTGCATCGCTCATCTCCGAGTAGGCTTTTGACTGCTCCTGCGTTGATTTCTGGGCTTCCTCGCAAGCTGAAGTCGTTTCCTCGGCGGCCGCGGCAATCTCTTCGGCGCCCTTCAGATATGTCTGGGCATCGACCAAAGCTCCAGCCGCGTTTTTCTGGATTTCGACGCAATTGATCCGAACCTCCTCATAATCGGTTGCGATCTTGAGCAGATCCTGCGTGATAACCTTGGCCTTTTCCACTTCCTCGCGACCCTTTTTACCGGCCGCTTCTGTGTCACCGGCGACTACCTTAACCTGGTTCTGAATTTCGTTAACGACTTCCTGGATGCCACGTGCGCTCTTCTCGCTGATCTCCGCAAGATTGCGAACTTCGTCGGCCACTACTGCGAATCCTTTGCCATGTTCTCCGGCACGGGCCGCCTCAATTGCGGCGTTCAAAGCCAGAAGATTGGTCTGGTCGGCAATACGAGTCACAGCATGAACGATATTGCTGATCTCCTCTGACTGACGCTCCAGTTCGCCGATTTTCTTCGCAGATTCAAGATTCGCATCGGCAGCATCGCTGACTCCTCGGATGAGGGCTTCAATATCCGTCGTGGTCGATTTTGCGAGCGCAACCACGTCGTTCACCCTCCGCAGAGACACTTCCGCGCGGCCATTGGCGGTGTCTGATGCTTTTTCAATCTGGTTGATAGCCGCCCGAGACTCCTCCGCCGCAGCCGACGCCTGGTCGGCACCAGCGGCGATCGTATGCATCGTCTTTTCCATCTCTTCAACCGCACCGGTAGCTTGTGCGATCGCGCTGGCTACCTCGTCGGTTGCGGCGGAGAGCTTCTCCGCAACGGCCTGTGCGCGGGCCATGGTGCGGGCGCGCGCTTTCTCGTCCGCCATCTTCTTGGCGGTGAGGCGGTTCTGGGCCAGATCGTCGCCGCGTCCGTTGGACACTGACAGTGAATTCGCAGACTGCGCGGTGGAACTCTTTTGCGGTCCAAGACGGTTCATAGCAAGGCGGTTCGGCACGGGCGTACCGTTGCCGTTGCTGGGTGTTGCGGTCTGCTTAATCATTCCTATCTCCGGAGGTCGGCATCAGTCAACCGCTTAGATTATCGGCAATGTGAGCAATTCCGTACAGACTAATTTGATTTGTTCGTTTAAGGCGAGCGTTTACTCTGACTTAGGGATGATGATCCTCTTTTGCACAATCGTGCTTCTTTACAACGTCTAGCCCGTGCAACTAGAGGCTTGAGCATTGCTTTGCATACAGGTTGCTGATAAGAGTTGCTATTGCCGCCTCGGTCTGCGCCTCGTTGGGAGGGCAGGTGGGGTTGCGAAGGGTCTTGCAGTTTATTTATTGCTAATTACAGGATTGCGCCTAAGACTGCGGCCCACGACCGCTAACCTTACCTCTGTGCGCCACGTGACGAATCGTTCGTGTGAAGTGAGAGGGGTCATTTGGCCTCTGCCGTCACTGATTTGGCCAATCGCACGAGATGGGTACAAAACTCGACGCTTGAGATGGACGCAAAGTAAATCTTTCTGCCTCTAGAATCTATGCGGGCCACGCCGTCACATCAATTCGCTTATTGGCCCTTTGTCAGTCAATGCCATGAGCGTGAATCCCTGAATTGTTCATAATGCGCAGCACTTGTGAGCGATACTAAAGGACTCTATCACTCATGGTCCGCGCCGGTTTTTGCGTTCGCCTGTACATGACGCAGCTTTGTTGCCTTCCCAGTAAGCTGTTCCAGCCGTTCTCAGGGGTATCTCAGGGTTACCAGCCTCGCCCTGTTTTCCGTAACTTACCGAAATCTTGGGTCGCTCTTCGACTTCGTCAGAACCGATCTTTAGACTCTGGACAAATGAATAAACCGCGCAATTAAAAGAATTTTTGACCTATTTTGTTAAAAATGCCGCGTTGCGAAGCGGCCCAGAGCACCCTAACCTGAATAATGCACGAAGCAGTATGGAGCGAAAGCCTGATGTGCTAAAAACATGTTGACTAGACAGTGTTTACGGCACAAAAGGACTTTCGCTTGACTGATTTTACCCCGGCACAGTGTGTG
>Ga0302197_10002553_pt1 | contig 16871 bp, 15 predicted proteins | sample II_Bog_N2_1_FD_193526 | JGI IMG/M metagenome (GOLD analysis project Ga0302197, IMG submission 193526) | Peat permafrost microbial communities from Stordalen Mire near Abisko, Sweden - II_Bog_N2_1 | ecosystem: Environmental > Terrestrial > Soil > Wetlands > Peat | place: Sweden: Abisko...
AAAAAGAAAGAAACTTATAGCCTAACTTACCCTTTAAATGTACAGGGCGGCAGCAGCATTCCTTTTAACCGAAACCCCGGCGAAAACGAAGAAGTGAGCCAGGAAGAACGCAACGAATTATTACAAGAAAAACTGACGAGGCTGCGCGGCATAAAGGTTGTTGGTTTTAAGGACATTGACGATGATATGATCACCACATCAAATACATATGGCATACAAACCTCGGTTAATTATGATGAGGCCGGAAATTTAATTTATGAAGAAGCGATCCCTTTAAAGTTTTTTCATGCTGATAATAAGGCTGAGTGGGCATTTAATATCAGGATAAATGCTATACAGCACCCCAAACCAACTGATGATGGTAATGGCGGCGGCGGCGGTGGAAGAAGCGGTGGCATGGGCGGTAGTGGTATGGGCGGTGGTGGCGGCCGACATGGTGGTAGCGGCGGTGGCCGACACGGCGGAGTAGGACAAGGCGGCAACGAAGCCGGTGGCGAAATGGCTAAAAGCGTAGACTTTTGGGGGAAATTTTATTTAGCGCAATAAGTGCCGCAGTTAGTTAGTACACAACATTAAAACAAAGCGTTATTGCTGTAAGGAACGACGCTTTGTTTAAATTAAACATTGTTATTCCACTTTATAACGGTAAACCTGCCGTGCCAGGTTGCCATCAATATCAATCCCTTCAATAATTACCCGGTAAGTGCCTTTGCTACCCGCGTTAAAATATTCAAAGGATGCATTACCGCTTTTATCGGTTACTATATTCGGGTTCCAGTATATGGTTGAGCGCTGATCTGCAATGGCTTGATTGGTTTTCGGATCATCATATTGCGGAGAATAAAACGTACGTATTTTGCTATATCCTATTGGCGAATAGGTAATAATGCCGGGTACAGCCTGATTATAGCGTTCTTTGCTCAGCTCGTCCCCTGTTTTTGATGTCAATAAAATAACGCCACCCGGGCCTGATTGCGATCCATATATACTCATGTAGGCTCCTGTTCTCAAAACCTCTACACTGCCAATATCAGTAATATTTATACTATTAAATTCATCACTTGTTATAAATACACCATCTAAACTCACAGTCATCATCCCCCCTCTGGTTGAATACGGCACACCGTTACGAAAAACCACACCCATTAATACTCCCTGTAAGCATTGATCTAATGAAAAACAGCCAAAAGGTATTTGATCGCCAACCAATACCTGGTCGGCATTGCCGGGGCCATTTAAGTTTGATGAATTTTTAAGTTTGATCCTTTTATCAGTAATTACTACTTCTTTTAATACAATGGTATGTTTAGCAAGGCCATATTTAAGCTGCTGGTTAAACAAATCCTTACTGCTTTGTACATAGTTCGATAATCCATCATAAATATTAACCTGCACGTCGGCCGCGTTTTTATCATGATCTGCGCCTTGGGGTATTACATCATCAAGTTGTATGTTCACATTCCTACGGTCTTTACCCGTTCTCGCTTGTATTACAAACCTAATACTATCGGGGAATGTCATATTGTTGAATGCAAATCGCCCATTCGCATCGGTAATAGTATCGGTAAAAAAAATTCCGCGGCCAGTTGAAAGCAGGGTTACCTTACCATTAGCCACCGGCTTACCACCTGATGTGGTTACGTGCCCACTTATCCGCAATGTTTTTTCGGGTTGATATGTAGCTTCGGGTAAATCATCGTTTAATACTTTTTTCCACTCAAACCTGTGATAGCCCTGTGTAAGCATCAGCACATCCATATCAGCCCGTGTTTTTTCGCTTACATTGTTAAAATAATAATTAGGCTGCTCTACATATCCCCGCAAATCAGACGTTAGCAATAGGTTGGTTAATATGGTAGATGCGAAATTTTCATCCTGCGGCACTTTAGTTTCATCGGTAACTGATGCCGAGAAACTACCAACAACGGGATTGGCATCGGCATTAGTCGCGTTTAGTTGTATTTTAACTTTATGCCCCGGGGCATATGTTTTTTCGGCTTTAACATCAAGCTTAAGCTGGTCGTTATTCTGGATAAAAACCAAGCGTTCGTTCAATGGCTCGCCTTTTGACGAAAACAAAGTAAACTGTATAATGCCTGACGGAAATCGGCTTTTATCAAGCGTTGCCACAAAGCTTGATACCCCCGGGTTACTTTTCGCCGCATAATAAACTTCCCCATCACATTGGGCTACAAGACCCAAAGTGTCATTCGGATCGCTCTCAAAGGTTTGTATGTTAGTGGTTATTTTTAACTTAAGCTTACTGCTATCCCTGCTATCAACAACAAAAACGTAACCTTTATCAAGGGCTTGTGGTAAAGCAATCGTATTATCTGAACCATCAGCATAAAAAACATGAGCTTTATATAGTTTATTAGCCTGCGGATTTAGGGTAAATTCCCCCATTCCTAAGTGCTGGCTACTGAAGGTGGTTATTGTGTTTCCCGCATCGTCAGTAACAGTACCTTTTATATCAGTTCCTAAACCATCGGCACCGACTGCCTTAAACGCTATTTTTGATGTTACATCTGTAACTAAACTACCACCTTCGGGAAAAAACTGCACGTCAACGTTTCCGGAAGTAGCTTTAACCGGGACTGTTTTGGTTACCAGACTGCTTTTATCAATTTGTATGTTAGTAATGATCCTGCCCGAGCTAACAGGTTCCTTTAACGTATTAACAAAACTAAGAGAAAGATTGCCCTTATTGTCAGTAATGCCTTTACCCCTTGCAATTTGTTTTGGGTCCAGTTCTACGCTGTATTTAACTTCTTTGTTGGAGTAGGCTAGCCCTTCAGGGTCGGTGTAGTTAATTGTGGCGTTTACCTTTTGCTGCCCGTTTTGGGTGGCAAAAGTATAGGCTACCCTGGCATTAACTTTATTATCAACAGCATTTACAACACTTATATGATGATCAAAAAAATATTCGGGGCCGGCGTTACGCATCCAGTTGGTATAAGCGCGTATGCGGTAATTACCTTCGGTCAAAGTATCCGATAATGCCAAATCGCCCCAGGTTAAACCGTTTATTAAAGGCAGTTTAATATGTTGCTTAACCGAATCTTTATCATCAATCAATTCTACATTTAAAACACCACTAAGGCCGGTTAACCGGTGCTGGCGGCCAATTGTTACATAAGCTTTAAACCAAATATCATCTCCGGTAGCATAATAAGGCTTATCCAACTGCAGGTAAACTTTTTCAACCGGGTTTTTAAGTGCCCATTTATTAAGCTGCAGCGCTATTTTTTGGATGGGATAATTATCGGCAGCAATAAAGCCTGCCAATGTAAAAACACTCGTTGCAAGCAGCAACCCAATAATTAACTTCCTGTGATTCATAATGGTACAGCAATTTCAGAAAAAAAAGGTTAGGTTTTACTTTATAACAATACTGTTACCTTGGCACAGTTAAAATTTATTCTTCCACATCATGCTTTCAACCGGGCGTGTGGTGGGGTTACTATATTTAGCGTTGCTTTTGGTATTGTACATGGTTTCTATTTCGCCCTCAACAGCAAAATAAATTAATTGGCCAATGGGCATTCCGGCATAAATACGTACGGGCTGCGCGCATGATATTTCCAGCGTCCAGGTATTGCAAAAGCCAACATCGCCTTTGCCCGCGGTGGCATGTATATCAATACCCAAACGGCCGGTGCTTGATTTACCTTCTAAAAAAGGCACATGCGCATGCGTTTCGGTATATTCTAAAGTAACACCCAGGTATAAGGTATTGGGTTGTAAAACAAATCCTTCCTTGGGTATATCAAAATAATCAATCTCGTTATGCAGTTTGGCATCCAGCACCCTATCGCGGTAAGTTGCCAAATGCTTGCCTAAATGTACATCGTATGAGTTAGTGCCTAAACCTTCGCGCTCAAAGGGTTCAATAATAATGGTGCCTTTATCTATTTCTTCGAGGATGCGTTTGTCCGACAATATCATAATATAGTAGTTATATGGCTAAATTATAATTATTTGACTTAAGTTTGCCATCCTTTTTGCAATTTTACTTTTATGGCAGTAGTATACCGGCATCGGGTTGACGATGATACAGAATTCGCGCTTTGGAAGATCGAGGAAAAAGCGGTCGATCTGTATAAACAATTACAGTTGGATGAGCATGAAAAGGCTTATTTCGACAAGATAAGTACCAGCAAACGCCACCTGCACTGGCTGGGCACCCGCGTACTTTTACGTACCATGCTACGCACCGAGGAATACATTGATTGTAAAGTTGATGTGCATGGCAAACCTTACCTGGTTAATTTGCCTTATCATATATCCTTTAGCCACTCCTTTGATTATGCCGCGGTAATGATTAGCAAAAATGGAACAGTAGGGATAGACATTGAATTGATAAAGGAAAAGGTAGAACGCATTGCCAATAAGTTTTTGCAGGCTGATGAACTGGCTTTTATTGATGAAGGCGAACACCGCATACAGCATTTATACATTTGCTGGTGCGCCAAAGAAGCCATTTATAAATGTTACGGCCAAAAGGAAGTATCATTTGTTGATAACATACATTTAACGCCGTTTAATTTTACGGAAGAAGGTGCGTTAAACGCCCACTTGCATAAAGGTATAGTTGATAAAAACTACAAAGTGGAATACCTGCAATATGAGGATTACATGATAGGCTATGTGAAAGGAGAACCGGATGAAAAATAAACAAGTATTATTTGACGATTGGGGCCTGATTGACTATAAAGAAGCCTGGGAAAAACAGGAGGAAATATTCAATAGCACTGTTAAACTAAAAACGGATATACGTAACCGCCAGAACGCCATCATAGCGGCTGGTGAATTACCTGATGAAGAAATTACGATAACGCCCAATTACCTGATATTTTGTGAGCATCCGCATGTTTATACCTTAGGAAAAAGTGGCAAGTTTGAGCATTTATTATTAGATGAGCAAGGTTTAAAAGATAAAGATGCCGTTTATTACCCGGTAAACCGCGGCGGCGATATTACTTATCACGGCCCGGGACAGATAGTTGGGTACCCGATTTTAGACCTTGATAATTTTTTTACCGATATACACCTGTATCTGCGCACACTTGAAGAAGCGGTAATATTAACCCTTGCCGATTATGGTTTACAAGCAGGCAGATACCCGGGCTATACCGGTGTTTGGTTTGATGCCGATAATGAGCGCGCCCGTAAAATTTGCGCCCTGGGCGTACGTTGCAGCAGATGGGTAACCATGCACGGTTTCGCGCTGAATGTAAATACCGACTTGAGCTACTTTAGCAACGTGGTACCCTGCGGTATTGATGATAAGGCGGTAACATCGCTAAAAGCAGAATTGGGTAAAGAAATTGATATTAATGAAGTTAAAAAAATCCTTAAACACCATATTTCCGTATTATTCAATATGGAGATAATAGAATGAGGACATTACAATTAATCATATTTTCGATAATAGCGTTTTCGGGATGTACTAAAAAAGCTGATATGACTGCCGGCAACAATACCTCTTACCCTAAAGATACCACCACTTTGAAAATAGTTAACACCGACACCATCAGATACCTGGCTTTAGGCGACTCTTACACCATAGGCGAGGCAGAACCACTTGCAGAGTCTTTCCCATATCAGCTTACTGACACCTTGAAAGGTTTAGGGTTTAAAGCCCAAAACCCATTAATTATAGCTACCACAGGCTGGACCACCAGTAATTTGATCAGCGCTATTGCTGATCATACCCCGTTGCAAAACAACTACGACTTTGTAACCTTGCTAATTGGTGTAAACGACCAATACCAAGGAGGCAGCCAAACCGTATATCGTAGCAATTTCATACAGTTATTGCACACGGCGATTGCTTATGCCAAAGGCGATAAAACCCGTGTTTTTGTATTATCAATACCTGATTATGGTGTAACCCCATTTGCGGGAGGGCAAGATGCAGCAATAGGCCCCCAAATAGATGCGTTTAACGCGATCAATTTGCAGGAGAGCAATAATGCAGGCGTAAACTACCTTGATATTACCGGCATATCCCGCGAAGCGGCAACTAACAGCACCTTAATAGCACCGGATGGATTGCATCCTTCAGCCTCGATGTATGCGCAGTGGGTAGCCAAATTGTTCCCGATGGTTGTGGCAAGGATCAATAAAACTAATTAGGCTTTTTTATAGTATATACTACTATGAAAGCTTTGCTGCCGCTTGTATGTGTTTTGTTAAGTTTTTTTGCCTGTAAAAAGGCAGATACAAAAACTCAAATTACCAAACCCGATACTGCTAAAACGGTTGTTAAAACTGATACCGCCAATGTTGTAAACACGTACCTGGCTTTAGGCGATTCTTATACTGTTGGCCAATCCATTCCATCTGATCAGTCCTACCCGGTGCAATTAGCAAGCTCACTAACATTTAATGGCTATTTAACGTCAAGCCCAACAATTATTGCCCAAACCGGCTGGACAACCGATGCTCTTATCGCAGCCATTGCAAACAGCAACATTATCAATAACAAATACCAAATTGTAACCCTATTGATCGGTGTTAATGACCAATACGAGGGTTTGTCAGCAGAACAGTACCGCCCAAAATTTGTACAGCTTTTGCATTCAGCAATAAATTTTGCAGGGGGTGATAGTACCAGAGTTTTTGTTTTATCGATACCTGATTATGGGGTGACGCCTTTTGCCATGGGAAGAGATAGCGTTATAGGCCCTGAAATTGACCAGTTTAATGCTGTGAATAAAGAAGAGAGTATAAAAGCAGGTGTTAATTATCTCGATATAACGGCTATTTCACGCGAAGCGGCAATGTATCCTATACTTATAGCACCCGATGGACTGCACCCTTCGGCTGCTATGTACCAAATATGGGTATCTGTTCTTGAACCGCTTGTGGTAGGCCGTTTGAAGAAAAAGTAACCCTTAACATTCCGGCAAACTGATCGGGATATTTATCGCCAGGCCACCATCGGATGTTTCTTTGTATTTCGAGTTCATATCCTGGGCGGTTTGCCACATGGTTTTCACTACAGCATCTAAACTTACTTTCGCATTTTCGGGGTTACTTTGAAGGGCCAGTTGCGAGGCTGTAATGGCTTTTATAGCGCCCATAGTATTACGTTCAATACAAGGCACCTGCACCAGGCCGCCTATAGGATCGCAGGTTAAGCCCAGGTGATGTTCCATAGCAATCTCTGCCGCCATCATAGATTGACGCTGTGTACCGCCCAAACACTCGGTTAAAGCCGCTGCCGCCATGGCTGATGATACGCCGATCTCGGCCTGGCAGCCACCCATCGCGGCCGATATGGTTGCGCCTTTTTTAAAAATGCTGCCAATTTCTGACGCTGTGAAGATGAATTGGATAATTTTCTCATCACTAAAACCATCGCAAAAACATACATAGTACATTAGTACGGCAGGTATAACTCCGGCCGCGCCGTTGGTCGGCGCGGTTACTACCCTGCCAAATGACGCATTCTCTTCGTTAATAGCCAAGGCAAAACAACTCACCCAATCTAATATATTTTTAAAGCCTTCGCCGGTTTGGCGGATGGCGGTTACCCACTCATCAAAATTATTGTAGGTGTTATTACCAATAAGTTTTTTGTTGAGGTTTGATGCACGGCGCGATACATTTAAGCCACCCGGTAAACTACCTTTGGTATGGCATCCACGATACATGCACTCTTTCATCACTCTGAAAATATTTAGCACACCTGAATGGGTTTCCTGCTCGCTGCGCCAGGCGAGTTCGTTTTCCATCACTACTTCTGAGATCTTCAGTCCGGTTTTCATGCACCAGTGCAGCAGATTGCCTGCTGTATCGATCGGAAACGGCAGGTCGACTTCGCCTTTGTGCTGATTTTGTTCGCCTTCCTTAACTACAAAACCTCCGCCTATGGAGTAAAATGTTGCAGATATAGCTTTATCGCCCATCAATAATGCCTGGAAGGTTACCGCATTAGGGTGAAACGGCAAGCTTTCATTAAACAGGAATATCATATCACTATCAAACCGAAAATCAATTTGCTGATCGCCTGCCAGCATTAATTTATGAGAGGTTTTGATGGAGTTTATTTTAGAGTCGATAGCATTTACATCAAATGTTACCGGGTCATCGCCGCTTAGGCCTAAAAGAATGGCGATATCGGTACCATGGCCTTTGCCTGTTTTTGCGAGTGAACCGTAGAGTAATATCTGTATTCCTTCAACTAATTCAAGTGATTGCTGCTCCTCCAGTATCTGGACAAACTGGTGTGCTGCCCGCCATGGGCCAAGCGTATGAGAGCTTGACGGGCCTATCCCGATTTTAAACATATCGAAAACGGAAATTTGCTCTCTTTGCATTGGGTCAGTTTATATTAATCACTTTTCATTTCCACCAAAGGAAGAAATCTTCTAAGACTTGAAGAGCAGCTCTGCATTTCGGAGAAGATCTCTCACTACGTTCGAGATGACAATTATTATTGGTCAAATCTAGTTACATTCCCGGCAACTTGATGCCATCGGCAACTAAATCATTTATTATTTTTTCGTGCAATGCCAGTTTAGAAGCCATAAAATCCGCGGGGTTTACCCATACATTTACTATAAATTTTACACCATCAACTTCTAAAGCAATCACACCCACCCTATTACGCGGATCGGGCAATACATTTGGTGTTACTTTTATCGCGTTCCATATCACAGTTTTAACCTGCTCCACGTTTGCCGCGTAGCCTAATTTTATCTCGAAATCTAATCGGCGTTTACCTTCGCGGGTAACGTTTACAATTACCTCGTTAAAAAGCTTACCATTGGGGATAATAACCGTTTTGTTATCGGCAGTTATTAATACCGTATAAAATATTTGGATAGAGGTTACAATACCATCCTGCCCTTGTGCTACAATATTATCATCAAGTTCAAATGGCCTTAACAGCAATATTAATACCCCGCCGGCAAAATTTTGCAACGTACCCGAAAGTGCTAAACCTGCAGCAACACTAAATGCGCCAATAATGGTAGTGAATATGGTTAGCTGAAAGCCAACAATTGACATCACCAAAATTATGAGCAATACATAAAGCGTAGTAATTGTTAAGCTAAGTAAAAATGGCTGTAGAGAAGAGTGAATCTTCCTTTTGGACATTTGAGCGCGGAGCCGCCCAGTGAGGATTTTTATAAACCAAAGGCCTATAAATAGTATTATTAACCCGATTATTATTTTTGGACCAATGTCCAACACCCAATCGTAGGCTTTATCGTAGAATTTAGTTAGCTTCATGGTTGTAGCCACGAAGTTAGTAAATTAATTATTTACCGTAAATAGTTATAAAAAGCTCAGGGCCTTTATAAAAAAACCACTCAACGATGTGTGATTGTAAATGCCTGGTTTTTTCTGTTAAATGTTTCATGTTGTGCTTTATTCAAATGCCATGCCTGAATTGACCTGTATCAGAAATGTTATTCAAATTTACAACGAAAAATGGGATTTAGATTTGTTAATCAATCATTTGATTAACAAATGACGCTCCATTTACTTTGAAATGACTTTCCAATCATTCTGAAGCAAAAAACCCTTGTCTGTTATAACAGACAAGGGTTTTGTTTTACTGGTCAGAGACTGAAGATTAGAGGTTAGGACATAAACTAATCTCTAACCTCCAATCTCTAATCACTGGAAGCGAAGCTTCATGATTACATCATGCCGCCCATACCGCCGCCGCCCATTGGAGGCATACCGCCACCTTTTTCATCTTCAGGATCATCAGCTAACACACACTCGGTGGTTAACAACATCGCTGCGATTGAGGCTGCGTTCTCTAATGCTACACGGCCAACTTTAGTCGGGTCGATAACACCGGCTGCAATTAAGTTTTCGTATTTATCAGTACGTGCGTTGTAACCGAAGTCACCTGTACCTTCTTTAACTTTTTGTACTACGATTGAACCTTCGATACCTGCATTTTCGCAGATCTGACGTAAAGGCTCTTCGATAGCGCGACGGATGATCTGGATACCAGTGTTCTCATCTTCGTTATCACCTTTAAGGTCAGCTAAAGCTGCAACAGCGCGGATGAAAGCAACACCACCACCAGCAACAATGCCTTCTTCAACAGCGGCACGGGTTGCGTGTAATGCATCGTCAACACGATCTTTCTTTTCTTTCATTTCAACTTCAGAAGCTGCACCTATGTACAATACGGCAACACCGCCAGATAATTTGGCTAAACGTTCCTGTAATTTTTCTTTATCGTAATCAGAAGTTGTAGTTTCAATTTGTGAGCGGATCTCGCCAACACGGCCTTTAATAGCTTCAGCTTCGCCGTTACCATTAATTAGGGTAGTGTTATCTTTATCGATAGTGATCTTTTCAGCCTGGCCTAACATGCTTAGTTCAGCGCTTTCTAATTTAAAGCCTCTTTCTTCAGAGATAACAGTACCACCGGTAAGGATAGCGATATCTTCTAACATTGCTTTACGACGGTCGCCAAAGCCCGGTGCTTTAACAGCAGCAACTTTTAGTGAGCCACGGATTTTGTTAACTACTAATGTAGCTAATGCCTCGCCGTCTAAATCTTCAGCAATAATTAATAATGGTTTGCCTGTTTGTACTTGTTTTTCAAGGATAGGCAAAAGCTCTTTCATTGAAGAGATTTTTTTGTCGTAGATAAGGATATAAGGGTTATCCAATTCTACTTCCATTTTATCAGAGTTGGTTACAAAGTACGGAGAAAGGTAACCACGGTCAAACTGCATACCTTCAACAGTTTTAACTTCAGTTTCAGTTCCTTTAGCTTCTTCAACAGTGATCACACCTGAAGTACCAACTTTTTTCATCGCGTCAGCAATCATTTCGCCAATAACTTCATCGTTATTTGCCGAGATTGATGCTACTTGTTTAATCTTGCTGAAATCATCACCAACATCTTGTTTTTGTGATTTAAGATTTTCAACAACAACTCTAACCGCTTTATCAATACCGCGTTTCAAATCCATTGGGTTTGCACCGGCAGCTACGTTTTTAATACCTGCTGTAACAATTGCCTGGGCTAAAACAGTAGCAGTAGTAGTTCCATCACCAGCTATATCAGCAGTTTTTGAAGCAACTTCTTTAACCATTTGAGCGCCCATGTTTTCGATGGCGTCTTTTAATTCAATTTCCTTAGCTACTGTTACACCATCTTTTGTGATAACCGGTGAACCGAATTTTTTATCGATAATTACGTGACGACCTTTTGGGCCTAATGTTACCTTAACTGCATTAGCTAAAATATCAACACCGCGTTTTAGGGCGTCGCGTGCTTCAACATTGTATTTAACTTGTTTTGACATGATTCTTTTTTTTTGATGTTTTAATAGATATTATAATTGATGATAACGTGTGATTATAATACCACGTAAATATCAGACTCTCTCATAACTAAATAGTCTTTTCCTTCGATAGGGAATTCCTGACCGGCAAATTTACCGTAGATAACTTTATCTCCTGCCTTCACTGTCATTGGGATTAATGTACCGGTTGTGTCAGCATAACGGCCCGGGCCTACTGCCACTACAGTTCCGTATTGAGGTTTTTCTTGCGCGGTTTCAGGAATGTAAATACCTGAAGCAGTTTTTGTCTCAGCAGGAGCAGCTTCAATTATTATTCTGTCTCCAAGAGGTTTAACGTTTAATGACATAATGATATAACTATTTTAAATTTATAAAAGTAGATTGTTTACGATGCATTTGTACATCAACTGTGCCAAGCCTATGTAATTTCACACATTGGCATATAATTCTGTTTTATTGTCAGCTAAGGTTAAATAGCTTATGCCTGCTTAACGCTAATTAAATATCCCGATGTCAAGGTGGCAGTACCTTATAAGCAAAAAAGCCACGATAAAAATCGTGGCTTTTTAAAATTCTTATTTAAAACTTACTTACCTGTTGGCCGGAGGAGTAGCAGGCGCCTGTTGCTGAGGCTGTGCTGTACGCGGTGCAGCAAATGGAGTTGCAGCGCCACTATTAGTAGGTTTTGATATTTCTTTAGTTTTTTCTAATTGAGCTTTAGTATCAACTTTATTAGCGCCGCCTTTAACCATAACGTTAATAGCTAATGCCAATACCATAAGGCTTATGGCTAAAACCCAAGTGCCTTTTTCTAAAAAGTCGCCTGTTTTTTGCACACCCATTAGCTGCGATGAGCTTGAAAAATTAGATGTTAAACCACCACCTTTAGGGTTTTGGATTAATACAATAAGACCTAAACACAAACAAACGATGATGACTATGATCAATAATAATAAATACATTTCTTTTTATATTAATTTGTTTTCTTTTCTAATTCTTCAATTTGGCTCGCAAAGTAACGGCTTTTTTCCGGGAATTTCAACATCAATTTTTTATAAGTGGCTATAGCCTTATGATATAGCATTTGGTCGATATAAATCTGGGCCAGTGTTTCGGTTACCAGGTCGGCTTGGTCCTCAGAACTTTTTTTGGCTTTGTTTTCATTATCCAGTTTTTCGCCGGTTTGCGGTTTTATTTGCGGAACTTCTTGTATAAAACGTTCAATTATTTTATCCTCCTTTACTTTAGGATTAAAAGCGATGGGCTGATCGGAAGTGTGTTTTTCCAGATCTTCAACCGAAGTAAGGTGAAAAATATTTTCTACATACTGCTGCTGCAATTCATCAGGCGGATTGGGATTTTGCTTGATGCTTTGTGTGGTATCCAGCTTAAACTCCACATATGGCTGGTATATGCCAGAGTGCTCCTTACGTGTTTTATCCAACCACCACATAAAGCTATAAGGCATTTTTTCGTCGTGGTATTTTGAAACAGTAATGTAAGGCTGCTCTTTTTTAGCAGATGAATTATTTTCAATAACAGGATCTGCAACAGGCTCAACAGCAGTTACGACGTGTAATTCCTCTGTGGCTTCCTTTACGCTTTCCTTATTCTCGCGAAAAGCTTTATCAAACACAAAAAAATCGGTGGAAACAATGTTGTTCATGATCAGCTTTTCGGCCTCATCATTCATATCAACCTTACGGTCGGTATTTACTGTTGGTTCTTGCTTAGCTGCTTCAAAAGCGGCAGCAGGCTGGTCTGCGGTTAATGCATCCGCGAACGGCGAAACATAGTGCCCGGTTGGCGTTTGTTCTTCCCGCGGTTTCGCGAAAATATCTTCGTTAGCAAGGTTTATATCATCAATGCTTACAATTTCGTCATAAACATCATCATCAATCGGTTGGATAAAATATGGATCCAAATCCTCCTGCGGGATAACCTGCTCAATAATATTATCCTCTTGTTCTTCTTCTATCAAACCATCCAACACCGGGACGGGTTCATTAATCTGGGCTGAAGTTTCAGTGCTGGCCTCTTCATCTTGTTCAGCTTCAACCCCTATCTCGCTATAAGGGATCTGCTCTAATACCGAATCCTGTTGTTCAGTAAGCGGCGGAAGATCCTCCACCTCATGAGCAGGCTCAATAACAGCCGGTAACTCTTCATTCAGTTCTACAGATTGTAGTTCTTCGCCTGTATGAATTGTATCTTCTACCGGAGCTATTTCTTCATAAATTCCCGGTGCTTCTTCCTGGTGTATTTCAACAGGACTTGTGATAGATTCGTTATGAATTATTGGTGCTTCGGCAATTTCTTCCGTTACCGGAAAATCCCCTTCTCCTACCCATGGCGCTAAAAGCAACTCATCATTACTGCCTTCAATTTCGGGTTCAACAGCATGAGCCTCAGCAGTACTTGCAGGTAAATTGTTTAATTGAATTATTTGCTGCGCAGATACTATTGATAAGTTATCAGCATCATGCGTTAACTTATACAAAACCCTTGGGTTCGCATAAATTACAGCCTTGCTTAAATTTTCGCCATCGGTAGCATGCGCCAGTAATGCATACAAAATGCCGCTTTGCGGATATTCAGCGATTAACTGCTGTAAATTGTACGCATGTTCTCCGTGCTTACCAGCCGGGTTGGCTAATAAGTCCCATAAAAGCTGGGTTCTTGTATTGTTTACTTGCTGATCCACTTGGGTTGAAACTACGAATTGCTTACCAATTTGCAAAGGCTTTGTTAAAAATATCTTCAGTTATCTGTGTAATCAGCGCCGGAACCAGGGTATTTTGCTGTGAAGCGATATCGCCGGTAAAGTTTTTTGATTCGCTGAAAGACTGCTCGTAGCTTAGCTTTTTATCTACGTTATTGGTGTATTTCACCTCAACTGTAATAGTTAAAGCCGATGCTCCCGCAATTGGCGGCGCATTGTTGGTTGTTGCCTGTATAGATGCCGGGGCTATGCTGTAACCAGTAATACTGCCTGTCATTACAGCGTCGGCTTGTTCGGTACGTACAATATCAAGGCTGGTAGTTGAGCGGATACGGGCTTTTAATGCTTCGGTAAAATCCTGGCTCAGGGTAGGTAAAACGTATGGCGCGGTATTTTCAAAATAACCAATATTAATTGTTTTTAACCCTTGTGTTGATGCACCATTTAATTTAATACTGCATGATTGTGCCGAGAAAACCATAATAACGGCAACTAAAACCCCAAATACACTCTTCATCAATTATAAATCTAATTCTTTTATTTTACGGTACAGTGTTCTTTCTGATATTCCAAGCTCATTCGCGGCAAGCTTGCGCTTTCCTTTGTGTTTTTTCAGGGCTTTGCGTATCAGGTCAGATTCCTTTTCAATTAATGATAGCGATTCTTCAACTTCTTCAGCATCATGGGTTATATTGAAAGCATCCGGCTTGTTGTTATTAGTAACGGGCTGCTGAATAGTAAATTGTGACTCATGATTGTGGCCCGGCATTTCAATATCGCGGTAAAGCTGGTTAATGGCCTGCGAATTATTTGCAAATGATGGCGCTACGCCTCCATGTTCAACAATTTCGGCAACCAGTTTTTTAAGCTCCACCATGTCGCGTTTCATATCAAACAAAACTTTGTATAATATGTCGCGCTCGGAGAAATCCTCTTTACCCGGGTGCTCCACACGCATAGGTAAATTTCTGCCGCTCACTTCCTGGGGAATATATGTAAGCAATATTGGGCCTGTAATTACGTGGTTAGTTTCCAGCACGGCTAATTGCTCGGCCATGTTTTTTAGCTGGCGCACGTTACCCGGCCATGAGTAATTAATGAGTACCTGCTGCGCCTCGTCATCCAGTTGGATTGGCGGGGTGCGGTACTTGGCCGTAAAATCGGATGTAAATTTGCGGAATAACAGGTAAATATCCTCCTTCCTATCGCGCAATGGCGGGATACGAAGCGGAACGGTGTTTAAACGATAGTAAAGATCTTCACGGAATTTGCCGCTTTTTACAGCTTCGTAAACATCAACGTTGGTGGCCGCAATAACTCTTACATTGGTTTTCTCTACTTTAGATGACCCAACTTTGATGAATTGACCAGACTCCAGCACACGCAATAAACGTGCTTGTGTGCCTAAGGGCATTTCGGCAATTTCATCCAGAAAGATGGTGCCACCGCTTACGGTTTCAAAATAACCTTTACGCTCGCCAACGGCACCCGTATAGGCACCTTTTTCGTGGCCGAATAATTCGGAATCGATCGTTCCTTCAGGTATCGCACCGCAGTTAACGGCAATAAACGGACCATGCTTGCGCGGGCTCATCTGGTGAATGATATGCGAAAACACTTCCTTACCACTACCGCTCTCGCCAGTAATTAATACCGAAATATCGGTAGGTGCCACCTGGTTGGCAATATTTATAGCCCGGTTAAGCAGTGGCGAATTGCCAATGATCCCGAAGCGTTGTTTAATTTCTTGTATCTCCATATTAAATAGAATCAAGAGTTAAGAGTCTAGATTCAAGACTGTTTTATTTAGAACCTAAGATTAGATTTAAGATAAAACTTTATTATTCATTATATAATCTCTAAACGTAAAAAGCATTTTTTGCACTTCTGATGTTAAGGCTAAACAATTGTTTCGTTTTTCCTCATTTCCGTAATTCCTGCGTTCACATATTAATAATTGGGTCTCCAATTCAAATGATGATGTTAACGCAGTCGATAAAAACTCCGCAAAATGCACATTAGTACGTTTACCTGATCCTTCCGCAACATTTGAAGGAATAGAACAAGAGCATCTGTTAATTTGATCAATTAAATTATACCTTTCATTTACCGGTAAGTCTTTAATATAATCAAAAGCTAAATCAGTCAAATCCATAGCTTTTTGCCAAACCTTTAAGTTTCTAAAATTGTGACTCATTCTATTTTTTCTTTCTTGACTCTTGGTTCTTGATTCTTGACTCTATTCCACTACAGTGCCCATTAAAGTAGCCGTAGTGCATCTTTCAATAAGCACATTCACGTACTCTCCGGGTTTATAATTCTCGCCTACCGGGAAAATCACCATCATATTTTGATCACTTCTACCCGCGTAATCATTTTTTGATTTTTTTGAGAAGCCTTCGATCAATACTTTTTGGGTAGTGCCTACTAACGCTAACAATCTAATGTGCGAATGTTGCTGTTGTTTGGCTACCACTTCCTGCAAACGGCGCAGTTTAACATCTTCAGGAATATCATCAGCGTAGCGTTTCGCGGCTAATGTTCCCGGCCTTTCGGAGTACATGAACATGTAGGCAAAATAGTATTGCACATAATCCATCATGCTTAAGGTTTCCTGGTGCTCTTCTTCAGTCTCCGTACAAAACCCTGTGATCATATCGGTTGATATGGCGCATCCGGGTATAATACGGTTAATGGCGTCAACACGGTTCATGTACCATTCGCGGTCGTATGTACGGTTCATCAGTTTAAGTACCCTGCTATTGCCCGATTGTATAGGCAAATGAATGTAGTTGCAAATGTTATCGTACTTAGCAATGGTATATAATACATCATCGGTCAAATCTTTG
>Ga0302197_10002558_pt1 | contig 16863 bp, 17 predicted proteins | sample II_Bog_N2_1_FD_193526 | JGI IMG/M metagenome (GOLD analysis project Ga0302197, IMG submission 193526) | Peat permafrost microbial communities from Stordalen Mire near Abisko, Sweden - II_Bog_N2_1 | ecosystem: Environmental > Terrestrial > Soil > Wetlands > Peat | place: Sweden: Abisko...
TGCAAGCACCACAACGTCGATCAATCCAGTTCCGGCGCCAATCACGCATCTCGAGATCGAAGTCACTCCATCACACTTCACTGCCTGCTGCGGTGGAAAATGGCTACTTAAACCACAGGCTGCTAAGGAGTGCTGGCAAGATGAGTAAGATTCAAGTAGACAAGCTTGACCCCTTCCGCATACTACTGACAGAAACCCTACCATACGAGACGCCGCTATTCTTTTCCAACATTCTTCTGTACAAATATGCCCGGGGGGGCCGCCAAGGCAAAGAAAGGGTCGATACCACCATTAGTTATGCTGCTCCTCGAAACTGGGAGTGTTGAGCCGACGATTCCTTACGAATACAGGATTCAAAAGAGCGCGGGCACATCAAGAACGCTCAGCATAGTTCACCCGTCTAGCCAATTGAAGTTTATTCCGTTTTATAACGAGAATCAGTAGTGTCCGGTTAAATTTCGTTTGATGGCCAGCAACGCATTCTTATTTAATGGGTTGCGGAGTTTTTTGTCTGTCCACGATTTGAATTGCATCCAGGCCTTTTACCCTGCCAGCAGTGAGGCAGGATGAACACCGGTAAAACGCTTTTCGCCCAGTTGATGGAGTTCGTTCCCTGGAAGACCTTCTCGCGCATTGTGGTGCGGCATAACGGCGACACGGGCACGCGTACGCTCACAACCGCGGAGCTATTCCGCATTCTCGCCTTCTCGCAACTGACCTGGCGTGAGAGTCTGCGCGACATCGAAGCCTGTCTTGCGGCCAACGCGCCGAAGCTCTTTCACATGGGCTTGCGTTCTGCGCCCGCCCGCTCCACGCTGGCCGACGCGCTCAACGGCCGCGATTGGCGCATCTATCATGCGCTGGCCATGCGGCTGATCGCCCGCGCCCGCGCACTTTACGCCGACCAACGCATATTGGACGACCTAAACGCCGCCGTCTACGCCCTCGACTCAACCACCATCGATCTCTGTTTGAGCCTGTTCGACTGGGCGCCGTTTCGCTCGACCAAGGCCGCCATCAAGCTGCATACACTGCTCGATCTGCGCGGCGCGATCCCCGCCTTCATTCACATCTCCAACGGCAAGATGCACGACGTGCGCGTACTCGACATACTGCCCATCGAGCGAGGAAGCATCTACGTCATGGATCGCGGATACATCGATTACAAGCGGCTTTTCGCGTTGCATCAGGCGGGCGCGTTCTTCGTCACTCGCGCCAAGGAAACGATGGATGCGCGGCGCGTTTACTCCTCGCCCTCCGATCGCGCCGGCGGCATCATTTGCGATCAGCGCGTGCGGCTCAACGGCTACTACGCCCAAAAGCACTACCCCGAGCACCTGCGCCGCATTCGCTATCGCGATCCGGAGACCGCAAAAATACTGATCTTTCTCACCAACAACACGGCGCTCGACGCAGCCACCATCTGTGCGCTTTATAAGTGCCGCTGGCAGGTTGAATTGTTCTTCAAATGGATCAAGCAACATCTGCGCATCAAGCGCTTTCTGGGCACCAGCGAGAACGCCGTCAAGGCGCAGATCTGGGCTGCCATTGCCACCTATGTTCTGATCGCCATCGTGAAAAAGGAACTCGGAATCGAAGCCTCGCTCTACACTTTTCTACAGATCCTCAGCGTGTCCATCTTCGAGAAAACCCCCATTTTATGCACCTTGGGCGAGAAACTCGACGAAACCGAAGATAACTCGTCGCAAACCAACTGAATCCATTCGACTTCTAACCGGACACTACTGAGGATATATATAGGTTGATCCGGCAGATGGGGGCGAACAAGAGCAAAAAACAATAGCAGCACCAGAATGTGCTCCTCGATACGTTGGTACTGTGCCTGGAACGTGGTTTGCGAGACGGAAAGAATCTGACGCATTTTGTAAGTATTTGATTATAAACGATAATTTGGTGGACCTGATCGGGATCGAACCGATGACCTCTTCCATGCCATGGAGTAAATCAATCCACAAATCATAGACGGAACAGCACTTACGAGTTGGCTGAGTTGGCAAAACCGGCACAATTGGCACTATTTGCTGCCAAATTGCTGCCAAATTTACCCAAGCGGGCCACCGGGCTGATCGTGTGGGATCAGCCCGACTGCTATCGGTTTTACCAAGGTCCCAATCCGCCCTTGTACGTTCCAAGAATCTCTTCATCGCAAGCAATAAAACAGGTGCGCACTATGCTGGCGAGACGCAAATCAGATCACGCTCTCAATGAGAATCAGAATACCGTAGTCCAGGACCGGCTGGAGCTGAGGTCCAAAGCTCACTGATAAGCAATCCACCCAGCCAGCAGTTACGCTCTTGAAGGATGAAACCAGCCTGCCGAAGGGCGATGGAATGGTCAGGCAGACTGCGTACCTGGAGCCCGGTAAGCCATCCGAAGGCGCGGTAAAGCGCCCAGACTGCCGGTCGCGCCACCAACCAGCCAAACCAGTTTGTGGGGATGGCAAACTCTGAAACGATCCACAGAGAGCCGGGAGAGACTGCGCGAGCCAAGGTAGCTGCCAGCGACTGAACCTCAACAGTGGTGAGGCAATCCAGAACGAAGTGCGAAACGATCAAGTCGTAAGGTGGGTTTTCAGGCTGCCATCGCCGGATGTCGGCGTGGAAGGCACGGACGCGGGCCGTGTCGGGGCTGGCGCGGTAAACAAGCGCCTCAAGCATGGCTGGGCTGACATCGACGGCGTCGACCTTTATGGCGGAGTTCTCGCGGAGCAGGCGGGCAGTGAAGCGACCATCGCCATCTCCAAGCGCGAGCGCGTGGCGCGCGGCGCAGCATTCATTCAAGTAGGCGCATCGGCAAAGCATCAGCCAGGGACCAAAGCTGATCAACTCCATCCAGAGATAGAGCCGAGCTAGTCGATTGAAATTGGGTGGTGGATTCATCGAAGCAGCAGTACAAGCGGGGTAAGTAGGACCAAATCGGCGGCCGTTCGTAGAGCCAAAGAGGTTAGACGACCGCGGATTTGGTCGAGCAAGGCGAGCAGTACCGCGCTGGTGGCGCCGGCTCCTAAGATAGCCGCTTCACTCGAATGGGCTGCGAAGAGGATGATTGCGCCGAGGAGACCGGCCATTGCAAGCAGGGCTGTAGCTGAAAGGATTTGAGGGCCGGAGCAGGACTCGCCCACCGACTCCCAGCGCTCGATCGCATGGCAGTTGAGCCAGGCCAGAGCTGCGAAGAAGGCAATCACAACTACAAATGCAGCGGAAAGTGCTCCCGTTCTCCCGATGGTGGGAAGCACACAGCCCGCGGTGAATATGACAGCTACCAGTAACTCCTTGGGAAGCAATGCTCGAATCTTGGTTTGGGTGTGGACGCTCGAGAAATAGGTAATGCCGGCCAGGGCGAGAATGGCATTGCGCTCACGTGCTCCACCCGGCATAAAGGAAAGAACAATCCAGGCGCTAATGCACGCGGCTGCGAGGGCAAGGGCGAGAAAGACGCGGCGGTGCTGCCAGTGAAAGTTGTGGCGTTGGCGGAGTCGGTGAATTTGTCTCGTGCGCAGCGCAGAGCGGGCGTCCAGAAGGCGGTCACCTATATAGACGCACCACGTCACAAGCGCCAGAAGCACTGGAACCCATTCCGGCAGTCGCACTCCAACCGCTTTCGCAAAACCGAGCGACCATACTGCTGCAACCGTGGGTGCATCGAGGCTCGACAGGTGCCAAAGACGCAAGAGGCTCGGAGCATCGAGTGCATGATCCAGCGTTTCAAGGCGCAATGGCGGATTGAGGGTCTGCTCCATTGAGCCTATTGTAAAAGCCCCACGACTCCTTCCGGGTAGAACTTCATAGCACTTCATTCGATTGTGGCGAGGCTGCAACCGTACGGTTCAAGTCGACGCGGTCACCAGAGAGCGGCGATCCTTCACCAGAATCAATACAAGGCACACCAACTCTGGTTTCGCTCTCAACCGAGGCTCCTCGCTCTACCAGAAGGCCTCTATGCCGTGGGCAGCATCCATCACGGCCTTCTACTTACTCTGAATAGTTTCATCGCAAGCAATAAAACAGGCGCGTAGCCGGGCAATTTCCAGTCCGGTGAATCCATTGTTCACACACAACCGCTCCCAGCTTTTTTTCACGATCTTCTGCATTGTCCGAGCAATGGAGATGGCTTCACTGCGCGACAGACCAAAGCTTGCAACGTCGGTTAGCGCATTCTCAATCGTTGCCCGGCGTCCATTGCGACCGACACCGATAGCGAGATCCCTCTCCGTTCCCACCTGAGGAAACGCGACGATATCGTAGCCAGGGGACAGCAGCCAGCCTCGTCCATCCCACAGAAAGCCATGATTTCGCAAGTGGTCGTCGTTGTTGTTACAGAGGATATTGAACACCATTCTGCGCCAGAGCTGCTGCAGATCCTGAGTGGGTTCCGACCCAAAGCGCCGCAACTGATCTGCCAGGCCACGATAGCTCTGCCGGGAAGACTCGCTTTCATGGGCGCCGAGAATTGTCAGTCCCGAGATAAAGGGGAGACGACGGTATCCTCGCTCGTTCCTCACACGGTCGAAGCGCTCAATGAGATAAACGTCTTGGTCGAGCACCTTTTCGAGCCGCACAGAAGGCACGATGATGCCCACTTGCTCTGCCAGCTTCATCGTGACATATTCAATGCGGCACATCGGACTACGATCATCGGCGCGGCCAAACTTAGCAATCCATTGTCTGCCGTCATATTCCGTGGTTGCCTTCGGTCGTGCTCCTCCGAGAGAGGAGCCCCGTAAGAGGAAGCGCCGATGCTTCCGGGGCAAACCTTCAGTGGTATCCAGCTCACGGACAGATTCAATCATCCCTGCCAAATCGAGGGTTTCGCCGTCCACTTCTTCCTCGACCCACGGGAAGATGCGACACGGCCCGGACAGATCTGTTCCGAATGCGAGCGCTCCAACACGAGATTCTCCTGTTGCAACAAGGTAGTCGAATTCAGAAAGGGCTTGTGCGCCGGCGGCGCGTTCCATGAGATGACGGCCCCAACCGTCAGGAGCTGCGTCCCGAATACCATTGAAGAGAGCAAATCCCTCTTCCGTGATGTACTCCCGATCAGCGTCAGGGGCCGTCAGTGGCAATTGAACGGGATCGATCGCCAGCCGGTCTTCGCGCTGAAGATAACGTCGGCCATACCGAAAGCGAGCTCCCGCCTCGCGGCCCGTCCCGCTTGTTTCCAGTATTCCGGCAGGGACCGGTCCTTCTTCCAAATGCACGTAAACGTAGGCTGTTGGCATCGCTCACTCAAAAATCGTATTTGTCTGTCTGTTTTCTTGATCTCCGAAAATCGCGCGGCAGATTCTTGATGTCTTCTTGAAGAGCCACGCTATCGCTTTCGGGGGCGACCAGGTCGCCTAGCCGCCGGTGAAGGCCCAGAACCCAGAGCGCCGTGGCTACAATCCCGATCCCAACGGCGGGATCTCCCTTTTCCATTCGTTGCACTGTTTTCAGGTTGACCATCATGCGTTCCGCCATCTCGCTCATGGACATATGCCGTCTTTTGCGAGCGACAGAAATGTCGCGCCCCAGCTTTAAGAGCTGGTCAGTCGTGCTTTCGGAAATGGCCGGGTAAGCGCGAGTCCCTCTGGTCATGAGATAAGTATACCCATATAGAGGATATATGCAATATAAATAACCTCTATAAGGGTCTAATCTGAAGTCGTCTCCCGTGATCTCCTCAGTGAGCGGTGTCATCCGGAGCGCACAGGTCGATTTCAGATTGAGCCGATATGCGCGACGGCCCCGGTGAGCCTTCCCGATGATTTTCGAACTTGGCCAAAGTAGTACAGATTATTTGCTTTCCTCAAGGCGATAGTTCTTTTGGAATCATCGCAGTCGCTTGACTTGGCGAAGAGGTAGCTCAGATGACTAAGGATTCGGATAAGGCAGCCCCTCCAGGACGGAGGTCACCCTGGTTCGAAATTGGAAGGGTTCTGTTTCTTGTCGCCTTGGCAGCCGCCCTTTATCTACTTGGCCAAAGCATGGTGCATTATCGCTTCTTTCGAGGAGGCTGGGTCGATCAGCACGGCACTCTCAGACCATAGCAGGCACTGCAAGAGCCTTGGTTGCGGTTCCGACTGATGCCAAGCCAATCAGAGCTCAGGTCTTGAGAAGCGTGTCCGATGCGAGGCAGTTCATTCAATCGCGCAGAAACACATTGAGCAGCGATTTATGAACTCGGATACGGCTGTTGTATTCAATGAATCCGAGCTTGCGAAAGCGATTCATGAAGGTGTTCACTCGGGGCCTGGAACTACCGATCATGTTCGCCAGTGCTTCCTGTGATATCTGTGGAATCAGAGTATCCCCGTCCTCTGGGTGACTGTACTCCGCCATGAGCAAAAGGATGCGCGCCAGCCGCTTCTCGACTCGATTGAAGAGCTGAGAGGTTAAATCGGCTTGGACCCGCAGATTGCAGGCCAAAAGGAACGACGAGAATGAATTGGAGAAGGATGATTCTTCTTGCATCAAGCGGAGAAATTCAGGCCTTGCGATCCTTAGGGCGGTGCAGGCGGTCATGGCAGTCGCCGTTGTTACGCGTAAACCCGGCTCAGACGCTATCGCCTTCTCTCCAAAAAACTCTCCAGCGGATACCAGCCGGATCGTAGCCTTCTTCCCGGTTGTAGAGATTGCTGAAATCTTAACGCGTCCCTCCTGCAGATAATAGACACAGTCAGCCGGATCCCCCTGAGAGAAGATGAACTGCGTCCCCGCGAACTTGGTTTTCGTTCTCTCAAATCCGGCTTTCACAAGAAATGCGCCAACATCGACTTCAGCTTGAATATCTGTGGTCATCGACATTATCCATTCTCGCTTGTGTATCACATGGAGGATCGACAAGCCACGCGAACGATTTCACAGCGAAGATCACAAGAGCAATTCAACTGAAATATTAGGCTGCAAGCATAAAACTCACTGTCCCAAACGGGACATCTGTCGCGGAACCTCTCGATTCACAATGATATTCGTAATACTAAGTCTTCTTGCATGAGTTGTGAGAAGGATTGCAGCGAATGGATTTGTGAAGGCAACTTTATCGTTGCCAGCGCGACAAAGTATGTCGGTTTCACCGCAGCTCAACGATTCGACAATGGAGTTCGGATGAACGACAAAATGACCAAGCTGTCTGACATACGCCCGTGAATTCAAAAAGGAGTAGTTCCGTGAATCGATTGAATCGGATTTTGCTACCCGTTGTACTTCTTGCCTCTATTGTTGCCGTCTCTGGCTGCAAGAAGAAACTGGCACCCATTCCTCCCGCGGCAACAGCGCCTGCAGCGGTCATACCTGCACCCACCGCGCAAATCGCCGCCACTCCCACCGTTATGACAGCTGGAGATCAGGTTGTGCTGAACTGGACAACTACTAATGCGGCCAGCGCCACCATTGATGGCATTGGCGACGTACCCACTTCGGGCACGAAGACAGTGACCCCAACGGTCTCGACCAGTTATCAATTGATAGCGAAGGGAGCGGGAGGAACTGCAGAAGCTGCGGTTCGCGTCACCGTGAATCGACCGCCGCCGGTTGCGGCCGCGCCCGTCAACTCCATGAGCGCAGAAGAGGAGTTCAAGGCCAACGTTCAGGACATCTTCTTCGACTACGACAAGTACGAGGTTCGCGCCGACGCACAGGCCGCGCTTGCGCACGATGCCGCATACCTGATGAGTCATTCAAACGCGAAGATTCTCATTGGCGGCTATTGCGACGAACGAGGATCCAATGAATACAACTTGGCGCTCGGTCAGAACCGCGCCGAATCCGCCAGGAAGATTCTACTTAATGCCGGAGTGGCTGCGAGCCGCATCCGCGTGATCAGCTATGGCAAGGAGAAGCCTTTCTGCACCGAGTCGACTGAGGCTTGCTGGCAGCAGAATCGGCGTGCGGGCTTCACACTTGATCGCTAGACGTTCTTGCTGGCATGATTCGCGGCAACCTTGCTCGATTTCGCTTGGTTGCCGCTGCGGCGCAGCGCTAGTTTGAACTTAGCCCTTCGCGGCGAACGCATTGACGACACTACAGTATTTGGCGTCTGGGTGCACATTCAATTCGCTTGCTTATGCGTCGGAAAGACGTGTTCGTCAAAAGCGCGTTGCACATTTCCAGCTGCGGATAGAAGCTTGGGATTAACGATTGTCGCAGTCTGAAAGTTTCCGTCAAGGAGGTTCGGATGGGCATTTCTTTCAAAGCAGCTTGGAGCAAACCCTCAACAATCCTGTTGGCATCAGATATTCCGGTCGATGAAACGGCCTTTGCCTTCGCTCTGGCCCAATCCGCTCAGTTTGACTCGGCGCTAGTTATCTTTCATGCAATTGAAGGAAAGTCCGAAGTATCCCTCGGAGTTTCTGGAAAACAAGATGACGCCCGCGCCAGCTACACTCAGGCCAAAGAGCGCTATCTCGAAACTCTCGCCCAACGCGCCATAGGCTTCGGAGTCCGGTGCAAAGTTGTTGTCCGAATAGGATTGGCATCCGACCAGATCCTCTCATTCCTGCGGGAAGGTCGGGTTGATCGTGTCGTCATGGGCAACCGCTCTCCTGGTCCCATCGGGAAGCTACTGGTTGGCTCGGTTGCCGAGGCAGTGATCCGCCAAGCAAACGTTCCAGTTTGCATCGTTGGTTCCGACGTGGTGGCAAGCTCCTACCGTAACTCAGCAACCCGCAACATTCTTTGTGACGTCAGCATTGAGGATGGTCGCCGCGTTGTTGCCAGCTTTGGCGCGGAGCTTGCCGCCGAGCACCACGCCAAACTTATCTTGCAGGATACCATTCGGCCGCAGGAGAAGGACAGCATCTTGGCCGGTCGCACCATCGATCAAATTGAGGCAGAACTTCCATCTCTGGTTCCGGCGGGTTTGCAGGACGACATTAACGTGCGAACTAAGGTGGCCCTAGGCGATCCAACAGAGGAACTTCTCTATGGATGTCGATCCCAGAACGCCAGCTTCATTGTGCTGGGTGCGCAGGGCGCATCACATTTTGCCGCCATTACCTGCGCGAGCATGATGTATAAGGTGCTGGCCTTCGCAAATTGTCCGGTGATCACGCTGTCGCCCGTGGTGTTGGCCGAGTGCGGCGCAGGAGATCATCTGCCCCGCATTACCGACGTAAACTATTTGGCCGGTGTGGTTTAGGTGCTCGTTAAGAAAGATACCGTTTCTGTTCGCTACGCACAACCAGATCCGGCCAAGCGAAGGCTATCTCCCGACTAGCGCATGCTTTGAGGAGCAGCGCCGCTGAACGATGCTTTTTGAGAACACGATTCTGTTCTCACTTTGTGGGGTCACTCACACGGCCCATGAACAGAATGCTGCCTGACCGCTTGTCGCGGATCAGGAAGACGAACGGGTGGTCGGCACGGAAAACGGGAGGCGCCGGCTGTTGCATTCTGACCAGCAACATCGAGCGCATCACTACCGCCGTTGCTGCCGCTGCCTCGGTTCCTTCCTCGTCGACATCAATGTAGGCCTTATGAATCGCCGCTGAAATAAAAAAGTCGCGGTTGCCTGTCATCCCCGAAAAGTCTGCGTGCGCATCGAACGCCAGCGTCATCCCCATCGCGCCAAGCGTGTCTTGCAGCTCGAATTGCCGCGTCATCTTGAACTTGGGAAATGTCAGGATGACTTTGGGAACCGGCCGCAGCCGGCCAAGCCATTGCTTGGTGTTGGGCGCGGTCAGCGACTGCTCCAAAGCAAACAGCCCGCCGACTTCATTGGGCAGCAAGATGATCATGGACAACTCCGCGCTCTTGTACGGGATTTCCAGGATCTGAAATGTTCCACCGTCGAAGTAGTTGAATCCACCTTCGCGATGCATCATGGACGCTTTCGCATTCTGCACGGCAGACAGATGGAAATCCTCATCCTTGGTTTGCGCCTTGTCGAATTGCATCTGCCAATCGCCCTTGAAATAAATGGCGTTCGTCAGCACGAGCCTTGTCCTGGAGCTCAGTGCACCGGGTTGGAGCAGGTCTTTGATCTTGTCATCGGTTTGCTGCTCAACCCATTGGTTAATGGTCAACCGAGCCGCCTCGGTGGCGTCTTTGAAATCAACCTGTTTGAAGCCCGCGCCATAGTCGCTTTTGGTCAGCTTGAGATAATCATCGAGAAACGTATACCCTTGTTGCGCCCAAAGGGCGTTGGCTGCGCGAAGCTGGTATCCATCATGTAGAGCGTTGAGGTCGCCAAGCAGACCTCCCATTGCCGGATGCAATCTCTGTGGCGGCAGAGTGAAATGCAGCGTCTTCGCCATCTCGGTGGCGGTGTCGCCATGCGCCCCGGCGTAGGTCATGGCCAGAGCTGTGGAAATGCTATCGGGCGAGAAGAAGAGGTTGCCGCTTTGAGTCCGCAACTGGCCGTACAGATCGATGGCGAAGGCGTTGTTGCCCTCGACCACTGCCGCTCGGTCAGCCGAGACCGTGGTCAATGGTGGCGTCTCTGCCGCATCTCCAACAATTCGTGAGAGGAGGAAGAAGAGGAATAGTACTACCAGGAACTTTATCCATGTCTCCAGGGAGCCATGCGCAGCCGTGGCCGGTTCGTGCGCAATCCATCCGGTTGTCATAGGCAACACCTTTTTGTGCGGTAGTTAGATCCTGGCATCCAATGTTACGAATCTCGCTGAAATCGCACGCAAGCACACCCCGATGTCCAGTTGGAGTCATACTCATCGGCATAAATCTCCAAAGTGTGGCAAGAATGCGGACTGTCTGATGTGAGATCTTAGCCAGCAAAGACTTGTACTTTCTGTCCAATACCGGACAGTTCCTGTGTCCGCCAGGTGTCATAGTCGGGATGCATCGAATGTGTTGATTCCTGAAGATCGACGGCTTCGTCGATTCCAAAACTCTTTACCAAGGAGGAATATGCTGCACACGCTGACTGAATTGATGAAGTATTCCGTACATTCAACGGACGGCGAAATCGGCAGCGTCAGAAACTTTCTCTTCGACGATATTACGTGGGAGATCCGCTATCTGGTCGTCAATGTGGGAAGCTGGCTTGAGCGTAGAGACGTGGTTCTGGCGATCTCGACTGTCGAACAGCCGAATCGCGCGAACAAGACGTTCAATGTCTGCCTGACGAAAGATCAGGTGCGCGATAGTCCCGATGTTGACTCGGAGAAGCCGGTCTCTCGCCAGCAGGAGATCGCGATGGAAAAGTACTTTGGCAAAATGGCCACTTGGGTGAATGACAACCTGGAGTGGGGCGTTCCGATCCCGACGGGAAGAAAATACCCCGTTCACACCAAAGAAGACCCGCATCTTCGCAGTGCTCGTAACTTGTTCGGATATGAGATTCGCGGCACGGACGGTGAGTTGGGCCGTTTGGAGAGTTTCATTTTGGACGATACCACCTGGCATATCGGCTATCTGGACGTGAGAGCTGGAGAATGGCTTCTCGACCGCTCGGTTCTCATTCCCACTCGCTGGATAGAGTCTGTCTCCTGGGACAACTGCCGCGTGAATCTGCATCACAGCAGGAGTGGACTCACGGCAGACTTGCAATCCGGGGTAGGATGCAGTTAAACCGACGTCGTCTCGTTGACTGTGCTGGCTCAGATCGCTCGCGTCGGCTCTTGTTGTCCAATCGACTCGCCTTTCTTCATGGTTGCTCCGATGGAGTGCATGGTTCATGGTGAACCAACGCCTGCTTGACTGACAGCAATTGCAATCAAGATCAAAGGCGGCCGAAATGGAGCAGGGAATTCATCAGGAGCTAACGCTGTCAACTGATTGAAACGCAGTCGCTTGGCGGCGATACCCTCGGTTGCGGGCAGATCCTTCCAACCACAACCCGAAAAATCTTTGTGTGGCAATAGCAACTAAATGATTAGTTGCGCGTCTGATCAGCCAGGGAAGATTAACGAACCGGCTCCCGCGATCTGCAAATTGTATGCCTCCAAAGAGATCCAATACGCTAACGCAAGCCGAGCTACGGCTCATGAAAGTCTTGTGGGAGAGAGGCGAATCGACGGTTGCCGACATGGTGACGGCTACCTCCGCTGAAACGGAGCTGGCTTACACGTCCGTCCTCACAATCATCCGGATTCTCGAGACGAAAGGCTACGTCTGCCACCGCCAGGAGGGTCGCGCATTCCTTTACAGTTCATGCGTAGGAGAGGCTGAGGCGAGCCGGTCAGAGGTTCGCCATGTTCTGCAACGGTTCTTTGGGAACTCTCGCGAACGACTATTGCTCTCACTGCTCGGCGACGACGAGATCAGACCCGATGAGTTGAAGCGCTTGAGAGAGACGATAACTGGCTTACCCAACGAAACTTCGGAGGAGAACTAAATGCCCCTTCTCCTGCACTCGATCTCAATCTTATCAGGGGCAATGGTTGGCAACCTCGTTTCCGCGATTTGGGAAGGAGCCGTGCTGGCCTTCTTTGTGGCGCTCTGCCTGCGCTTTCTCCCTGATATGAGTGCAACTGCACGGTGGGTTGTTTGGACGAATGTATTTCTGCTTTTGCTGCTGTTGCATTTTCTTCGCTCTCTGGATGCGCAACTACAGAGCGGAACCAGATTCCAGGCTTCCACTTTTCATCTCGATCCACTCTGGAGTGTTGTTATTGCCGGCTTCTGGTTGATGCTCTCTCTTTGGCGTGGCGGGCAGCTGATTTCAAGCGCCATCCATCTTCACGGGTTGGCGGCGCGGGCGATTTGCATTCAACCAGATGCTTCCATTCTGACACTGCTCCAGAGCGGATGGTTCGGCCGCAGTGCACAGCTTTGTACATCCACTGAGATTGAGCGGCCTTGTGTGGTGGGCTTTTTGCACCCACGCATTCTCCTTCCCCTGTCTTTGTTTCGCCAGCTCAGTGCGATTGATTTGGAACAAGTGGTTTTGCACGAGATGGAGCACCTGCACCGCGCTGACAATTGGACCAACTTGCTCCAAAAGGTCGGAGTGGTGTTCTTCCCGCTGAATCCAGTTTTGTACTGGGTCGAGCGCCGACTCTGCGTAGAACGTGAGTTTGCTTGTGATGACCGTGTTCTGCTCTCAAGTTGCGGGAGGAAGAATTATGCACTATGTCTGACCAGGCTCGCCGAGTTCACCATCATCAGCCGCAGCCTTTCACTTGCCCTCGGCGCCTGGGAGCGAAGGTCAGAACTTGCGCGTCGCGTTCACCGGATTTTGCGGCGCAGAAATGTGTCGATGCGACGCGGACCGGCAATCGTTTTGACATGTAGCCTGGTTATCGGCGTACTGGCAGGTGCCATTTTCCTGGCCCACAGTCCACAGATTGTGAGCTTCGCCCCGCTTGCTCAATCGACCGTGCAACCGCGGTCCTTTTCAGCTTCCGCTCTTCGGCCGGAGAGTATTCCGGAGTCCGCCAGCTACCCGACTCTGGTGAAGGCCGTTTTGCCACAACGACCTTCCGCAAAGGCGTCTCTCTTGAACCGTCGGCGGGGAACTACATCGATGCAATATGTGCGGCAGAATCAGTCCACTCCTGGCACACCTGAGTTCATTGTGCTGACGGAATGGGATTTGAATACACCCCCTCCGCGCATGATCTTCGCCGTCACAGAGGATCACCGTTCTTCGTATGCCGCCGTTGTCGTTGCAAACGGCTGGCTGATCGTTCAAATCTAACAGCAAGTTCAACAAGAAAAGGAGTCGTTATGTCTCAAGCAACTAATCAATTAGTAGCACTCGCGAAGAAGATTGCCGCTCCCGCAGCGGTCGTGGGCGCCTTCGCTTTGGGCGCGGCAATCTTCGTCGGTCATGGCAGCGTTCGCGCTGCATCTGCGATGGACGATAACAGCGTGGCGGCGCTCACTTCGCTCGACCACGCCATGGAGGCGGTTGCCTCGAAGGTGACCCCCGCCGTTGTCAATGTCGCCGTCACGTCGAAAGGTTCCAGTGAGTCTGCCACTTCGGATGGGCAGATGCAGGGTCTTCCTCCAGGACTGCAACAGTTCTTCGGACCAATGTTCCAGCAGCCTGCCCAGCCTCAGATTCAGCACGGAGTAGGCAGCGGCATCATCATTTCGCCGGACGGATACATTGTGACCAACAATCATGTTGTGGACGGCGCAACGCAGATCAAGGTGACGCTGAATGATCGCCGCATCCTGAGTGCGAAGGTCGTAGGCGTCGACAAGCTGACCGATCTTGCCGTGCTCAAGGTGAATGCTACCGATCTTCCCAGCATCGTGTGGGGAGACTCGACCAAGCTAAAACCAGGGCAGACGGTTCTTGCCTTCGGCAGCCCCTTTGGCTACTTCCAGTTCTCGGTGACGCGCGGCATCGTCAGCGCGGTTGACCGCCCGAATCCTTATTCGGATGACGCTCGCAAGCCCGGAGGCTACATCCAGACCGACGCCGCCATTAATCCTGGAAACTCCGGCGGCCCCCTCGTAAATGCGCATGGCGAGCTGGTCGGAATCAACACATTCATCATCTCGAACAGCGGCTCATTCGCCGGGGCGGGGTTCGCGATTCCCTCGCAGATTGTGCGCGCTACAACCGAACAATTGATCAAGAATGGTAAGGTCGAACACGGGTACCTTGGCATCGGGATGAATGACGTCACCCCGGACAACGCACACTTCTTCAACTTGCAGGATGCCACCGGGGCAATCGTCTCCCAGGTAACGCCGGATTCGCCGGCAAGCCGTGGCGGCCTGAAGACCGGCGATGTGATTTCGCAGCTCAATGGGCAAGGGATCGTCAACGGAAGCGCCCTCCAGGTCGCTGTCAGCGAAATGGCTCCGGGAACGAAGATCACCCTGGGCGTTCTACGCGATGGCAAGCCGGCTACATTGAACCTCACCGTAGGCCAGTTCCACGGCAATACTGAAGTTGCTGACAATGACAGCGAGGAGGGTCAACCTAACGGAAAGATCGGCCTTGAGGTGTCCAATCTCACGTCGGAAGCGCGGCAGCAGTTCAATGTGCCTGAGCAGGTGCATGGCGTCCTGGTCCAGAATGTTCGTTCTGGCAGTCCAGCCGAAGATGCGGGCATCCAGCCGGGAGATGTCATCCTGGAGGTCGACCGCAAACCTGCCGATTCTGCCAGCCAGTTCGCAAGCGCAGTACACGAGAACAAGGATGGAAAGGATCTGTTGATGCTCGTCTGGTCCAAGGGCAATTCGAGCTATCGCACGATACATCCCGATCAGGACAATCAAAACGGTTAAATGAACCGCGTGCATGAGGCCGCTGTGGATTAACTCGGCGGCCTCTTGCTCGCTTTGTCGATGGTCTTGAGAAGCGCACCGTACAACACCCACCACTTAATCGCGCAAAAACACTTGCAGCAACGACTTATGAACCTTGATGCGGCCGTCGTAATCAACAAATCCCAACTTGCGAAAGCGGTTCATGAAGAGGTTGATGCGGGGCCGTGTGCTACCGATCATGCTCGCCAGGGCCTCCTGTGAGATCGGTGGTATCAATGTCACATCACCCTCTGACGGAACTAAATCCGCCATGAGCAGGAGCAGGCGCGCCAAGCGCTTTTCTGCGGAATTGAAGAGCTGATCGACTAGATCGGACTGGGTTCGCAGACTGATTTCCAGCAAGAACGAGGAGAACAGATCGGAAAATTGACGTTCTTCGTGCATGACCCGAAGAAACTCCTGCCGCGTTATCCGGAGCGCGGTACAGGCGGTAACGGCGATCGCCGTCGTCACACGCGGGCCTGGCTTGGTCTCCATCGCCTTTTCGCCCAAGAAGCCGGTCGCCGATACCAGCCGAATTGTGGCTTCCTTGCCGGCCGCAGAGACGACGGTGATCTTCACACGCCCCTTGTGCAGATAGAAAACGCAATCGGCCGGGTCTCCCTGGGAAAAGAACGCCTCATCCTTGCGCAACTGTACAATTCTCCGACCTGTCCCGGCATTCGCCAGATAGGCGGCGACATCAAATGCAGATTGGCTGTCTTTCTCCATCGACGGGGTCCATTCTCGCGTTCCCGGCGCGGGAAAGAGCTTGGAAACACGAACACGTCGATTATAAAGAACGCGTGCGCGGCTCAACCGTCATGAAGATTTTATGAGGGCGTCTGTACGACTTTCCTCGGGCTTCAATGAGCACCGGTATCCCATTGCGTGTCCCATATAGGCCGGTAGAGCTCTACCGGGGAGAAGCTGATCGTCTTCGTCTTGCGATCTACCCAAAGGAAGACGGGAGTTTTCCCGCCATTGATGTCCACACCGGTGATGACGCCATTGCCCCAGGATCTCGACAGGACGAATTTGTGGCGGCGGATCTGCCCGTATTGACTGCCAATTCCCCAGTCCTGCTGGAAACGGTCAAAGCCATATGCCTTGTAGCGCTCCGGATGCTGCTGTCACTCTGGATACTCATTCCAAAGGCCGTAAGCCTTGGTCAGGTCGCCGGACTCGACTGTCTTCAGAAAGATGCTCACATGGTGCTCTTCCGGCCAATTCCAAAACCACCATGTACCGAGGGCGCTTAGGACTGCTAGCAGAAAGATGGCTATTTCGTTCCACTTGGCCCAGATTCATCGGGTAGGGAAACCTTCGTCATCTCCAGATTGTCATCCTGATGAGACTGTGCTGCTGGGGTTGTGCCAGCCGCCATCCGCAGCGATGATCGCATCAGCCGCTTTCGGACCCCAAGTGTGCCGCTTGTAAGTGCGAACCCGGTGGTGGGTTTTGAGCACCGGATCGACCACCGCCCAAGCGGCTTCCACCGCGTCTTCCCGCGTGAAGAGTGCGCCGTCGCCAGCCATGGCGTCGCCCAAGAGCCTCTCGTAGGGAGTTTCCCCACCTGGCCGTTCTTCTGACAAGTAGAGCTCTCGCTGCTCTCCAACGAAATCCTTTCCCGCGAGTTTGACGCGGGCTGCTAGGGCTACTGCCGAGTTTGGCGAGAGCCGGAAGCGAA
>Ga0302197_10002562_pt1 | contig 16851 bp, 10 predicted proteins | sample II_Bog_N2_1_FD_193526 | JGI IMG/M metagenome (GOLD analysis project Ga0302197, IMG submission 193526) | Peat permafrost microbial communities from Stordalen Mire near Abisko, Sweden - II_Bog_N2_1 | ecosystem: Environmental > Terrestrial > Soil > Wetlands > Peat | place: Sweden: Abisko...
TATAACCCGACGCTGGCGCAGGCGCCGTTGACCTTCGCCGATCCCTACGATCCAGCCGCGGCGGCGAACGTAGCGCTCAACTCGCGTGTGGTGGATGGCCTTTTGCCGGTCGTCAGCCTCACGGACCAGTCTGGCTACGCCTGGACAGTAGCAGCCGACCTGCTTAATGCCGGACCCAACGACCCATTATTCGTAGCCGAGATCGACAACGACGGCGGCGCTTCCCTGCGCTTCGGAAATTCCGTCTACGGCATGGCACCGGTCACCGATACCGTCTTCCAGGCCTCCTATAGGATTGGAAATGGGACGGCCGGCAATATTGGCGCGGACGCGTTGGCGCTGGTCGCCACCAACAATCCGGTGCTGCTTTCGGAACTATCGAACCCGTACATCACGTCGTTCACGAATCCTCTGCCGGCGAGCGGCGGAATCGACCCGCAGCCGCTCTCTCAGGTCCGGCAACTGGCTCCAATCGCTTTCCGCACCCAGGAACGCGCCGTGACCGCGCAGGATTACGGCGCCACGGCCGTGCGGGTGGATCCATCGCTCTCCCAGGCCATGGGCACGTTCCGCTGGACCGGCAGCTGGCGCACGGTGTTCGTCAGCGCCGATCCGGAAGGCAGCGAGACACTTTCAGCGGCGGACGCGAGCGAGATACAGACCGGCATGGAACTCTATCGTATGGCGGGCCATGACGTAGCGGTGATGGCGCCCATCTATGTCTCGCTCGAACTGCAAATGCAGGTGTGCGTGCAGCCTGGATATCTGTCCAGGGATGTGGAGCAGGCGCTGCTGAACGTATTGAGCAACCGCATTTTGCCAGATGGCACGGTGGGCGCGTTTTATCCCGACAATTTCACGTTTGGCCAGACCATCTACCTGAGTCCGATCTATGCGCTGGTACAGAATACCGCCGGTGTGGATTCGGTGAGCATCACGCGCTTTCAAAGACAGGGCCAGTGCTCCACAAACGCCGTGTCCACGGGCGCTCTGGTGATGGATGCTCTCGAAATCGCACGGCTCGATAACGATCCGAACTTTCCGAATCACGGCATTCTGAAGCTGTGCGTCGCGGGAGGGCAATAATATGGCTTGCTCAGGCGGAGGAACATGCACTTGCGGTTGCTGCGCGGGTATTTCGCAGGAAACGCCCCAGACGCCCGATAACCGCCCCGGGCTCTCCGCGATTTCCTATCGCGTGGGCACGTATCAGCAATTCAACGATACGCTCCAGGCGCGCATCTCGCTCTCGGGCCAGCCGCAGTTGCGCGAGCTGACCACCCGAGAAGACGACGATTTCACCATCGGGCTGCTGGATGCGTTCTCCGTGATGGCGGACGTGCTGACTTTCTACACCGAGCGTTACGGCAACGAATCCTATCTGCGCACCGCAGTGCAGCGTCAATCGGTGGTCGATCTGGCGAATCTCGTAGGTTACGAACCATCGCCGGGAGTCGCGGCCAATACCTCGCTCGCGTTCACCATCGATCCCGCAACGGGCGCGTTCGGTCCTGCCCTCACCGGAGCGGGCAACGGCCAGGTGGTGCCAGTGACAAGCTCTTCCGTCACGATTCCCGCGGGCACACGCGTACAAAGCATTCCCAATAATCCGACCCAGCTCCCCCAGCCGTTCGAGACGTCGCAGGATATTCAGGCGCAGCCGGCCTGGAATGCCATCCCGCCGCAGTCGGGCGTGCCGCAAAATCTGAGCAATCTCTCCGGCCAGACTTGCCGGATCTTCATCGCCAGCGCCGCCACCAATCTGAAGCCGGGCGACACTCTGCTGATCCGTCCGCCTTCGGGAAGCCCGGCGCCGCTATTGAGCACCGTGAACAAAGCAACGGTTCTGGCAGATGGTAAGACCACTCAGGTCGCCCTGAATTCCCTTATTCCGGCGGGAACGCCTGCGGCCTGCCAGCAGCAGACAGGCGTGGTCGGCTCTGTCGGCACGGCCCCGGTCCCGCTCAGCCTGGCCACCGTCAAAACCATACTGCAATACAACTGGGACAACAGCACGCTGGTGCTTCTCTCGCAGATGAATCAGTGGCCCATTGAGCAACTGGAGGCCGCCATCAATCAGCAGGTCGCCGCCACGAATCAGTCTCCTTCCGGACAGGTGTTCGCATTTCGCCAGCAAGCCGCCGGCTTCGGATTCAACCTGCCTGTCATCGCGTTTCCGGAACTCTCGCCGCCAGCCTCTTACGACCCGGTGCCGCCAGGTACGAATCTGAGTTTCTGGGACGGCCCCATCTATCTGGATGCGGTGTATTCGCAGATTCTGCCCGGGAGCTGGATCGTGCTGCAGGACGATGGTGGCGGCTCTGTGACTCTGCAAGTCCAGACTGTGACTACAACCACCCACAACGACTTCAACAGCACAGCGAAAGTCTCCATGCTAACCGTTTCCGACACCAGCCAGCTGAGCAATTACGATATCCGCTCCACCGCGATCCTCTGCCAGAGCGAAGAACTGCCGCTGGCCATGTTGACCCTTACCAACTGCGTTGCGGACGGGGCCATCATTCCGATCACGCTGAATCAGGCGTACCTGGGGCTGACAGTGGGCCAGACCATCGTGCTCAGCGGACAGCGCATGGATCTCCCCGGCGTTCTGGCATCGGAAATCTGTACGCTTCTCGGCGTGCAGCTGCTCTGCGGCCTCACGGTAATCACGCTTGCGCAACCGCTGAACAACAAATACGTGCGCTCCAGCGTCCAGATCAACGCGAATGTCGCGAATGCCACCAACGGGGCTACGGTCAACGAAATTCTGGGTAATGGCGACGGTACGCAGACGTTCCAGAGCTTCACGCTCAAACAATCGCCGCTGACCTACACCACCGCGGGATCCTCGACAGGCGCCCAGAGCTCGCTACAAATCTGGGTCAACGGCGAACAGTGGACCGAGGTCCCCTGGTTCTATGGACACGGTCCGGCCGAGCACATTTTCACCACTACCCAGAACGGCGATGCCACTACTACCGTAACGTTTCCCGACGGTCTGACGGGCTCACGGCTGCCAACCGGCACGGCGAATGTCACGGCGACATACCGAACCGGAATCGGCACACCTGGGCTCGTTGACGCCAATCAGATTTCCATGCTGACCTCGCGCCCGCTGGGCGTTCGCGCAGCCACCAATCCGCTCGCATCCTATGGCGCACAGGATGCGGAGACGATTGACGATGCACGGTCCAACGCCACCCTGACCATCATGACGCTCGACCGGATCGTGTCGCTCGAAGATTATCAGGATTTTTCGAATGCATTTCTCGGCGTCAGTAAAGCGCTCGCAGTATGGATCTGGAGCGGCGAGCAGCGCATGGTGCTGCTGACCGTGGCTGGCGTCAATGGCGCGGTCGTTCAGCCCACAGACGACACCGGCACCGCCCTGCAGAACGCCATCGCGGCCGCTTCGGAGCCTTACGTGATGCTGCAGCTACAGGCCTACAGCCCAATCTATTTCCGCCTCGCCGCCACGGTCACGGTCTCCCCGGACTTCATCCTCAACGATGTGCAGACCGAAGTGGTGGCCGCGCTCCAGTCCGCATTTTCGTTCGAAGCCTGTGATTTCGGCCAGCCGGTGAATTTAAGCGAAGTGATCGCAACCATTCAGAATGTGACCGGTGTGGAGGGAGTCCTCGTAACCGCTCTATACTTCTCCACCGATACCACCACGCCCCCGCCATTGAACCAGTATCTGGCCGCGAATATTCCGCAAACCGGCGCACGGGCCGCCAGTCTCGCCCAACTACTCACGCTCGATTCCGCGCCCCTCGCGCTCAACATGGAGACCGCTTCGTCATGACGCCGCTCGATCTCAATGCGATCTATAACCTGCTGCCCTCGGTGTATCGCATTCGCGATGCCAACATTGCGCTGCAATCCGGCAATACGCTCGATCCGGCGGATCAGGAGCAACTGGCCTCGCTGCTTTTGGATCTCAACGGTCTCACTCCGTCTCAGCAGCAAGAGCTGGCGACACTTCAGGATAAGCAGCAGCGCGGTCCCCTGAAATCGCTGATCGCGATTCTGGCGGAACAAATCGAAGTGCTCCAGGAGAGTCTCTACCAGTCCTACGACGATCTGTTCATCGAAACCTGCCAGGAATGGGGGGTGCCTTATATCGGAGACCTGGTGGGCTCGAAGGGGCTCAGCGATTTTCCCGGAACACCTTACAGCCTGCGGGCTGCGGTAGCCGACACCATCGGCAATCGCCGCCGCAAAGGCACCGCCTACGGCCTCGAACAACTGGCGCATGATGTGACGGGCTGGCCGGCGAATATCGTCGAATATTTCCAGCTACTCTGCACTACGCAGTTCATGAATCATATCCGGCCGCAGAATTTGTCGATGGCCGACGTGCGATGCGTCGATTGGGGCCTGCCCGAAACGCCGTTCGATACCAAAGCGCGCACTGCCGACATGCGGAGCATTTCCGCCGGCCTCGGCAAGTTCAATATCCCCAACATCGGAATCTATCTGTGGCGTCTGCTCGCCGAACCGATGCAGAATTCGCCTGCGTTTCAGGTGGATGACTTCCGCTACAAATTCGATGCTCTCGGCAGGGATACGCCGCTTTTTACCGCGCCGCCGGGAACGCCCATCACGGGCCGCCGCGTCACGCCGCTCGATGTCCCGATGCCCATCAGCCGCCACATGCTGTATGCGCGATTCAGTTCCTACTACGGCCAGAATCTGAGTCTCTGGATCGATCCGCCTGCCGCTTCTCCGTCTGTTCCGGTTTGCGCCTGTAATCTGTCCGATTTGACGGATGCCTACGGCAATGTCATTGGCTGGGCACATGCGCCGCAGCATTCGATCGCGATCGACCCGCAGCTCGGCCGTATTGCGTTTCCCTCTGCGATGCCGCCTCCCGCTCCGGTTCACGTGAACTACGCCTACGGGTTCAGCGCGCAGATGGGCGGCGGTCCTTATAGCCGGCCTTTAGACGACACGGCCGACGTTCTCATCCATGTCCCGGCGGACTATCCCACCATCCAGGCCGCCATCGACCAGGCATCCTTTGAATTTTCCGGCGGCGCCTCCTCGGTGATCGTTGAGATTGGCAACTGCGAATATTACAACGAGACGCCCGCCGTCACGCTTCCCGAAGGCGTCAGCCTTACGATTCAGGCCGCGGACAAAATGCGGCCCGTACTGCTGCTCAGCGGTGATTTTGAATTCCGCGGAGATCTGAATTCGAGCGTTGCAATCAACGGGCTGTTAATCTCCGGAGGCGCTCTCACCGCGCCGGCCACGAAGGGCGCCAATCCGAATCTGCTGGCGAGTCTCACGATTTCGCACTGCACTCTCGCGCCGATGCCCACGTCCTTCGGCAGCCCCCCGGCGCAAATTGAAATTGTGGAACCGGCCCTCCGCTCCGAAGCCGAGGACCTGAGCATTGAAATCGACAATTCCATCACCGGACCGCTGCGGATCTCGGCCGAGAACACTTTGACTATCACCGCCAGCATCGTGGACGCGGGCAGTTCCACGGAAGTAGCCTACGCCGACCCGGCGTGCACCGGCTTCGGCGCGCCACTCACGATTACCGCGTGCACTGTGATCGGCAAGGTCGCCACGCGCCAAATGACGCTGGCCTCCGATGCGATTTTTCTGGCGGGCACGCTGGAGGACGATCCGTGGACCGCCCCGGTCAACGTGGAACGGCTGCAGCAGGGATGCGTCCGCTTCAGCTACGTTCCGCCCGGCTCGCAGGTGCCACGGGCCTTCCGCTGCTACCCCGGCCCCAACGATACCTCGCCCACCGCTCCCGCCTTCACGTCGCTGCGGTTCGGCGATCCGGGCTATTGCCAGCTCGCGCCGCAGTCGGGGACGGCCATTGTGCAGGGCGCGGATAATCGGGCGGAAATGGGCGTCTTCAACGGACTTTATCAGCCGCAGCGAATCGCGAATCTGAATACCATGCTCGAAGGTTACCTTCGCTTCGGACTGCAGGCGGGAATTTTCTACGCAACTTGAAAAGGCAGGAATTTATGACAGGTGATTTCAGCCGTAACTCGCAGGATCCGACCAAAAGCTACACCGGCGTGCTCATGCAGCAGGGGCGCGTGCAGGTGGATGCCGACTGGAACGAGCAACTCGCCCTGGCGCAATACCGCACTAACACTGAAACCAGCGATGTCATCGGCGCGAGCGGAACGCCCATGGGTCAAAACGGGTTCGGCCTCTCACTGACGCCGACCAAAGACGACTTCTTTATTCATCCGGGCAGATATTACGTCGGCGGCTTGTTGTGCGAAATCAATCCGGAATGGATTGCGGTGTCGATTGCGGCGTACAGCCCGTCAAGACTCTCGAAAAGTCTTTTTCCGGGGGGCGCGTCTTTGGCTTCTTCCTGGCTCGATGGCCGTCCCATCGAGGTAGACGACTGGTTCGAGATCAAAACCGACTCGGGCTCCGACACGGTCTATGCGCAACTCACCGAAATCGGCTGGAACGGGGTTTTGCGGCTCGACCCGCCGCTGACAGCACTGGAGAATAAGGGAGCCCTGCGGCTGAGGCGCGCGCTCACCTATCTCACCCAGCCGTTCTATCCTTCGCCGGACCAAAATCCTGGCGTGACAAGCCCGCCTTCCAATGCCCCGGGCAGCGGTCTTTCGCTCGAAAGCGGCGATTACATTGTTTATCTCGAAGCCTGGCAGCGATCCGTCAACGCGCTCGAAGACCCGCACATTCGCGAGGTCGCGCTCGACGGTCCCGATACCGCCGAACGCCTGCAAACCGTCTGGCAGGTGCGTATACTTCCAATCACCGCCAAAGCAGGCACCAATCTTTGCCAGGCGCATCTATCGGAATGGAAGTCTCTCATTGCCGACGCCACCACGACGGCACAGATGAATGCCCAGGCCGCGCCTCCGCCGCAAACGACCAATAAGTGCATGCTGCCGCCCTCGGCTGGATTTCAGGGTCTGCAGAACCAGCTTTACCGCATCGAAATCTTTCGGGGCGGCGCTCAGTCCGAGGCAACTTTCGTGTGGTCTCGCGACAACGGCATGGTGGAAACCAGCATCGTCAGCGTCAACCCCACAACCCCGAATGTGGTCACCGTGAGCAGTCTGGGCACCGACGATCTGCATAGCTTCGCGATCAACGACTGGGTCGAAATCGTGGATCGCGAAGACGAATTGAATGGAACCGGGCGCTTTCTCGCTCAGATCGTCGCGCCCGCTCCCGATCCCGTCAGCCGGCGGATCACGCTGAACCTTCCGGTTCCTCAGCCGTACCTCGACGGCATCGACAATCCCCCGAGCCCTACAACCAATTACTACCGCCTGAAGCGCTGGGACATGCCTGCCACCGGCGTCGAGGCCGACGGAATCCCGATCGCGCCCAATACATGGATGCCGATTGAAAATGGCGTGCAGGTGCGGTTTACCGATGGGCATTATGCGCCGCGCGCCTGGTGGCTGATTCCAGCCCGCACCACCACGGCGGATATCGAGTGGCCTCCGTTCCAGGTTCCCCACACGGAGCCGATTCCGCAGCCGCCCTCCGGAGTCGATCGCAATTACTGCCGGCTGGGGTTGATCGTCAGCGAAGAAGGCTCCTGGACCTTCGGCGATTGCCGCAACTTCTTTCCTCCGCTGACTGCCCTGGAGGGCCTCTATTATGTTGGAGGCGACGGGCAGGATGCGATGCCCGGTCAGCCGCTTCCGGAACCACTCAAAGTTCGCGTAGCCGATGGCGGCTGGCCCGTTCACGGCGTGCAGGTGCAGTTTAAGTTTGCGCAGGAGTACACATCCGGCACCTTCACCAGCGGGGACGCTTCGCCCAGTACAGTGATAGCGGTGGTCGTCGAAACTGACGCGGACGGAATCGCAAAATGCACGTGGACGCTGCCCTCGGGCTGGGCACCCGTCAGCCCCACCGTGCCGCCATCCACTTCGCCGAAAGCGTTCCGTGTAATAGCCACAGTGGTGGAACCCTCCCTGCAAAATTCCGACGGCACTTCTATCTACATGCCGGTTATTTTCAGCGCGGAGTGGAGCACCGCCGATCAGGTGGCGTTCGCTCCCAGCGGTTGTCCCACTCTCGGATCGTGCACCACCGTGCAGGAGGCGCTCGACGCCCTCTGCCCTCCCGGTCTTTACTATGTGGGCGGCGACGGCCAGGATGCCCTGCCTGGCCAGCAGGTGCCGCTGCCGCTGCAGGTATCGGTAGCCACCGGCGCCACGCCCATCGCCAACGGAACCGCGCAGGTAACGTTCGCCGTGGTGGCTCCTTCCGTCGCTTTGTTATCGGCTACCAGGGGCGTTGCCGGCGCGTCGGCCTCCGTCTCGGTCGCCACCGACGCCAACGGCATCGCGAGTTGCTACTGGACTCCCGATAACTCGACGCCGAATCAGCGGGTGGTCGCAACCCTCAACGGCAGTTCCGCTTCGTCCGTCTATTTCAACGTCAACTATGATCCAGGCGTTCACATCACGAATATTCAGTACAGGAAAACGCCGTACAAGGAAGCCTCGTCGCTCGCAAACCTGAGCAACAACGAAGTGATCCCCGCCTACTACTTCGCAAACGACGCTGAATTGCAGGTGGTCTGCGATAGCTCCCTGAACCCAGGCACGATCACTCGCGGTTCCTGCTTTCTGACTCTGGACTGGTTCTACCAATACCAGTATTACGGCCAATTCGATGCGGGCGGCCGCGGCGGCGCGATTCTTCCCGGCACCTTTCTGCCGCTGATTCTGGATGCGAGCCTGACATTGTCGTCCGACAAAAAAACAATCCTCTGGCAGCCCACCGCTACCGCGCAGCAACTGATCGGCGAAATGGCCTCGGAGCTGAGCGTCTTAGCGTTCCCTCCCCGCGTGCTCGCACGGCTCACCATCAAAGGGAACATGATTTTGTCGGATGCGGAGGCGCCTTTCCACCTGGACGGCGATGCTTTCTTCGGCCCGGCCGGTGTTCTGACCAATTCCATTTCCGGCGACGGCCGCCGCGGAGGCACCTACGAAACATATTTCTGGCTGACATGGGATGTTCTGCTGACCTTTCCTTCGGGACAGGTCACATCGCCCACCAACCCGGTCCCGTCAGACTGGGCGGCCAATACCAAATACGCACTTAACGACATCGTCCTCGACTCGCACGGCAATCTGGAACAGGTCACTGTCGCCGGAACTTCCGCCGCCACCGCTCCACAATGGCCCACCACGTTTACCGGCGGCAACACCGTTGACGGATCGACGGGACTGACGTGGCAGCAAACTTCGGCAGACTATTCGCTGTCTTTTGGCGAGAGTGCGGTCAAGGTCACGCAGATGATTCTCGTGACCAATGCCGGCAGCGCGGCGGTAACCGTCCGCGCAGAGCTCGCACCGGGTTCGTCCAAATCGTTCACGGTCACTGCGGGAATCGATCTGGCGGCGGGTGAGAGTTCCGCTCTGGTTGTCACTTATACTCCGGTATTTGGAACCGCGGCGGTGGCGGCCACCGGCACTCTGGTGGTCACAACTTCCGATCCCAGCGCACCATCGGTCCTGGTCGGGCTCAGCGGAACCCCGGGAAACAAGGGAATGGCGCAACTGGGAGTATCTCCCGACACGCTGTCGTTCGAGTCTCAGAAAGTCGGCACTGCCAGCGCAGCCCAAACGATCACTCTGACGGCGGAGACTGCCGCAGTCTCCGGCATTTCGGTCGAGATCTTCGGACCCACTTCAGCCGACTTTGCCTTCCAGACGGGTTGCAGCAATCTGGCAGCGGCGGCGAAGTGCTCCATCAACGTGACCTTTACGCCATCGCAAACGGGCCAGCGCGCGGCACTGCTGGTGATCAGCGATAGCGCCGGCGGCAACCCTCAAACGGTCTTACTCCGCGGTACCGTCGCGTGAGCGAGGCGGTACCCGTCGTCTCCGCGATCATGCCGACTTACAACCGGCGTGACTTCGTTCGCCAGGCCATCGAATACTTCAACCGTCAGGATTATCCCGCCGGCGCCCGCGAACTGATCGTGGTAGACGATGGCGAGCAATCGGTTGCGGACCTCGCATCGCGCCGCGAAAACATACGTTATTTCCGGCTCGATCGCCGTACCTCTGTCGGCTCCAAACGTAACTTTGCCTGCGCGCAGGCGCACGGAGAAGTCATCGTTCATTGGGACGATGACGATTGGAGTGCGCCCAATCGTATTTCCGCACAGATCGGCGCACTCGGGAACGCAGACGTCTGCGGCCTCGCGAACGTGCTCTATTTCGATCCGAGGGCGGGCCGCGCGTGGGAATACCGCTATCCCCACAAGCATCGGGCATGGGTATCGGGCAACAGCATGTGCTATCGCAGGGCGTTCTGGGAACACAATTCCTTTCCCGATATCAATGTGGGGGAAGACGCACGCTTTCTATGGTCCGGCCGCCCCATGCAACTCGTGGAATGTCCCGATGGCGGGTTTCTGGTTGGCATTATCCATAGCTCCAACGTCAGCCCGAAATACACCGGAGGCGACTACTGGAAGGCAGTCCGCACGGAGGACGTACACAGAAGAATCGGCGTGGACCTGCCATTCTATTCGACGCACAGTAGCGAAAGACGCGCCCTGGTGACAGCTGCCCGCGGCATCGGAGATATTCTGCGGCTAACTCCGCTCATCCGTGTGATGGCTCGCATGGGCTATCGCGTGGATACCGCGCTGGAGCCGGATTACGCTGAAACGGTCGAGCTTCTGCGCGGAGCTCCCGAAATCGAACAGCTGTACTGGCGCTCCAGCCCGTGGGCGCGCCACCACGCCGATTACACTGCGGGTCTACGCGATCAAAGTTACGACGTAGCCCTGTTCACTACCTGGAGTTCTTCACTGCGCCCTCTGATCAGGGCCTCGCAGATCCTCTCCTTCGAGCGCAACACATGGATGCAGAACGGAGACAGCAGCGAAGTGGAACGTATCGCGCGACTCGCGGGCTGGCAGAAAGAACTCCCGGCACCGTTCGCCATGGCTTCAGACCGCGCCTTCGGACTCCCCGCGGACACCATCGCTCTTCACCCTGGCTGCAAGCCCGACTGGCCCTGGAAAAAGTGGCACGGCTTCGATGAACTAGCCAGGTCTCTGCCGGAAGTCGCACTCGTCGGCACTCCGGGCGACCTGAACAACGCCGGCACGTACTTCGGGCGCTCCTTCGAATGGCCAGGCCACACCAGAGACTTCATCGGACAATTGAATCTTCCCGATACCGCGGCCCTGCTGCAACAGTGTGCAGGGCTGGTTTCGAACGATTCCGGCATGATGCAGCTGGCTGTGGCGCTCAATATTCCGACTTGGGGTATTTTTGGCATCACCAGTCCCGCGCGCGAGGGGGTTCCGGCCCGCAATTTCTTCCCCATCACCAAGGGTCTTTCCTGCGAGCCGGGCTGCAGAAAGGAGCGCTGGGGCCGGCGCGACTGCGAACATCATCTGGAGTGCCTCCGCACGCTGGAGCCGGCTGAAGTGCTCCGGCATATTCGCGCAGACGCGACCCCGCAGCTACCCACACCGAAGCAACACGTCCCGGATCTTGCCCTCGTCTATCACGGCGAAGTTTTCAACGCCTCCGGCTACGGCGCCGCCGCGCGCGCTTACGTCCATGCGCTGCATGACGCCGGCATCAAACTTTCCGTAGTGAATACCGGAGGACCGCCGGCGGGCGTGCGCGATCCTCTTGTCGAAAGTCTGCTCGATAACGTCGGCGGCCGCACCGCCGATTTTCACCTCTTCCACGGCATCCCAACCACCTGGGCGCAGCAGGCCTTCCGCTGCTCCAACGCGATCGGCATGACGGTGTGGGAAACCGACACCATGCCCACGCAATGGACCGGCACGCTCAATCACGTCATGGAAGTCTGGCTGCCCTGCGATCACAACATCGCCGCCTTCGGGCGCAGCGTCCACAAGCCGCTGTTCAAGCTGCCGCACGCATTTCGCCCACCCTCCGCGCCGATTCAAAGTCCCGGTGAGTCGCCCGGCTTGCGCGGAGTTCGTCCCGGCGATTTCGTGATCTACAGCATCTTCGAATGGCAGGAGCGAAAAATGCCGTTCGGTCAACTCACAGCATACATGCGCGCCTTCCCTCGCGACGAAGCGCACGTGCTCGTGCTCAAAGTCAATGCCGGCGCCGCACGCGCAGCCGAGGACGCAGTCCGGCACGTCCGGCGTCAGACCGGCTCCGCTGCCCGTGTGGAGATCTTCCCGGAAGCCTGGAGCGATCGCCAAATTGACGCCCTGCACGAACGCGGCGACTGCTACCTTTCACTCCACCGCGGCGAAGGCTGGTGCTATCCGCTCTTCGATGCGGTCTGCCGTGGCAAGGCCGCGGTGGCAACAGGCTACTCCGGGCCGCTCGAATACCTGAGCGCCGAACACCACGAACTCATTCGCTATAAGCTTGCCCCTGTCACGCAGCGTTACGCGTTCTATCACCCGCGCATGAACTGGGCCGATCCGGATCTGGATCACGCCGCCGAAAGATTGCAATGGGTGTTTCAGAATCGCAGCGTTGCCGCGGAACGCGCGCAGTCGGCGGCCGAACTGCTGCGCGCGCGTTTTTCATCGGCGGCCATCGGCGAGATGGCACGCCAGCGTCTTCTCGAGCTCAAAAAGAAAATCGTCGCCCGCGCATCGGCGCCTGCCGCTCCCGCTCACCCCGCGCCACGCCGCTCCGTGGTCTGCGCGCCGCAGCGAGTCCCGGTTCCACCCGTCCCCGTGCCTGCATCGTGGTACGACGCGGATTACTTCGAACACGGCATCACCAGCAACTGGAAGAACGGTTATCATTGGGACAACTTTCAGGGCCTCTTCCGCGACACCGCGTCGTTTCTCACGCAGTCCTTTCCCGAAGCCTCGTCGTTCCTCGACGCTGGCTGCGCCAAAGGCTTTCTGGTGCGCACCCTGCGCGAAAAACAAAAGGAAGCCTGGGGCTTCGATGCCAGCAGTTTCGCCATTGAACGCGCCGGCGAAACCTCGCCGTGGCTGCGTGTGGCCGGTGTCGACGAAGTCGAATGGGACCGGCAGTTCGATGTGCTGATCGCGCTCGACCTGCTCAGCCATCTCACTGAACAACAGGCTATCGACTTTCTCCGGCGAGCGCGCGCCTGGACGCGGCATGGGCTGCTGGCCACCATCACACTCGCGGGCGATGTCCGCGCGGGAAATCGCGACCTCACGCATGTAACGCAACAGAACCAGCGGTGGTGGCACAATCTTTTCCTTCGCGCCGGGTGGCATCAGGATGCCGCGCTGCTCCGCTTACAACAGGCCCGCCAGCGCCATCCGCTGCCTGCCGCCATGCGGTGGAACGTTTTCTGCTACACGCCGGATTAACCGCGACTGAACAACCATGGAGCAGGTACTCGTCCATCTCGCTTCCGGCATCGGCAACATCGTGCTGGCCACGCCGTTGCTAATCGCGCTCGAAGAGATGGGCTTCGCCACCGACGTGCGCCTGGATGCCGACTATCCCGCCACTGCGGATTTGCTCTCCGGCTGGAGCGCGGTCAGGCAGGTCTTTACAGGATCCGCGCGCCCGGATATGCGCCGCTACCGGCATATACTCCCCGCGATTCCGCCATTCTACTGGCAACGTTTTTCACGCAAGTACCGGGGACTTCCCGGCGTTGCCCCCCGGCCACCCGACGACCTTTTCTATCGCGATGAACAAAGCTACTACGTCGCATTCGCGCGTGCCCTGGGCTACACCGCGCCCGACGCCCCGTTGCCACGCCTCCCCATCGCCCCCGACGATCGCTGGGGCGTAACCGCGAACACCGTAGCACTTGCGCCAGGCTGCAAGACCGGCGAGATGGCCGTTAAACGATGGCCGCATTTCGCAGATCTTGCGAGCCGGCTTTCGGACGTCGCCGTCGTAGGAACGCCGGATGACATAGGCACAAACGACTTTCCGGCTCATGCGCGATCGTTCGTAGGACAACTGACGCTGCGCCAAACCGCTGAACTGATGGCGTCCGCCGGCGCGGTGGTCGCCAACGACAGCGGCCTTGCGCACATCGCCGCAGCGGTCGGCACACCGACATTGATGCTCTTCGGGCCGACGCCCAGTCGGACGCTGGGGCGCTTTCCGCCGCATGTGAGCATCCTGAGTTTGGGCATGGAGTGCCAGCCCTGCTGGTACACGGCTCCGCTTCGCGCCTGCGGCCGCCGCATCGATTGCCTGCAGCGGCTTACGGCGGAACGCGTGCGTGAAGAACTCATATCCATGGGGCAAATCGAAAGAACACGGGATGTGGCAGAGCGATGAAACCCCGGATAGCCATCCTTGTCCTGAACTACAACACGCCGCACCTGACTGACCCGCTGGCGGTCTATCTGCAAAGCGTACTCCACTATGCCGGGAAAGACGTCTACGTCATCGATAATGGCTCGGAGAAGCCGCCCCGGTCGACCACTCACCGCCTGCCGGAGAATCTCGGATTTACGCGCGGAATGTACGAGGCATGGAAGATCGCTTCTTCAGCGGGCGATTACTCGGCCTTCTGGTTTCTGAACTTCGATGTAGGCTTTGAATATGGCGACGATATATTGTCGGATCTCGTCGACGTCCTCTTCTCCAGCGGGGAATTCGCGCAAATCTCCCCGCAGTTCAACTCGCCGCACCAGTTCATGGAGAAGGCCGATTGTGCGGCTCAAAAGGTCCCTATCTGGAGCCAACGGCCACACTCATCAAGGCATCCACCATCGAGAGAATCGGTTTCTGGGATCTCGATCTCAGCTACGGCTGGGGCGTGGATTACGATTACGGCTTTCGCGTGCGCGATGCCGGGCCCGCGAGTATCCTCACCAATCGGGCGCGGATCGTACACAAAGAGCATCAGTCGATCACAGACTTTTCCGGCTATGTAGAGCGCGCAGCCAGCGAGATGCATACCTACCGTACTCAACCGGAAATACGGCCCGGGCTGGGAACAAATCAAACGCATGCGGAAAGTTGTGCCTTTGATTCTCACGTGCGATCGCGACCACACGCTGACGTCGCGGTTCGTCGATTCCTTCGGCTCGGTAAAAGCCGCCATTGAGAAGCCGGTTGTGATCGTCGATACCAGCGCTTCGGCGAAACTCAGCCCCGACTTCCTCAAAATGGTGCAGGCGCTGGACCCCTGCGTGGTCGCGATCCATCCACCCCAGGCCTCCATGAGCTTCTACGAATCTGTGCAGGACGCCGCGGATTTCGCGCTAAGCACGGCGCTCGAGCAGGGCGACGAAGAAAGCTGTTACCTGTTTCTTGAAGACGATATCGTCTTTTCCAGCCGCTTCGCCGACCGCCTCGGGCAGGTGCGCTGGGAGAACGAATTCGGATTCCTGAGGTTTTATCTTCCCGGAGAGGGCTTCGGAGGCGACCGGATCGATCCGAGCCATTTTTACGGCACGTAGTGTGTCCTGTTTCCGCGCAACTCGGTAGAGAAAGTCGTCTCCGGGAAGAGCGAAATGCACGCGGCGTTCCCGCCCGGTTATGACATCCGCTGGAGCAGCTATCTGGCCGCTCAGGGCTATCCTCTCTATGCCACGGAGCGCTCCTATGTCCAGCACCTTTCGACTCTTTCGCGGTTGCATGGTCACGGCACCCACGCATCCAGATGTTTTGTTCCCTAACCCGGCGTAGCCGGAACCAAACAGGGAATCGGTTAGGATGCGGGAGTGGGCGTCGAACTACGGACAGAACGTCACGCAACACAGATTGCGGGAGTATGGGGCTGCTACGGCCGGATGTTGATATTCGGGACTTACCGGGGATTTGCTGCGCAGGTGGAATGACGCCGTTCCTGTATACGCGGCCGATTCGGATTTTCGACTATCCGAAATTCGCCGCACCGTTTCGCGGGCGGATCCGCGAGAACGCGGAAAAGTTGGCGGCGGCAGCGGGCATTGAGATTGAGTTCATTCGCACCCGGAGCATCAGAAAAGAAGATCGCGCACAGGAACTGCCGGCGAAACGGGGAGAGCATCCGGGGCTTGTCTGCATTTTCTCGGCAATGGAACCCTGCTCGACATACCAGCCGTGGCACAACAAGCAAAGCGGTAAGACGTATCTTGTACCCCGCGATGGCCAGTGCCTGCATGACTACTTCTGTTTCGTGGATGAAGAACCGGGCTTCTGCCACGTGCGGGTGCCAACGTGGCTGCCCTGCCGTTTGCAGATCTGCGTGAACGGGCACAACTGGCTGGCCGGGCGTTTGCGCAAAGCCGGGATCGAATATCGAATGGCCGACAACGCCTTCACGCACCTCGGGACCGGCAAAAAGCGCAGAGCATCTCCGACAGCCGGGAAGCGAAGCGCATCCACGAACGATTAAACGAGCGGGCGCGGCTGTGCTGTCCGATCTGTCGCGATTTCGCCACTGGCTACCACTGGAGCGTGAATCCATGCGAATACGCCACCGATATCGTTTTCCGCAAGCAGGCGGATCTGCAGGCCAGGGGCCTTCTGGGCGCGTTTCAACGTCCGCATCGAAGGGACGCGGATCAAACACACTATAGGGCCGGTTTCACTCAGGCTGTACGAGAAGTTCGGCCTCGTTCTCCGGATCGAGACAACGGTCAACGATCCGGCTTTTTTTAAGCACTGCCGCGAGGTAGAACATCGCGACGGCTCCCGCGGCACGCAGTGGGCGCCCCTGCAAAAAAGCATCTACAGTCTTCCCGCGTTGCGCGAACTGCCGGCGGCTTCCAACCGGCGCTATCTGGAGTTCCTTTCGGCGATCGAAGATCCGCGCTCAGGCAGAGACAGACTCGACAAACTTTCACAGCCGGTGGAACGGGAGGGCCGCCGCTACTCCGGGTTCAACCTGTTCGATCCGGACGATGAAAATCTGCTTTGCTCCATCGTGCGCGGCGAGTTCAATATC
>Ga0302197_10002565_pt1 | contig 16840 bp, 8 predicted proteins | sample II_Bog_N2_1_FD_193526 | JGI IMG/M metagenome (GOLD analysis project Ga0302197, IMG submission 193526) | Peat permafrost microbial communities from Stordalen Mire near Abisko, Sweden - II_Bog_N2_1 | ecosystem: Environmental > Terrestrial > Soil > Wetlands > Peat | place: Sweden: Abisko, Stordalen...
GTCCTAAGTCTGTATCATAGTGCTCGAACTCCTTGTCTTGTTTGTGTTGTCATACCTGGTCCACCAGATTTTTGGAAAGGATAATCAGATTTATCATCAACTAAGCGTGGCTCAAAATTGTAGTTAAATTCCTCTATGAGATAATCAATTCCTTTAAATGTTATTATAAGTTCGTGTTTTGGATAAATAAACGTGTCCACTTCAAGATGTGTTATTCATATTAAAAGTAAGTAGTTAATAAATAAACACAAAAATATGAATATAAAAATTGTTATTATAAATAGAATTATTTTTGATAATATTTGTTTTAGAATATAATTTTTACATTCAATTGTGACTGATAAATAAATTCAATTTAGAAAATGTAATACTCATATTATTATTGCTGATCACATGAATGGTGGTCATAATAAATCAACACCTTGACATCAGACTACAAATCAGTCTCCCTCACTTGGCACATCAAAAAGTAATCAAATAAATTTATCGTAAATAATTGTTGGAATGCAGTATTCTATAACATTGTATGATATCGTAACTGCTTGGTCATAAAAACTAATAAATATTATATCAATACAACAAAACCCTAAATAAAATATACAAAAAAATACTAGATTTAGTATAAGTTCACCTAAATAAAATATTGGGAATATGATTAATGGTAATCCTCAGAAAAATTCATCAAATAAAAATGAGGCTCCATAGAATAATGTATTTGGTGTGAAAACGTTAAACTCATCAATAAGATCATCATCTTCTATCATAAAATATGCATCTTCATCTTTAAAAAGATCAGATGCGTTTATATCATCAGTATCTTTTTTTACAACGCCTTTCATAAGTTCTTTATGATATTCGCTTTTTTGTTTAGCAAAATTTTGTTGATCTATAAAATATTCATATGTCCGATTAAAAACTTGATCATTTTTAAGTTCAGTAAACGATTTTGAATGCGTTTCAGAGGCAATATGATCTATCAAAGTTCTATTAATATCATCACCACCCATGAAGCCTTCAATAAGAAATGTAAGATCTTCCATAAATCCTTCTCCTTTTCGTGCTCGAACACGTTTTATAAAAAATATACAACGTTCATAATTTGTTTTTTGATTGTATCATGGTTCATCATCATGTTCATAGCTTCGTTCTCATTCTAATATATGTGCCACATCAAAACATATTCAAAACTGTTTATCTTCTTCAAAAATATCTAATTTATTATAAAGTGAGCTTATTAGACCGTATCCTTCTCAATAATCACCACGTTCAAAATGTTCGGCCATAACATCTAAAAACTGTTCTGAAACTAGACTATCAACTGTTAGTTGATCATCAACGTCTGCTAAACGTTCTTCGATGTATTCAAAAAACATTTCAATTCGAAATGTAAGTCAATCAGTTGGAAATTCAACGTCATCTGTGTATGCTTCAAGGAGTGCTTCATAATATATTTTACCATGCCCGTTTGTAACTTCAAACAAATTCGCATCAATACATGTACTTGCAAGTACGCTACTCTGCATTAAATCCATTAAAATTGTTTCACTTAGCATAATATACATATTTTTATAAAGTGTTCTAAAATATCCAATAGTCATATTACATGCTGTATGAAATGATTCAACCGCATTTATATCATATCAATATGCAAAAATATATGTCAATCCAACTAGGCATTTAATAAATATTGTATAATAGTGGTATAGAGTTTCTTGAATAAAAAATAGATAATATAAGCAATGTTTAAACCTTGCATTTATTTCAAAATTTGTTTTTATAGAGTGATACGGATAATAAATAAAATAATTGAGTATAAAATAAATGAGTGTTACTATAAATTCAATAAAGAACTTAAGCCATGCTTGTGAAAAGTTAAAAATTATATCGTATATATACCATATTGTTAGCCCCATTCTAAAATAATAAATTGAATCAAAAAACAAAAATGGTATAGCAATAGGAAATATTGTAAAATTATGTACTGTAATTGAATCGTATTTTCCATAAATTTCTGTGTCATATGAGTAGTTTGCTCCATAATTAAATCCACGACTTAAAAAAGCTGTATAAAGTCCTGTACTATCTAGTGCGTGGTTAAAATGAAAAGCTCCATTATCTGGGTAGTAAAGATCATCTGCAATAATTGATGATGTTTTAAATATAATCATTCATTTTCATGTTTCAAATAATCTATTTTCATCGATTAAAAAATCATCTTCTTGTGTATTTTCAATACACGTTGAATCTAGTATTGTTTCCATTGAATAAAAATCTGATCATGGTTGGTTTCTTAATCATTCATCAATATAAAACATACGATAATGGTTATGCGCGAATGTTTCTGTCCCAGTTAGCGGAGAAAGTTGTTCAAATATAAAATTACTTTCTGAAGTACTAATGGCATTTGAATCAGTTGCCGTGACGGTAGTATTAGCAATAATTCCTGTTGTTTGTTGGTTTAATCGTAGAACTAGTGGTACTGTCCAATTATTATTGAATTTATTCGTAAATGTATATATATTGTCTAAATTACTGGCTTGTAAATTATTTGTTAAAGCTGGATTAAAAATATTTTCAAATTCAAATAGTGCTTGATATCCTATATCTTTAAAACAGTTTGCATACGTTCATTTATGATTTAATATACTATCTTCACGGAGGTATAATTGTGTAAGTCGGCTTTTTGATAAGTAGCGTTCATTATTTAATACCTGTGTTTCGAAATTGTGTGTTCTAGCATATCATGTGTAATCAGAAGGAAATTTATAACGCTGAGTTAAATATTCGCATCCAATTAGTTTCGAACGATACCCATCAAGATATTCTGGCTGATCGAATAGTTTACTAGTGTATTTACGATAATAATATTTTTCATATTTAGTTAATTGTATTAATCTTTCTGCGCTAAACAGACAATACAAATGCTCGATGCTATTTGTTGCTTTTTTAATTATTGAATTTGGCATGTTATCATCAAATAAATCATCAATACTGTCTTCATATAATCAAAGTCCATAAAATGCAATATTATAATTTATAGCTTTGTAGTCATTATTTGAGATTGTAAAACACGATATTAATGCTTGTAATGTTAATTCATGTGTAGCAAATGCATTATATAGTATTGGCGTATTTTGTTTAGTTGCATTTGTTGTTTCAAAAAGGTGTGTATCATAATCATTAATTTTGAAAAGGTTATCAAGTATGTTATTTTCTGAATTATCAAATTCTGTGTCCATTAATTGACGATTATCCGCAAAGAACTTAGCTATAAGTATAAATATATAGCTAGAATACTCGAATTGGCGAAAATACTCCAGTTTGAATATTCAAAAGCTTAGAAGGGATTTTAGCATATCTTTATAAAATTGAAAATATAAGCTTTCAGTTTTATTATAGTCTAAATAAAAATCTTTTGAGGAAAATGGATCGAATGTTTTAAAAAAACTACAGTGATAAAAACGTGTTGGAAGCCATCTATATACTGTTCATTTACTTAAACTATTATAAAATAGCCCTCAGAACCATATAAATATAATATAGTTATTTGCATTAATATAAAATATACTAAAGCATAATGTAATACCCCAAATAATGAAATAAAATGAAATGTTACCACTTTGTAGTGTACGTAATCATTGTATACTATTTAATAAACCGATCCAAATACCTTTTGAACCCATTATTTCTAATAACCCTTTATCAATTAATAAATAAATGTTATTTTTTGCGTATTTTAAAAAAGCTTCATTAAAAATTCCATTATATATAGCATCAAAATATCATTTAGCTGATAAAAACAAAAACAATTTTCTGAAAGTTTTATTATATACTAAGCCTATTCAAAAAAATAAAAAAAATAAACATAAAAATGTAGTACTTCCAAATATTGTAAAAATTAACGGAAAGCTTTTAAATAAAACAACTAAATATTCTGATTCATTTAAAAATAATATTTTATTTAAAAAAAAATTATTATTGTTTAATAAAAAATGTCCAATACTTATAATTAATTCTTTACAAAAAAATCCAAAAAAAATGCTTCCAACTGTTAATAAAAATAAAGGTAATAGTATTAGTATATCTGATTCATGAATATTAGCAATAACTAATCGATATGAATTGGTTTTACCGATAAAAATAAATCATATTAGTCTTAACGAGTAAAATGATGTAAAAAACGCCGCTAAGCATCCTAATCAATGTAAGAAAAATCCAGAAGATCCGTATAGTCCATAAATTGATTCAATTAGGATATCTTTTGAAAAAAATCCAGTTAAAAATGGAAATCCTGTTATTGCTAAACTAGCAATTAGAAAAGCTATATACGCGAATGGTAGTACTTGTAATAATCCACCCATCCGACGAATATCTTGTTCATTATTAAGAGAATGAATTATTGACCCCGCACATAAAAAAAGAAGTGCTTTGAAAATTGCATGGTTCATTAAATGAAAAAAACTAATATTATAAAATGATAAACCACACGCTAAAATCATATATCCTAACTGACTACATGTCGAATAAGCAATAACTTTTTTTATATCGTATAAAAAAAGTCCACAAGTAGCTGAGAAAAACGATGTAAAGGCACCACTAAAGCATATAATACCTAATATATTGTTTGATAATTCAAAAAGACTGGAGCATTTAATAAGTAGAAAAACTCCTGCTGTAACCATTGTAGCTGCATGTATTAATGCAGAAACTGGCGTTGGTCCTTCCATCGCATCAGGTAATCATGTATGTAAAATTATTTGAGCTGATTTACCAACAGCACCAAAAAAAAAAAATATTAGCATAAAATCAAATATATTGACCTGGAAAATACCAAATGTAAAATATATGTTCTTAAAAAAATAGCATAGGCTAAAAACCAAACTAAAATCCATACTTTTAAATATATTAAACAATATAACTATACCAAACGTTAAACAAAAATCACTAACTCGGTTTACTATTACTGCTTTTAAGGCTGATTTTACAGCTTGAATACGTGTGTACCAAAAACTAATTAATAAAAAAGAGCATAATCCTACTCCTTCTCAACCTAAAAAAAATTGAATAAAATTATCAGAAGTTACAAGAATAATCATAAAAAAAGTAAATAATGAAAGGTATGCCATAAATCGTACTATATGCGGGTCTTCTTTCATATAACTGCATGAGTACATGTGTACTAAAAATGAAATAAAATTAACAATAAATAACATAAATAATGTAAAATCATCAAGAAAAAATATCCAATTGACTGAAAATAATCCGGATTGTATTCATGTTCCACAATCTAATTCAAATATGTACGGATTATGTATAACTTTATTAATTAAAAATAGTATAAATATTAAATTTAAAAAACAACAATAGGTCGTCAAAATTTTCGCACCACGAGAACCTAATAACAATCCAAAATTAATACAACATAAAAAGCTAATTAATAGGTTTAAACATATAAATAAAAGCATAGTAATTATTATTTTATTCTATATTAGTAATAAATCTAAACTAAATAAAGTTAAACTTTTTCAAATAAAATCAATTCAAATAAAAGAAAAGCTACTAAATATACTTAATAACATAAAGCCATCAGTAAATTTACTATAACTATAATTTTGTAATCCTGTAGTTAATGGACTACAATGCATATATGGTAAAAAAATAAACGATACTATATTATTATTATACTCATTAACTTCAAAAAGTGTAATTCGAATAATTTTTAAATAATAGTATGCGCTTAGTGCAGAAAAAACGAGTAATAAACCAACAGGCACTCATAACTCAAGTTTTAAGCAATATAATATAATAAATAGTTTACTAAAAAATCCGATAAATGGTGGGATACCAGCTAATGAAAATAGTATAATTATAAAAAAAAGACAATAAATATTATAAAAATCTTTAAATGCTTGCGTTATGTCTATGTCAGATGTATAGCAATTTAATGAAAAAAATGATTTTATATCCCTAAAAAAAATTAGTTTAAAATAGGTTTTTTCTCAGTATAGCGTTTTATGTTTGTTTTTTAAAATATTTTTTTTTTGTATTATTATTCATGATGAAGAATATATAAAAAAAAAAAGAAAAAATAATCCAAACATATTTAAACAATAAACAAATAAAAAAAACAAAAATACTTGAATACTTAATATATATGATTTAAAACCTAATAGTCCAACAAAAAGAAAACCAATTTGATTAATTGAACTATAGGCTAAAAACCGTTTAATTTTTTGTTCATAAATTGCATTAATTCCACCTATGGCAATTGAAATGAATATAATGACTAATAGTAGCCAATTTATCTCAAACATTGTGTATATATTTCAATTTTGATTTAGTCCTGCAAATATAAATACTGTTTTTAAAATTTTTAAAAAAACGACAGCTACAATAAATTTTAGTGGTAATATAATAATAGAAAGTACTGCATATGAAATGCCTGAATATACTTCTGGCGCTCAAAAATGTACAGGTGCTGCAGATAATTTAAATAAAAAACTAAAAAAAATAAAAATTAATGCCACTTTAATAATAAATAAATAGCCGGTGCTTATTGCCTTTGTTGCAATCATAGCAAAAAATAATTGATTAATAAATATAAAATTTAATGTACCAAAATTAAGAAATAATAAAGCTATTCCTCCTAAAAGTAATCCTGTACTAAATACGCTTAATATAAAATACTTAATAGCCGCTTCTCTTGAAAACGGTCCGAAATTACAATGTAATGCTAAAATAGAGTATAAGCATATGCCTAAACCGACCAAGCAAATATAAATTAAAAAAAAATCTGCTGCATATAATAATACAACCATAAAAAATAAACTACCTGAAATTAAAAATGGAAATTCAATAAATGAATGAAAAAAATCTTTGAATTTTTTTAAAAAAATACTAATACAAATAAAACTCAAAAAAATTAGTATAAATAGAATGCTTCTAAGAAAAATAATCGATCTGTCAATATAAATATATCCATTAAAATACAACTCACTAAATGAAAATCAAAGTTGATTAAAAAATATAAAATACGTTAGATTTAATATAATTGCTGTGATTAAAAATCCTATAAAAATGTATTTACATAAAACTAATATTGTAGAAATTCATTTATTTGAAATTTTTGGGCAGTATGCGCTTATAATTAAGTAAACACAACTAAAGATTATTAAAAAAAACTCAAAAGACATAGATACACTATTCAACCAGCCGTATCCAACAATTAAAAGAAGAACGGATCATTTTTTTAAAATAAGAAATTCTGTGGATCGTATTATATTAGTTGTATTTATTTGTATAGCAGTCATTTTAATTATATTAAAAAAATTAAAAGCAAAAACAAAATTAATGATAGTACTCAGAATGTTAACATTACAAATAATATATCAAATAATTTAGATTTAAATCCACCAATATACGTATCTAAATTACTATTTTTTAAATCGCTTATAAATCTATTTTTAAATATATTTAGTTCTTTATTAATAAATTTAATGCAGCTAAAAATAAAAATGCTTAAACTTATCAAAGTTCATATTAGTATATCTATGCTCAGTGACAAGTATCAAAAACCCCAGAATAATATTAGCAGACTTAGCACCCCTAAGCTTACTTTTGTATAAATAGATTTCCAAATCGCCGATAAATGGTCTACCAAAGGTTTAGGTAAAATCATTATAAATAATGATAATATGATAATACAGCAATAAAAGCAACAAAATAGTATTTTATGAAATCATTGTGTTAGCAATACACTAAATATACTTATTAAAGAGCAGCCTATTACGATCAAAAATAGTACTGATTTAAATAAATGATAATGCATTAATGGAGATGTGTTTATTAACATATTATTATAAAAATCGTATGCATTAATAATAAAAATATATAAAATAGCGTTAAAAAAAAAATAAAAATTAATAATAAATATGATAAAAAACACACAGCTTAATATAACATATAGTTTTTCTTTTGATGGTAATTTAAGGAAGCTAAAATTAATAAATGCGTATATTGTTACATTAGCGAGTAAATGTGGTTTTTTAAGCACATTTTTCGGATAATTATGGAAATAAAATATTTTTGATGAAAATGCCGCATTTCGTTGATTTAGTATTGTGCTAACTTTTGAGTTAAAAATTAGGATAAGAAAACTGCCTAATAGAATAAAAAAACCTAGACAAGAGGTACAAATCATAGGTAAAAAATAAGCTACACGTAATGTTTCTAATAATGTTATATTTTCTAATATTACAATTGGTAAGTTTTTACGTTTTCAAGGTGCAAATATATTAATATTACGTTGTGCGGGCTTTTTATCTTGGAGTGCCTTTAAAATCCATGAAAAAAATGGCTGCATATATTTACTGTACTTATGCCAAATATATTCTTTTATTTTATTATTGGCTATAAGAATATCAACTTTAATTAGTGGTAGTATTAATCTTTTAATTAATGCTCATAGACGCGGTATAAATGCAAATTGTACCGGTTCACGTTTAATGAATATTTTATGATATTGTACGAGACAGTACCGGAATCAGCGCTCAATAATGAGATCAAGTGGTTTATATAAAACTTTATATTGTATATACCGTCTTAATTTTCTATTCCCGGTATGCACGTACATCATTGTAAATAAAAATAAATAAAAAAAAATAAATGGCAAACTAAAAATTAAAAAAACTATTGAAAATCCATTAATAATATTTAAACCGTATATATAATTTAATAAAATTATTAATTTAATTATTATGTTAAATAAAAATAAAAAAATAATACTTATAATTTCTATTATTCAGATTATGCTATAAATTAAACCGTGTATAATATAATTTGGTATTTTAAAACATAAGCGAACCGCTGTATTAAATAATGTAAAAATTGTATACGCTTTTGTTTGTAAAACAATTGCTATAGCAGCTATTAAAGCAAATAATAAAAAAATTGTTAAAAGTATAACTAGTATTGTATCTTCCAGTAAAAATAGTAAAATAAAATTTAATAAACCTGTTAATTTCGATGAAATAACAATCAAGTTACTTAAATCGTTTATAAATAGTCCATATCATGGAAATGTCCCAGTATTAATAATTATTAATAAATAATTTTTAATTAATTTAAATAAACTAAAAATTATAAAAATAAAAAAATACAGCGTAATAAGATTCCATGTTATTGGATTATTAATTTGTCTAATATCAAAAAGCATAATAATAAATAAAGAAAGCATCATTAATGCACCAAGATAAACGATTAAAAAAATAAACAATAATAACTCGGAGCCAGTATTAAAAAAACAAAAACATAGGTTTATAAATATTAGTAGTACACATAAAAGAGTTGCTACTGGGCGTAAAAAAGAAAATGTGTTTAATGAAAAAAATATACTGAAATAAGCAAAAATGCATAAAAATGAAAAAGAATAAAAGCCTAATATAATTATAAAACTGATTAGTGATAATAGTATATATAGTATATACATGATGCAGAGTAAGTTTATTATAAAAAATAAATTATACTGTTTGTACGCATTTATAAATTTTATCATTTTTATTATCTTAGTTATTATAATATATATGCAATTTAAAAATCATAGCATAAAAAAGCCTATAGCGCATATGATATGTCAATAAACTCCTGTTTTTTTCATTTCGTTATGCGAATAACGTGTACTAAAGAAACTAAATAAACATAATAAACTACTTGAATAAAACAAACTAATAATGCTTATAATAAATAAAATAAATCCAATAATGAAAGGTAAAAAATTTATTCATCCAATATTCATTAATTGATCATAACGGTAACGTGGTAACGCTGCTCTGACAAATATAAAACTTGTACTAATTAATAGAATCTTAATACTAAAAATAAGTATTCCAAATATCGAAAAAATATCCGTTAAAATAGGGAATGATCATCCGCCTAAAAATAGTATTGAAAAAAAACAACACATAATAAGCATTGAACTGTATTCACCTAAAAAAAATAAAGCGAAGACCATTGAGCTATATTCAACATTATACCCAGCAACTAGTTCTGCCTCTGCTTCCGGTAAATCAAATGGCGCTCGATTTGTTTCTGCTAACATTGAAATAAAAAAAATAACGGCGCATGGAAACAATTGAAAACAGTATCATATTGTATTTGTTTGAAAATGTACAATTTCAACAAAATTAAATGAGCTACTTAAAATAACAACAGGTAGTATAGTTAAACCAATTGAAACTTCATATGAAATCATTTGTGCTGCAGAACGTAGCGCACCTAAAAAGGCATATTTTGAATTACTAGATCATCCACCAAGAATAATACCATAAACATTTAATGAAGATAATGCTAATAAAAATATAACACTAAAGTGCGTACTACTGACAAATCTACCATTGTAAAACCCTGAAAAAACAATGAATTCTTGTATTATTTCAAAATTATTACTTGTAGAAACTCAAAACGGGAATAAACTTCAAGTAATTGTACTCAGTATAAAAATTAAACACGGTGCTCCTATAAAAATAATATTACTTGCACGGCTTGGAATTATTAATTCTTTAATTCCTAATTTTAGGCCGTCAGCAATCGGCTGAAACAAGCCAAATGTGCCTCCTTCAACATTTGGACCTAGTCGCCGTTGTATTGATGCCATAACTTTCCGTTCTGCTATTGTGTAAAATGCAACCATTATTAAAATACAAACTATTTTGATTAATCCTACTAGCAAACTATCAAAATATGGTAAATTACGCATTTTTTATATTTTCGGCGGTCTTCGCTGGTGTAGTTATTTTATATTTAATAGCAGATTCTTCTGGTACTATCCAAGTAATTGCTCCAATCTGTCATTCATAAAAAAAGCCTATAATTAATAAAACTAAAAAAAATAAAACTATGAAATAACTAAATCAATCTAAATAAAATAATATTATACTTAATGGAAAAAGTAAAGCTAATTCAACATCAAATATTAAAAAAATAATTCCAACAATATAAAAATGAATACTAAAAGGTTGGCGTGTTGCACTATCAAATGGTTCGGATCCACATTCGTATTCTGATAATTTTTCTAAATTAATTTTAGAACGGCCTGAAAATAAGTATGGTAATAAAACCATAAGACTGCAAATTAAGCTTGCAATAAAAACAAAAACACTCATAATAAAAAAACTATTTGAAACTAGGTACGGGTCGCCGAAATAAACATGATTAGAAAGATTAAATTTTGCTATAATATTATTAAACATAAAAAAATTTGTTTCTTTTAGTATTATACTAATTATATAATAAAGTTGTTATGTAATAACTGCGCATATGTATAGTAATGTCGCGACTCAACTGAGATATGAGATTGATCAATCAAAGTTTGCTTGTTCAAGAATTTTAATGTTTCCAGTTATTGAGAATAATGTATTGTCAATTATTGTAGCTTTGACATATATTACCGGATATACAATTACTAAGCTATATATGCAAAAAATAACGGTAATAATAAATAATATATAAAAATAATCTTTTTGGCATATATTTATTAAACTGTAAGGTAATAAATTTAATGCATAACTAATATCTAATTTATATAATACGAATATAGCTAATATACCAATAATTGCGCATCATGATAAAGTATAGTAAATAATATATCCGATTTTACCGAAGCAAGTTAATATTAAGCCCTCTACAACCACTCAGCCGAATAAAAATAAATCACGACTGGTTAGTAGAAACCATACTAAGTGAATCGGGCACGATCATACAAAAAATTGTATACTAATCAAAAAACCATATCGTACTTTATACGTATCTACTTTGCTAAGATCGAGTACTCATATAAGCGTATCATATGTTAGTAATGTGTGCTTTATTATTCAAATCTGTAAAAAAAATAAAAGGCACGTACTTATTACATTACATAATGCAGTTTGGTTTTTTGTAGCTGCCCGTTCAAGTATTGTTAGTGCAAACGGTAATTCATTATAATTTTTTCTTAATTTTAATATATTTAAATTTTTATATAGTCTTGGAAAAGCGTATTTTGTTAGAATAGTTGCTATAGTATTTAATTCTAATAGTAATATTTTAGTTAATGTCTTATTTAATGAAAAAATTAATGTAATAATTGCGCAGTATAGAAATTTAAAAATTAATAATTCAGCTGGTGCTGATCATAGTTGAAATGTTTCCATATATATTTCTAATCCAATTGAGTTTATTACTATTGTTACACATATTAAAATTATAGTATAACGTAAATTTATAATAATATTATAGAAGTGTATAATGTATTTGATTAAGTAGTTAAGCATATTTTAATTCATATTTTGCGGTCTTCGCTGGCGTAGTTATTTTATATTTAATCGCAGATTCTTCTGGTACTATTCAAGTAATTGCTCCAATTTGTCATTCATAAAAAAAGCCTATAATTAATAAAACTAAAAAAAGAAAAACTATGAAATAATTAAATCATGCTAAATAAACTAATAGGCTACGGAGTATAAAAAATAAAATTAATACAGTATTAATTATTAAAATTATAATATTAAATTGTTGATATATACAATTTTGTTTTGGTAATTTTCACAAATTGCTTTTAATAAATATGAAAAATAAATACGGTAATAAAACCGTAAGACTGCAAATTAGGCTTGCAATAAAAACAAAAACAATAATAATAAATAAAATATTTGGAACTAGATACGGATCACTGAAATTATGGTAATTTGTCAAATTTTGACGTATTATTAAACATGTTTGCATATTAAATTAGTATATTTTATTTGTTATTAGTTAAATAAAGTACGTTATCTAATTTACTTTATTTTATACTTATTTGTTTTATTTTTAAAATATTAAAAAGTAATTATTATTTATTGTCTATGATATATATATATATATAAAATAACAACCTCAGAAACCTATATTACTTAAATTATTATTTTTAATTGGTATTTTTTATTAATTAACCTAAAAAAATTAAACTGTATTTAAATTAATTTAATTTATTTAGTTGTATGATGTGCTGATTTAGCTAAAAACATATCTAAAACTATAAAAAAAAAAAATATTGTCGATATTAAACTAACTAACGATCCATATGTAGCAACTAAATTTCATCCTGCAAAAACATCTGGATAATCGGAGTATCGTCGTGGCATTCCAGCTAATCCTAAAAAATGCATTGGAAAAAATGTTAAATTAACACCAATAAAAAAGCTTCAAAAATGTATTTTACCATAAATTTCATTAAATTTGATACCAAAAATTAAAGGACTTCAAAAATAAAATCCTGCAAAAATTGAAAACACAGCACCCATCGATAAAAGTGAAAGTAACAACTAAGTGCTTACCTTTACGGGGCTAACAGTCAAGAAGTTCTTCCCGAACCAATCGTGAAAGTTTCCCTTCAATTGGCTCTCCAAACTTTTAATGCTAAAAATAGAATATAAATTTTAATTGACTACCCCTAGTCATTTTTAAATCACACGTTATTTTTAATCTCTTTATTTTAAGTTTATATATATATAATTATTATTTTATTATGTTTTATAAAGTGGTTGTATAAATATATATTGTTTTATTAATTTTTTTTATTTCGTATGGTTATTGGACTTTCTTGATCTAAACAACTAGGACAGTATTTTTGAGCTAGTGGTTGAAATACCGTATCGCTTACTTTAGTGATTGCGGTAGCAGTAGGTTTTTTAAATCCACCTATTTCAGCTACGTCATCTATAACGTATAGGCCTACACCTATACCACCAATTAACGTTCCACCTGTTTTAATTATCATAGGTCCTGCTAGCTTAACTGTGTTAGTTCCAGATATTTTAATCAAAATTCATCATTTAGACATTTGATAAATATGAGAATTATTATTAATATTACTTTTAAAAGTAGTAGTAATTGTTAATAATATGTTTTTAGATTGTTCTATTAATTGTGGACAGTAATATATTCATCATAAAACGTTATTTATAAACCACCAGATAACAATTGTCTTTTTTGCTATTGGTGTTGTATATATGAATCAAAACGGATATCATACGTCGAAGTGATTAAATATATTTAAACTACACGCATTTAATGCTAAAATTATAAAAATTATAATATTATTAGAAAAACTTATTGATAATACTCAGTCTGGAATTTTAAATTTAATATTATACAGTATAGCTAATTGTTTATTTAATATTGTTTCTTGTATAAAAGCTTCGTTACCTATACATATAATATACAATTTAACGAGTCATTGTTTAATATAAAATAAATACTGTTGATTTTTTGAAGTTTTCTTTAAAGTAAAGGCTGATTTAGCTAAAAACATATCTAAAACTATAAAAAAAAAAAATATTGTCGATATTAAACTAACTAATGATCCATATGTAGCAACTAAATTTCATCCTGCAAAAACATCTGGATAATCGGAGTATCGTCGTGGCATTCCAGCTAATCCTAAAAAATGCATTGGAAAAAATGTTAAATTAACACCAATAAAAAAACTTCAAAAATGTATTTTACCGTAAATTTCATTAAATTTGATACCAAAAATTAAAGGACTTCAAAAATAAAATCCTGCAAAAATTGAAAACACAGCACCCATCGATAAAAGTGAAAGTAACAGCTAAGTGTTTACCCTTTACGGGGTTAACAGCCAAGAAGTTCTTCCCGAACCAATCGTGAAAGTTTCCCTTCAATTGGCTCTCCAAACTTTTAATGCTAAAAATAGACTATAAATTTTAAATGACTACCCCTAGTCATTTTTAAATCACACGGTATTATATCTAGGTTATTTTTTATTTTAAGTTTATATATTTATTTTGTCGTTATTTACTTTTAGGATTTAAAATATTTTCCTTCAATTCTTGTAAAAATAGGTTATTTTGTTTTCATAACGGTTCTGGGATTCCTTTTATTTTTGTTAGTGTTTTATATTCATTTGGAAATTTTTGTTTAAATTCTATAGAATCATAATATAACTTATGCGAATCTGAATCAATTCCAGTAATAGTTTGTCGACCAGCTTTTACTAGCCATGATGGTTTATCAGGCGGATTAAATACAGTATGTAGTGCTTCTGATAGACCAATCCCGGCAAAACATAATTTTATACCTCGTTTTCCGTATAATAGACATAGTTCTATTGTAGAAAATGGTGTATTTACAATTTTAATTAGATAAATAACTTTAATAAAATAATATATAGTAATTATTATAAAAATTAATAATACTGGTAGTATTTGTAGTTGATATTGTGGTATAATAATTATTATTAGCGTGAGTATTAAACAATTATTAACTCATTTATTAAAGTTTAAATCAGCTGTATTGTTTTTTTCTCGTGCATAATCAGCTAAATGTTGTTCTATTTTTTTAATTTCTGTATAATTTTTAGTTAGATTGTCTAAAATTTCTTTAAATTTATTATTATGTCTGTATAATCATAAGCATATTATGCTTATTAATAAGCATATGTATGTAATTCTTGTTCTAGTAGCTAAAATGTTATATCATTTATCTGGTAATATAATACAAAATATAATTGTTGTTAATAAAATACTAATTGTACTGAATGCTATTAGTATAATTATTTGTATTTTAAAGCTGTATTGCATAAAATTTGTTAAATTAAATTTTCCTTTTAAATTATTAATTTTAAAATTTACTATTAAATTATTTGAATACGTATATGTTGTGTATCATATTTCTTTAATAACTAGTTTTAATTGTTGTATCTTTTTTTTTATATAATATAGCATTAATAAAACATTATTGAACCTGCGATATTCCCTTCATTATTAAAACGATAGTCAATTTTACGTGTAATAAACGTAAAAAAAATTGCTGCGTATTCAGCTATAACATAGCTCTGTTTGTGATCCAGAATATTTATATAAAGTAATTCTGTACCAAAAATAATAAACCCGACAAAAAACACAAAGCAAAATCAGAATGTAATAGGAAAGAAAGTGACAAAATCAACTTGAGGCATTATTCTATTTTTATAAACTTCAATTATTATTAATGTATTTCTATTTAGTTAAAAGTCAATGTACTACTATAAAATGAAAATAAAAATATTATACTATTTAAACATAAGCCTTGTATTCAAATTTCCTATTTTTATATTTATACATAATCTTTGTTTATAATAATTATTGCATAGTATTAACTGATTATAGCGTCCATACTACTTTGTTTAAATTTTATATATAGCCATACATATCTTTTTGGTTATAAAATAATATTGTAAATTAATTTTTTAGATTAATGCTTATATTTTTATAAATTTTTTTGTTAATAGTTTAATTTATGCACTATTTTGTAAATAGAAAACTCGGTATATAAAATTAATTAAAAAACTATATTCCTTTTAGTAAAATATAAATATTTAATATTAAAAATAATAATAAATTTATTTAAGGTTTTTTTAATGCGTTATCCTGCTATTAAATATTAAATAGCATCAAACATTTTTCAAAACCCTAATCAATTTTTAAAAAAATTAGTTAAATTAACTGTAACATCAGTTGTATTTTCATATAAATTATTATTATATACTCGTGGGTATTGGTTAGTATGTAATTCTGGACGATTTCGCCTAAATTGTGTATTTCAAAAGAAGCGACATGTTGATTTGTGGAATGGTGGTTCTCATCATCAGTATCATATATAACCACGAGTCCTAAGTCTGTATCATAGTGCTCGAACTCCTTGTCTTGTTTGTGTTGTCATACCTGGTCCACCAGATTTTTGGAAAGGATAATCAGATTTATCATCAACTAAGCGTGGCTCAAAATTGTAGTTATATTCCTCTATGAGATAATCAATTCCTTTAAATGTT
>Ga0302197_10002569_pt1 | contig 16824 bp, 16 predicted proteins | sample II_Bog_N2_1_FD_193526 | JGI IMG/M metagenome (GOLD analysis project Ga0302197, IMG submission 193526) | Peat permafrost microbial communities from Stordalen Mire near Abisko, Sweden - II_Bog_N2_1 | ecosystem: Environmental > Terrestrial > Soil > Wetlands > Peat | place: Sweden: Abisko...
AATGACAAATCAAATAGTAGAATTAACGGTATTACTTAACCTGCACAACACTACTGTCCGTCAAACTAACCAAGAATCTTCTTACCTCGGCTGGGTTCCTAAGATAAAATTTAGCTGCTGATATATTGCTGCCCACCTTTATGGTAATTGCAGAGTCGGGCAAAGCTTTAAACAAATCCTCATCGGTATAATCATCGCCGAAGGCCATAATAAAATCGTAATCCTCATTCGCGGTTAGTGTTAAAGCAGCTTTACCTTTATTTATCTCTATGTTCTTTATTTCCAGTACCTTATCGCCGGGCAAAAGCTGTAGACCTTTATCGCTAGCCTGGTATTTTAAGTTATTCATCAATTCACTAGCCCTTAATTCACCCAAGCCTTTTTGAGCTTTACGATAATGCCATGCCAATGAATATGTTTTCTCTTCTATAAATGATCCTGGCGTACGGTCAACATAGGTCTCCAGCATCGGGTAAATATCCTGTTTCCAATTGTCTGTTAATCCCTGTATTTTATGCCACCTGGTATTTTGCTGTTTAAACCAGGCACCATGTTCCGCAATCAGGTAAATATTTCTATTATCAAACAAATCATTCAGGTTATCATGCTTCCGGCCGCTTATTAATACCACATGATTAGCCGGGTCTTCGGTAAGTTGTTCTAATAACAGATACAACTCCTTATCAGGGCTGGCATCTGCAACATTTGCATGAAAAGCTACCAGTGTACCATCATAATCTAAAAAAATTAATCTTTTTTTAGTTTTAGCATAACGGTTAATTATCGATTGTCCTGTAGCCCCGCTCACATGCCTGGTCTGCATTGATCGTTGTAATGTTTTTACCTCTTTCAGGCGCTCCATAAAAATTTTAACCCAATGTGTAATATTAAACTTGCTAACCAACTGGCGCATTTGCTGCATTCTGCTTTGTTGTTCAGCAAGCGGCATATTTAATGCTTGTATAATAGCACGGCATATCTCGCCAATGTTATTCGGATTTACGATAAGAGCATCAATCAATTCTTTAGATGCACCTGCCATCTCGCTTAATATCAGCACACCATCATTATTTATCCTGCTGGCTACATATTCCTTACTAACCAAATTCATACCATCACGCATGGGGGTTACCAGGCAAACATCAGCTGAATAATAAAGTGCCGATAGTGTCTCTATTGGGAAAGAGCGATAGTAATAATGCACAGGTGTCCAGTCCATCGTGCGGTAAACAGCATTAATACTTCCCACTTTTTTATCAATCTCATCATGCAGGTGCTGATACTGCGGTACAGTATCGCGCGAAGGCACAACAATCATGTAGAGGGTTATTTTATTAATATATTCGGGGTATAGTTTTAATAAAAGTTCAAAGGCTTCCAATCGTTGCAAAATGCCTTTGCTATAATCCAGCCTGTCAATTGATAATACTAAACGGGTATGTTTAAAGCTTTCTTTTATCTGGCTGATCTGATCAATAACCTCCTTTTGTTTTGGCAGTGTGGCGTATTTATGTTCATCTATCCCCATTGGGAACGATTCAACAACTATTGAACGATCATTAGAACTGATAATATTAGCTGATGAGGTTACCGGTAATACCCTTGTAACCGCACTCAGAAAATGCCGCACATCATCAAACGTATGAAATCCTATCAGGTCAGCGCCGAGCATTCCTTCAAGCAGCTCAGAACGCCAGGGTATCAATCTGAACATTTCATGCGATGGAAAAGGTATGTGCAGAAAGAATCCTATAGAAATATCAGGTAAAGCGCTCCTTATTAACGCCGGAAGTAATAATAGTTGATAATCGTGTATCCAGATGGTATCACCCGGTTCGGCAACTTTTAAAACAGCTGCTTTAAACTTCTCATTTACCAATTTGTAAAAGTCCCAGTTAGACTGGCTATAGTTTGCATAACTTGATGCATAATAATGAAATACAGGCCATAATACTTCGTTCGAGAACCCTTCATAATATTCACTGATTTCCTGTTGCGTTAAATACACCGGCAACAAGCTTAAGTCATGTAGTTTTTGGTTGATGATATTCTGATCCTGCGGATCCTCAACTTCAAGTCCGGGCCATCCAATCCAAACGTTATCTGCATCTTTGTATATCGATCCCAAGCCTGTAGCCAAACCTCCCTCACTTGGTGAAAGTTGGTATTCACTATCACTTTTGGTGATTTTTACTGGTAATCTATTTGATATAATTATCGTTTTAGGCATAATTAAATAGTATTACTTAATAATGCAGGGAGTTCAAATTTGTTTTAGTTAGATTATATCTACTTTCAGTAATAGTTATAACAACAAAAAAGCCACTGCTTTCGCAATGGCTTAACAAATTGTATTACAGGAGTGATTTGTTATTTTACTTTTTGGAAAAAGTAAACATCATCACTTTGATTAACCCTAACTAAAACTTCTGCAGCGCTGCTTTTTAAATCAACAAAGTAAACAGTTTCAGCAAAATTTGAGTTTGCACCGTTTGTTTCCAATTTAATTACTTCATTAACATCATAGCCAGCATATTCAGCAGCTATTTCTTTTTTTGCTTTCTCTGCAATTGCAGTGTAAGCCACATCCTGGGTTAAACCAAGATATTCACCATTCATATTGTAAAATGCAGTCATTTTAACACCATTTGACAAGAAAGTTGCTTTTTGAGTGTTTGAAGTTACTGTCCAGGTTACATCAGTTGCATCTCCAAAACTTCCAGCGAAGTCATTTTGAACAGCGTAAGAAACAGTTGCACTTTTTTCGGTTTTTTTACCGCCATCAGCAGCATACACACTCGTGCCTAAAAGGCCAATTGTTGCGATTGTAAGAAATATCTTTTTCATGTTGTTTTAAATTTTAAATCCGTAACAAATGTATGGCTTAATTACTAAAACTCTCAATAAATTTGAATTTTTATGAATATTTAATAATTAATAGGCTTTTAACCGATAAAATTTAATTTTTCACAATGTACTTAGTGTATAAATTACAATATGTAGCTTTCGAGCTACAGGATTTGTCGCTTGCTAAATCGATAAGAAACGTTAAATTAACGCTTTCTTAACAATATATTTACCCATTATCAGCAAAACCAGGGTATAAAGTCATGCCACCATCTACAAAAATGGTAGTACCGGTAATATAATCAGCCTCATCCGATGCTAACCACACCGCCACCTTACCAATATCGTCTGGCTCACCTATCCTATTATAAGGTATTAACGTTAATAAACTCTTTAACGCTTCGGGTGTACTCCAGGCGGATTGGTTAATATGCGTTTGTATAGCACCCGGCCCTATTGATACCACCCTGATCTTGTGCGGGGCCAGTTCCTGGGCCATGCTTTTCATCATCATCATTACGCCGCCCTTACTCGTAGCATAATTTACGTGGCCACCCCATGGGATAACTTCGTGCACACTACTCATGCAGATGATCTTCCCGGCAGCCTTGCTCCTGCCTTCAACCACGCCTCTTTTTATAAACTCCTTTGCCGCTTCGCGCGAGCATAAAAACTGACCTGTTAAGTTTATCCCGATCACGGTATTCCATTGCTCCATGGTCATATCCACAAATTTAGAGTCGCGTTGCAAGCCTGCGTTGTTTACCAAAATATCAATGGTGCCATATTGTTGGTACATTTCGGCAAACATGGCCTGCACATCAGCCTCATTACTTACATCTGCATGTATGGCGTAAGCCTGGCCACCCGCAGCCGTAATTTCGTCAACAGTTTGTTCGGCAACCTCGTGCGCGTCAACATGATTTATAATAACTTTAGCGCCAGCCATAGCTAAAGCCACGGCTACGCCTTTACCTATACCGCTATCAGCGCCGGTAACCAGGGCTGCTTGGCCCTGTAATGTTTGTATTGAATTCATTTTGTGAGATGTGATGTTTTACCTGTTAAGATAAGGAATGAAATTTTAAGGATTTGGTTTTGATAAAGAAAAGATATTCCCAATTGTTAGCTTATTCCTGCATCAATAAGTTATTAAACAAAGCATTCAGGGCTATTTTATTTGCAAAGTCCATTTAGGCACATAACCAGTATTGTTATTATAACGCACTTTATAATAACGATCTCCTCGTTCAAGCACATCAACTTGTGAATAGTTAGGTATTTGTACCACAACCTCAGAACTCAAGTTATCCTGCTCACGCATATTTACAATCCCGGTTACATTAGCTTTTACCATAGTACTGTATAGAAAGTTATTGTTTACGGCAATGATTTTAACAGGTTTTGGAGTAACATGCGCTATTTGTGCCGGATGCGGATGAGGTTTAATAGTATCAACCTTAACAGGTTTTATTGATTTGATGACTTTTGGAACAACCGCAATAACCTGCGGCTTTACAAGATGCTTTTTTTTGTGATGCTTTGCTTTGAGTACAGGCGCAAGAGGTATAGCAGCAATTGTACTTTGGGGTTTTATTTTTTCTGGAGCATTGATAGCCTTGATTACATAATCGCCAAAAATGCAGGTGATCGTGATTAAAATAAGAGTAAATGCAATATCAATTCCTCGTCGGGTTTTGGTGATGACAGATGGGCGGACTTTAGATGTATTGCCAGCCGTATTATTTATATTTTGGCCTTTTTTGAATTTGTTTAATGCAGCATCATATTGACCGCGTTTAAAAGGATCATTTAAAACCTCGTAAGCTTCCTGAATTTCCCTAAAACGACTTTCAAAGTATCTATCATTCTGATTCAGATCAGGATGAAATTTTTTGGAGAGCTTACGGTAAGCCTCCTTAATTTCAATATACGAACAATTTGTATCCGTACCCAAAATGTAATAGAAATCTTTCATGCCCAATCAAAACAAATAGCTAACTCCTATTTGATTAATTGTTAAGCATTTAGTTTAATTATTAAGAGCAAAAATTTTAAAGTTCTTTAATATACTTTAAAAATAAGTGCAGCGCCTCTTTTTTACCTTCGGTCAAATCAAAATCCAGTTTATGCATCAGGTAATCTTCCAGGTCGAAATCGTTGCGGGCGGGCAGTTCTTTGATCACATAGGCACGATGATCCAAACCGAATTTTAAAACCTGGTTAAACTCATCAATAAATTCTTTGGGAATAGGCTTATTAGCTATCCATGCAGCAAAGCAAAACGGTAGGCCCGTAAATTTTTTCCATTCCTCAGCCAGATCATATACGTATTTGTATTTCTCTTTTTGTCCGAATGTGCGGTCACCTATTAAAACAAAAGCCGTTTCGGGATCTGTAGATGTTGTATAATCATCAGCGCCTTCAATTAATTCCGGACTAGCCTTCCAGTAATTTTTCAGCAATACTTTTGATAAATTGTTTGAAGATCTTGATTGCGGATCAAGCTGAAGCTTTTTTACATCCTTAATATCGCAATTGCTAAAAATAAACACCGAATTAACCGCGCCTACGGCCCCAATGCAATAATCCGATACAATCTCCCAGTAAGGTAAATTTAGAGTAGCAGCAACAGGGATAAGGCCAATATCAACCACATCATCTATCAGCTTCTGCGCGCAGTCTGTCGGGTTATCAAGGCTGAGTTCAATTTTATTGATGAAGTCGGTATGTTGTATGCCGTATATAAATGGTTTGGTGTTAGTATAGCTAACGGCCGATATTCTGAATTTCATTTTTTTAGTACTTACTCGCTAGTATTAAGTAGCTTTTTTAGTATCGAGTCGCTAGTATCAAGTAGCAAGACTTTTTTATTTATGTGATGATTTACTGTATTGTATAGTTCGTATGCCGATCAGTCTTGATACTTACTACTAATTACTTGCTACTTTTAAATGTTCTGAATCGTTAAAATCTACGATCTCGAATTTATTGCCGTCGTAGGTAACTTTATATAACACCAGGTTTTGATGCGGGAAGGTTTCCATTTCACTCAATGACTTACCGGTTAGTAAACAAAGCAACAAGCGCATTGCCCTGCCATGCATACAAATTAAAACTGTTTCTTCTTCGGAATGGCTCATAATAATATCCAGCGCGACTTTTTGGCGGGCCATTACTTCGTTGGGGCTTTCGCCACCTTCAAATTTGCTGTCGAGTTTCCCATCGACCCAATCACGTACTAATTTTAAAAACTGCGCGGTAGTTTCAGGGGTGCTTGCCTGTCCCTCATGTACACCCCAGGCTAGCTCATCAAGGCCTTCCAGCTTTTCGTAAGGTATGCCGAGATCAATAAATTGCTGTATACTTTGTTGGGTGCGTTTTAGCTCCGATATGTATATTTTATCGAACGGAACATTTTTATATGCATTAAAAAACAGCTTGGCCTGCTTGCGGCCTTCGTCGTTCAAATCGGTGTTCATCCCCCGCCCCTGAACAATTCCCCGTTTGTTAAGGTCTGTTTGCCCGTGGCGAACGATGTATAATGTTTTTTGTATCATTTATATTTGACCAAAATAGTCAAAACAAAACAAAGCAACTAAGCTAAGCCTGTTTCGCCATTTAGTTTAGTTAATTACAGGCAATTTATAGAATGAAGGCTTGGCTTCTTCCGGAAATTGGTAATCGTTATAATCTGTAACCACATTGTAAAGGGTATCGCGTTCAATAGGATGCCTGCCAACGTGTTTAATCAACTCAACCAATTGTTTGGTGCTCATACCCGGGTGCTGTTCTTCACTACCGGCCATTGAATAAATTTTGGTGGTATCATCAAGTGTTCCGTCAATATCATCCACACCAAAATTTAATGAAAGCTGCGCAGTAGTGCGGCTGATCATAGCCCAGTATGCTTTTATGTGATCAAAATTATCAAGATAGATTCGTGCGATAGCATAGTTGCGCAAATCTTCAATTACTGAAGATTCAGGCACATCCGACATCTGATTATCCTTATTCCTGAATTTTAATGGTATAAAGGTTTGGAATCCACCAGTCTTATCCTGCAAAGTACGTAGCCTATCCATGTGGTCAATACGGTGCCAATGCTTCTCGATATGACCATAAAGCATGGTCGCATTTGAGCGCATACCCAATTTGTGCCATTCCTCATGTATAGCCAGCCACTGGTCGCCGGTGCATTTATCTTTTGAAATCAGATCCCTAACTTCCGGATGGAATATTTCAGCTCCACCGCCCGGTATTGATTCCAGTCCTGCTTCCTTCATCAGGCGCATGCCTGTGGCATAATCTATCTTCGCTTTTTTAAATATGTAGTGATATTCAACCGGGGTAAGTGCCTTAACGTGAAGATCAGGGCGATGCTCTTTGATCCTGGTAAATAGTTCTGAGTAGAAAGCAACATCGTATTGCGGCAATACGCCTCCAACAATGTGCACTTCGGTAACCGGCTCATTGTCGTATTTTTTTACGATGTCGAGCATCTCCTCCATGGTATACTCCCACCCTTGCGAGCGTTCTTTGATCAACCTTGAATATGAACAGAACTTGCAATCGTAAACGCAAAGATTGGTAGGCTCTATATGGAAATTACGATTAAAATAGGTGTTGTCGCCATGGCGCTTTTCGCGTATGTAGTTGGCCAGGATGCCAAGATAACCCAGTTCGCCTTTTTCAAAAAGTAAAACACCTTCATCAAAAGTAATGCGTTCGGCATTCAGCACTTTTTCCGCAATGTGTTTTAAATCAGCAGGTAAATCCGGGTTTTGTATTAATAGCTGTAAATTACGTGCTGCTTCCATTAAAAATACTTTCTACAAAAGTAAGAAATGTAAATGTAATGCTCATGTAATATCTAATCTATCTGTTTAAACATTCTTTATGGCTTGGAATAAAACGCTAATAGGTTAAACATAGTTCACTAAATATGTATTTTAATAATGACAGATGTAAAAATTAGTCTGCCCTAAATTCACGACAAAAAATGACTATTATTTTAAATAATATTAATAATACTAAATCATATAAACAGCATTAGCACTTATAAATAAGTAAATTACCAATAAAATTATATTATGGAATAATTTTAGATAACACTTAGAAAACTAACACAACAAAACCATGACAAATCTATTGTACATCGTCGCAGTCATTCTGGTAATATGCTGGGCTATCGGATTCTTTGCTTATTCAGCAGGCGGAATCATCCACGTATTATTGGTAATAGCTATTATTGCATTAATCCTTGGCGTTATTCGCAGGGCATAATACCTAAACTAAAAAACCTGGTTAGCGTTGCTAGCCAGGTTTTTTCATTACTAAGATTTCTTTTTAGGCACCTTGGCACCTTCTTTTCGGGCTTCAGATAACCCTATCGCAATAGCTTGTTTTCTTGAGGTTACTTTTTTATCGCTGTTGCCACTTTTTAGTTTTCCCTCTTTCATTTCGTGCATGGTTTTTTCTACTTTTTCCCCTGCTTTCTCTGAATATTTTGCCATGATAATATAGTTTATAGTTAGTAATACGATGATAACAATTGCATGAATTATGGGTTTTTAATTTATAAGGAAAATGCAAACTATTTGAAACGAAAAAGGCGATGAAATTCATCGCCCTTTTCTGATTCTCCTATTTTGGGAGATACAAAGTGGTTACTTCGCAGCAGCCATTTTTCTTGTTGTGCCTTTAGTGGCACCAGCCTTTGCAGCTATTGATCTTTTAACTGTCGATGTTTCCTTTTTTGCTTTATCACTTATTGATTTTGCTTTGGTAGCTGCTTTAACTTTTACGTCAGTGGCTTCTTTTTTAGCAGAAGCAACTTCTGTTTTTGCTTTGGCTGTTATTTCTTTCGCTTTGGTATTAGCTTTTGCCTTTACATCGGCAGCAGTACTTTTAACTTTGGTTGCAGCAGCAGATGCTTTGTGCGTAACGGTACTTTTGGCGGCAGTAGCTTTTTTAGCAACTGTTTCTTTTTTACCGGCTACAGCTTTTTTAACGCTGTCAAATTTATCTTCCGCCTTATCTTTTAACTCTTCGGCATTGTCTTTTGTATCATCCCAAAGGCTTTCAATTGTTTCTTTAACCTTCTCAAAAAATCCTTTTTCTCCAGGTTTAGTGTTATTTGTGCTCATGGTTTTATTTTAGATTGTTTGTTTATAAATATTATAAGTCAAACAATGCAACTATTGTACCAATCTTTTAGCAGCTTTAAAAGTTAGGTTTCAACACATATTTATCGTAAAAACGGAAAATGTGATCTGTTGCCTCTTCAGCGGTATCAACTAAACGATACAAATTCAGGTCATCGGGCGCAATGTTATGTTCATGCTCCAGCATATTCTTTTTAACCCAATCAAACAAGCCTCCCCAGTAATCTATCCCAACAAAAACAATAGGGAAACGGGCTATTTTACCAGTTTGAATCAAAGTCATCGCCTCGAAAGCTTCGTCCATAGTGCCAAAGCCGCCCGGTAATACAATGAAGCCTTGTGAGTACTTCATGAACATTACCTTGCGTACAAAAAAGTAGTCAAAGTCAAGTATTTTATCCCGATCGATGTATCTATTGTGGAACTGCTCAAACGGTAACTCAATGTTTAAGCCTACTGATTTTCCACCTGCTTCAAAAGCACCTTTATTGGCGGCTTCCATAATACCGGGCCCACCACCTGAAATTACACCATAACCACGCTCAGAAAGCAACCTTGCACAGGTCTCAGAGATTTGATAGTATTTATTATCATTATGTGTACGTGCCGAACCGAATATAGATACGCACGGCCCTATTTTAGCCAGTTTATCAAATCCATCAACAAATTCAGCCATTATCTTAAATATCTGCCAGGAGTCGGTAACCTTAATTTCCTGCCAGTCTTTATTTTCAAACGCGCGCCTTATTTTATCATCATTTGTCATAGTATATAAATAGAGTAAAAAGTATTAATTGGAAATTACCGCTTTTGTTTTTGGAGATGAAGTTGCCAACAAGCCAAGCATAGTGATCAATCCGTTAACAATGATCAGTTCATTATCAAAAGTATAACCGAATAGTCGAGTTGAATGGGAACTTAAGAAATAACATATCGCCGGTGAGATCAGGCAAATAAATGGCACCAATTTATCAAACACCTGTCGTTTGCTAAAGAATAACCCAAAGCAATATAATCCCAGCAGCGGCCCATAAGTATAAGAAGCCACTGAGAAAATAGCCGTAACCACAGCTTTATTATTAATGGAATTGAAAATAATAATGGTTAACAACATCAAAAAAGAAAAGCCCACATGCACAAAATGCCTGGTATTCACCTTTTTCTTACTATTCATTGTATCTCCCTTTGCGAAGCCTAAAAAATCAACACAAAAGGATGTAGTTAAAGCCGTCAATGCTGAATCTGTAGTGGCGAAAGTTGCTGCGGTTAACCCCAGCATAAACACTACTGCGGGTACTATGCCCAGGTATTGCAGGGCGATGGTTGGATACAGGTAATCAGTTTTTTCAACTTTAATTCCATAGCGGGCAGCATACATATACAGCAATGCGCCTACGCTTAAAAAGAAAATATTAATCACCACAAAAACAGCTGTAAAGCTAAACATGTTCTTTTTCGCTTCGCGGATATTTTTCAGACTGAGATTCTTCTGCATCAGATCCTGATCTAAACCCACCATGGCTATAGTAATAAACATCCCCCCTAAAAAAGCCTTAGCAAAAAAGAATTTACTCGTCATGAAATTATCCCAGAAAAATATTTTGGAGTAGCTGCTGTTCTTCACCGCTTCAAAAGCATCAATGGCATTGAAATTAAGGCTCCGGCAGATGAAATAGATTGATAAGAACACCGATGATACCAGGAACAATGTTTGCAAGCTATCGGTGATGATGATGGTTTTCAATCCACCTTTAAAGGTATACAACCAAATAAGCAGCAGGCATATCATCCCGGTAACGGCAAAAGGGATATGATAGCTATCGAAAATAAACTTCTGCAATACAATTACCACCAGATAAAGCCGGAATGCAGAGCCAATAATGCGACTGATTAGAAATATGCCTGCAGCGGTTTTATAGCTCCACTCACCCAAAACACCTTCAATATAACTATAAATGGAAGTTAATTGTAATCGATAATAAAGTGGAAGCAACACGGTAGCCACCACGATAAATCCGGCCGCGTTACCCAACACAAACTGGAAGTATTCGAATTGATCCCCCGTTGGCGCGCCAACTTTTCCCGGAACGGAAATAAACGTCACTCCGCTCAACGCAGTACCGATCATCCCAAAGGCAACCAAATACCACTTTGAATTGCGGTTGGCGACGAAAAAGGTATCATTGTCGGTTGATTTGCGTGAGGTTAGGTACGATATAACCAGCAATACCAAAAAGTAACCGATGATAAAAGATAATAATACAGCTGGAGACATTTTTTAATTTTAGCGTCAGTATCAGGTAGCAAGATAGGAATAAAACGGAAAAAAGAAATTTTGATTAAGTTTAAATCAGATATTTGGTAGCCAAACTATTCAAATATTTTAACGTTGATTGGTTAGATATGAGCATTTTTCAATTCAACAAATCGGAATATCTTTCGCATATTGTTTATATAACCAAATGCTTGTTGGGTATTGTTATCTGCTATATTTTATATAAAGCTTTACCTGAATACCCTTTTTATTGGTCGTTGATTTCGGTGGCATTGGCTACCTCGCTTGATAGTACCAACAACCAGGCTTATGACCGTATCAAAGCGAATACATTAGGCTGCACGGTTGGTATTTGCCTATATCCTATTCAACTGCCGGAATTGGCCATCATTTGCATAGGTACGATCGTCACTATTTTCTTAGGAATAGGATTAAAAATAAGCAACTCTATCAGAAGCGCGCTTGCCGGATTGATCATCGTTACTTTACAGGTAGAGCAAACCAAACATTGGTACATTGCTTTAGAGCGGGTGATTTGTGTAGTGACGGGATGCGTGGTGGCTTTATTAATAACCCTGGCTGTTAATTGGCTAAAGCCGGAACGGTGGTTTGTGACGAAACACAACTAAAATAAAAACGTCATTGAGGTACGAAGCAATCTCTACTTACGCAGGTCAAATTGATCTGTATAGTTTAGAGATTGCTTCGTACCTCTCAATGACGTTCTGGAAATTATCTTGTATAGTTAGGAGCTTCCTTAGTTATCGTGATATCATGCGGATGTGATTCACGGATACCTGAAGCTGTGATGCGAACAAATTTGGCTTTTTGCAATGTCGGGATATCCTTTGCACCGCAATAGCCCATGCTTGCACGTAAGCCGCCAACGTATTGGTAAACTACTTCAGCTAAAGTTCCTTTAAATGGCACACGACCTACAATGCCTTCAGGAACCAGTTTTTTAATATCATCTTCCACATCCTGGAAATAACGGTCTTTTGACCCTGATTCCATCGCCTCTATAGAACCCATACCACGATATGATTTAAAACGGCGGCCTTCGTAAATGATGCTTTCGCCAGGTGACTCTTCAACGCCTGCGAACAATGAACCCGCCATGATCGACCCTGCACCCGCAGCGATAGCTTTAGCGATATCACCTGTATGTTTTATGCCACCATCAGCAATAACCGGTACACCTGTACCTTTTAAAGCCTCAGCACATTCATATACGGCATATAATTGTGGTACGCCAACACCGGCAATAATACGGGTAGTGCAAATAGAACCCGGGCCAATACCAACCTTAACACCATCTGCGCCTGCATTGGCTAAAGCTAAAGCAGCTTCGCCGGTTGCAACGTTACCTGCGATAACTTGCAGATCAGGATATGCGGCTTTAACTTCTTTTAATTTATTGATAACCCCTAATGAATGACCATGAGCAGTATCAATAGCGATAACATCCACACCTGCTTTGTATAATGCTTCTACCCTCTCCATAGTATCGGCAGTAACACCAACGGCGGCACCTACACGCAGGCGGCCATGCTCATCTTTACACGCATTCGGGAAGTTTCTAAATTTTTGAATATCCTTAAAGGTGATCAAACCTATTAAAACGCCGTTGTCGTCAACAACAGGCAGTTTTTCAATTTTATGGTTTTGAAGTATCTCTTCAGCTTGTACCAAAGTTGTTCCTTTTGGTGCGGTGATCAGATCGTCTTTGGTCATGATCTCGCTTACCGGCTTGGTAGCGTCTTTCTCAAAACGCAGATCGCGGTTAGTCAGGATGCCTTTTAACTTGCCATTGCCGTCAACTACCGGGATACCACCAATGCGGTATTCTTTCATTATTTTGAAGGCATCACCCAACAAAGCATTTTCATGCAGCGTAACCGGATCCTGTATCATGCCGCTTTCAGAACGTTTTACTTTACGGACCTCATCAGCCTGGCGCTGGATGCTCATGTTTTTATGCAGCATACCTAAGCCACCAGCCTGTGCCATAGCAATTGCCAAAGCAGCTTCGGTAACAGTATCCATTGCCGCTGAAACCAACGGAATATTTATTTTTATTTTTTTTGTTAAATAAGAACTGGTGTCAACCTCGCGTGGTAACACTTCAGAGTAAGCAGGAAGTAGCAGGACATCATCGTAGGTTAAACCTTCGGCAACAAATTTGGAGGGGTTTGATTGCATGGCAAATATTTTATTATTTGCAGGACAAAGGTACAAAAAAAATCGGGTTTTGAATACCCGACTTTTGATTTATTGATTTGATGATTTGCGGATGATAATTATAGCTGCTAATATTTACCCACTATTACCTTGTAAAACTTATCAAAATCCAGATACTGATTAGCCAGTTTAAGCAGTTCATCCGCATTAATGGTTTTAATAACTTCGGTATAGCGATCGTAATATTCATAGCCTAAGCCTGCGAAATACAGGGTCTTGAACTTATCAGCATGAGAAAAAACATTTTCCAGGCTGCCTAATAGCGAGCCTAGCAGATAGTTTTTTACTAAAGCTAGCTCCTTTTCAGGTATCAATTCTGTTTTAAGGATATTGATCTCTTTTTCAATTTCTGTTAAAGTGGCTTTGCAAACCTCGGCGCCAACTTCAGTAGCTATAAATAGTGTGCCTGCATGTTTTAATGAGCTCATGCCTGAACCTATGCCATAGGTATAACCTTTATCCTCGCGGATGTTTGCCATTAACCTCGAGCCAAAATATCCACCTAAAACAGTATTTAAAACCTGTACCGATGGAAAATCAGGATGAGTGCGATTGATGAGCGGCATACCCATACGAATAGCAGACTGTAAAGCATCCGCTTTTTCGGTAAGGTAAAAATGCTCGGCTGCTGGTTTAACTGCTGGTTGTGTGGTGTCAATTGCTTTCTCGGTATTATCCCAACCTTTATCGAAAGTGGCAATTATCAGATCCAGGGTTTCCTTTTCTATTTTACCTGCAATAATGATGGTACAATTTGAAGGCTGATACATTTGCTGATAATGCAGCAGCAAATCATCATGCTTAAGCGTTTTATAATCATCAGCAAGTGCACCAAAGCCATAAATAGTATCGCCAAAAACAGCCTTATTAAAATTGCGACGGGCAACAACATCATTCTTTTGCAAGCTCACCTGCAGTTTTTGTTGCTGGTTGCGCACATACGTTTCCAATTCATTTTCAGGAAAAATAGCGTTGGTGAAAATATCCTTTACAATAGGTAAAGTACTCGCCAAGTGTTTATTTAAGCTAAATAGCGTTACCTCTGAATTATCGTAGCCATATTCCGCCTGTAAAAACGCGCCATAAAAATCTATGGTATCCGCAATTTGAGCGGCGTTCATGGTTTTGGTTCCCTCGGTAAGCATGCTGTTTACCGCTGCATTTAATAATGGTTTGGCGGGATCAAAACGTAAATTATCGAAAATCCATTCAATACGTACCAGTTCAGCATCACCGGAGTTAAAGCAATAAACGTTACAGCCGTTGCTCAATTTAATATGCTCAGGGTGTAATAATTTGATATGATCTATAGCCTTAAATTCAGGCGCTTGTTTTCTTTGTAACATTATTTATTCTTTATTCCGGTTGTTGAATATCGCGAAGACCGGAAGTATTATTCAAAAAAATTATTTAAGCAGATACAATTTCGGATTCGTCAACCTCTTCACATTCTGATTTCTCAGCCAAATAAATAAGCGTTGATGAATTGTCTCTTCTAAATAATTTGTTGGCCTGCTCTTTTATATCGGCAGGGGTAACGGCAAGGTACTTTTCAGTTTCGTGATTTATTAAATCAGCATCACCAAGTAATTCATTCCAGGCCAGGTTCATCCCTTTTTCCAGCAGCGACATTTCGGAGAATATCGTGGTAGATTCCGTTTTGTTTTTCACCTTGGTTAGTTCATCGGCAGGTATTTCGCCCGATTTCAGGATCTCTAACTGTTCCCAAATCGCGGCTTCAGCTTGTTCAATACTAATGTTTTCCAAAGGTTTCCCTTCAAAAACAAACATACCGGTATCTAAACTACCACTGATATAAGCATGTACTTCGCTAAATATTTGTTGCTCCTTAACCAAGCTTTTATATAAACGCGATGAATGTCCGCGCGATAAAATATCCGACATTAACTCAGTAGCATAATAAGATTGAGCTAAACGACCCTCCATCTGGAAAGCGATATAAACATCATTCAACGGCACTTTAGCGGTAACCGTTTCCCGGCGTTCGTCGTGTTGTTCGGGTTCCTGTGGTATGTTACGGTAATATTTTTCTCCTGCGGGGATCGGGGCAAACCATTTTTCTGAAAGTTCCTTTACCAGCTCTAGAGTAACATCGCCACCAACAACCATAATTGCATTTTGCGGATTATAGTGTTTCTTAAAGAACGCTTTTACATCCTCTATTTTGGCGTCTTCAATATGTTCTATCTTTTCGCCGATGGTGGCCCAGCGGTAAGGGTGTTTCTTATAAACTAATGGGCGCAGTTTTAACCAAACATCGCCGTAAGGCTGGTTCAGGTAGCGCTGCTTAAATTCCTCAATAACTACGTTACGTTGCACCTCAAGGCTTTTTTTGCTAAAAGCGAGGTTTAACATGCGGTCGCTTTCCAGCCAAAATGCTGTCTCTAAATTTGCCGATGGCAGCGTGATATAGTAATTGGTAATATCATTGCTGGTGAAGGCGTTATTTTCTCCTCCTACCCTTTGCAGTGGCTCATCATAATTAGGGATATTTACCGAACCGCCAAACATCAGGTGCTCAAACAAATGTGCAAAGCCTGTTTGCTCAGGGTTTTCATCGCGTGCGCCAACATCATAAAGTATGTTTAGCACAGCCATTGGGGTTGTATGATCTTCGTGAACAATTACGCGAAGGCCGTTATCGAGTGTAAAACGATTAAATTTAACCATATGGTAATACTCCGTTTAAAAACGGGTGAACAAATGTATAATTTTTGCCGTAAGGTTATAAGTTTTTTGATTTGCAAGCTTAAAATCAACTACTTATTTTGCATGGTGATGACGCAGACCGAGTTAATCGAACACTTAACCGCTACTTTTGGTAAAACAAAAGTTAATAAACTGAAAGCAATTCTTACGGAGCAGCGATTTGCCTTACTCGATTTGATTGACCTTACTTTCTATCCTGATAAAACCATTGCGTTTCGTTCGGCTTGGCTATTGGAAAATTTGATATTATCTAACCCTTTGGCTTGTTTAACCGAAATTGATTACCTGCTAAACCAATTTACAAAAGTTAGCTACCCAAGTTGCCAGCGGCATTACGCCAAAATAATTATGCACCTTACATCGCCCAAAAACCATCCGTTGATAAAGGAAAGCCTTCAACATAAAAACCTGGAATTTGTTGTAGAGCGATGTTTTGATTGGATGATAGACCCCAGAGTTTTAATCGCGGTAAAAGTATTTGCCGCTGAAGCGCTATTCAATTTACGAAACCGTTATCCATGGATTAATGAGGAACTTGCTAATGAACTGCATTTCCTAATGAAT
>Ga0302197_10002575_pt1 | contig 16795 bp, 16 predicted proteins | sample II_Bog_N2_1_FD_193526 | JGI IMG/M metagenome (GOLD analysis project Ga0302197, IMG submission 193526) | Peat permafrost microbial communities from Stordalen Mire near Abisko, Sweden - II_Bog_N2_1 | ecosystem: Environmental > Terrestrial > Soil > Wetlands > Peat | place: Sweden: Abisko...
CGACCAGTTTGCGTTCGCTGATTTCTATTTGCAGCGAAGCATTCGACGTGTTGGACGCTTCGGTAAGCTCATGTTGGCGCACTGATCCAAGCATGAGCGCTTCATTCATCGCCAGGGTCTTTTCTCGGAGTTCTGCGGTTTCAGTCACCTGGATCATAATTCCTTGTGGACGCTCATGAGCTATCACCTGCCACATCGTATAAGACCAGAATAGGGGATGGGTGGTGGAGTGCTCTTCTTCCGTATGGCAGGCAGGCATCCCAGTGCGCGAAACACGATCAAGTAGCGAGAGACACTTGTCGTTCTTTGGTAGTAGATCTCCAAGGCGAAGTCCCAGAACATCGTCTTTCCGCACATCAAGTAGCTGGCAAAAAGCAGGATTGATGTAGCGCACAAAATGACCCGATCCCTCGACCATAGCCATCGGTAATGGCGCCCCGTCCGCGAAGGAAAGCCCGAGCCGCAATAGGTCGGTGGCGCTGTCCCGTACGGCCGATACAAGTTTCGGTAACATTATAACCTTTAATTGGCCGCCTTAGGTTCCGGAGCGGTCTCGTCTTCCTGGGCTTTGCGGGCACCCGTTCGCCGAGGAATCCCGGTTATTAGTCCTGTGTAGTCGGTGCGACGGGGATGAATAACTACCACGCCTTTGTTCGTAATGACGTATTCGCGGATGTCTTTGCTGTGATTTCCGCCACGCATTTTTACCACGACCATTATCTTGCGAAGTTGTCCATCGATTTCCACATACCGAAACCGGATGATGTCATCAGTGAGAAACGAAATCGCATAATGACTGAAAGCCAGCCCGGTGAATGTGTCTTCTACTTCGACCGTGCTGAGGATTGTGATACCCGCGCCGGTCAACGCGCCGATCATTCGATAAAGCGACTCGCGAAAGTCAGCCCTAAAGCCAGGTGCCAATGCCATCTCGAATCCAACCAACGAGTCGATCACCAGCCTTTTGGCGCCCACCCGTTTAATGGCGTCCAGGATTTCTTGCATCGTTTCATCGACCGAAAGATCGAGTGGCCGAAGGTAGAGCGTTTCGAGTGTGCCTTTTTCTTCCGCAGCTTTGAGATGCAGGCCGAATGTTCCGGCTCGTTGCTTGTAACCGTCTGGTCTTTCTTCAAAGACGGCCATAATTCCCGGCTCGCCACGCCGAATGCCTTCGGCAATAAATTGCGTGGCCAAAGCGGATTTTCCGGTACCGGAGGGACCAGCGATCAGGAGACTGTCGCCTTCGAGGATGCCGCCACCCATCATTTTATCCAATTCGGGTACGCCGATAGAGAGTTGGCGGCGGTGCGCGGGCTTTGTTTTGGTGCTGATCAATCCGAGTGTGCGCGAAAATGCCTGCAATCCAAAGTTACCGATACGCACCGTGTGTAGACCGGGCACGGTTGCCTGACCGCGCAGTTTCACGATTTGCAATTTGCGAACCACCGAGTTCCTTTCGGTCACCTGGGAAAGCCAGAAAATGCCATCGACCATCGTAAAGAGTGAATTATCGCGAATCTCTTCCTCAACGTATTCACCGACCAGAATCGTCGTCGCTTGCCAACTCGTGAGAAACTGTGCGAGGCGGTGGACGAAAGCCTGAACTTCCACATCCGCGGCGTCACTTGTCACCTGTCGAGCTAACGTGCGAAAGGAATCCAGCACCACGATGCGTGGATCATACGTCGTGACTTGCTTGATGATCTCTTCCAGTACTGCGTTTAACCCCTTTTCCAACGCGAGATCGGAAAGGTTTATAAACCGAATATCCTTGTTCAACTTGGATTCATCGAAGAAGGGAAACTGTTGCTGATAACGCAACATTTTTAGCACCGGTTCTCCCAAAACCGTAAAATAGAGAGCAGGCTTTTCTGGCGTTGCGTTAGCGAAAATGATTTGATGGGCCATCGTCGTTTTCCCGCAGCCGGGGGCGCCCCCGATGATGTTGAAGGAAAATTCCGGTATTCCGCCTCCCAGAATGTCATCAAGTCCTCGTATCCCCGTTGGAAGCTTTCGGATCGTGACTTTAGCCGGTTTTCTCGCGGCTTCCTTTGACGACATGATTTTTTCTGTCTTATTTCGCTTTTTCATTTGTTACCTTTGTCTTCAAAATCCAAATCGTTCAGGGGAACCGTGGGCCAGACTTCGTGCACCAACCGCAGGGTTAAAATCTCACCAATGAAGGCAGCCATTAATCCCAGTAACTGCGCGAGGAGGACGACTCGACCTTCAAAAAATTGATCAGAACCCATTTTGGAGTGGGCTTCCTCTAAACCGCCTAAAGAACCATCCGCGTTTACTTGCACGTTCCGCAGCCACGAGACCTCCTCCGCAGCTAGCGTCAGGGCGCGTGACAACAGTGCTCGAAATCCGTCTGTTCCCATCAGTGTTGAAAGATACGGACGAAGCTTGTCAGAAACCCGGAACGCCGACTTAATGGTCTTTGATGACCTGCTCTCGAACGCCTCATGATCCATGAGGCGTTTGGCAAACTTGCGCATTTCCTTCGAGGCTTGATTCATTTTAAACGCTTTTGTCTGGCGTCCCTGGGGTGAGAGACGCCATCCATTTACCTTGCTTATCCGTCCGAACTGCATGCGGTCGGCATTGAGACAACGCACTCCGTCAACATTTGACATGATGATCGGGCATGATGGGCACCTCGTATTCTTTCACGTGTGCCCCTTCCATCATATGGGGTCTTCACCCCATCTGTGATTTAAACTTTTGCTTGCTGGATTCGCGGGTATGGGGCCGCTGAGATTTTGGCATGGCTGTCAGCTTATAATTTAAGCAAGACTTGGACTGTGCCGTCCTCAATCGAGTTTTGAACCGTAAAGTCCAACCTTAAGCAAAGGTTGATGGCGTTTTTGTCCAAGCCTAAAAATTTGCCTGTCAGTATTTGAAATTGAAAAGCTCGCCCCAGACTGATCAACCGATCGAGGACCATCGAAGCATTAGTGGCTAGTGCACAATCAGCGTCCACCCCGTCAAACTTCACACTTGGAGCGTCATCGCTGTCGAAGATCCCGAGCGAAAGGCGCGGCTTGCGGAGCTGCCGTATAGGGTTTGAGCAAAAAGTGCTTACCAGAGTCTCCTGCCATTCCCGCGCCATTCGCGTCAAGCCCCCTTGTGACGATGATTTTTACCAACGGATTAATTGTAGGGAGCGCAGGATCATGGATTGTCCTGCGATGACCGGCATCATCAAGTCGGTGAGCACTACCGCAATGTCTGCAGCGTGCTGGACATAGACGGCAACGCCAACGGCCCCATCGTTTGCCGTTAAAACCCGGTAGCCGACATTCTGGAACGTCCGGCTAGCGCTTCAGAGTTATTCGCTGAGATAGCAAATGAATGCTCGCCGCCAGATGACGGTAAGGATTATGGGGTTTACACCCCATGGCGCCTGAACGGATACCCGGCGAACCTTCCCATTCGGAATAGCCTCAGGACTACGCCTTCCAAACAACTTCCTGAAAAAAAGAAAGAGTCGACCCATGAAAACAACCCTCGAAAAAAGCGATACGGAAATCAAAAGCGATGTCTTGGCGGAATTGAAATACGAGCCAAGTGTAAAGGTGACCGACATCGGCGTTTTGGTCAAAGACGGAACAGTAACCTTAAACGGATGCGCTACCAGCTACGCAGAAAAATGGGAAGCGGTTCGGGCAGCCAAACGAGTAGCCGGTGTAACGGCGATTGCGGATGAAATCACGGTCAAGCTTTGGGATTCATTTGTCCGAACAGACTCAGACATTGCGACCAGTGCTGCGAATCAGATCAAATGGATCACCTCCATTCCGACCGGAAAAGTTCAACTTACGGTAAGTGAAGGCTGGATTACCCTGGATGGTGAACTGGAATGGTATTTTGAGAAAGATGAAGCCGAACGTACCGTTCGCGCTTTGGCAGGGGTCAAAGGCGTTTCCAACCTGATCAAGATCAAGCCGAAACTATCATCGTCAGACATTGTAGCGGAAATCAAAAGCGCCTTCGACCGCAACTCCCAGTTGTACGATTCTGACATTGAGGTAGAGGCCTCTAGCGGCAAAGTCACCCTCCGCGGTACGGTCTACAACTATTCCGAACGCGAGGAAGCTGTCCGCATCGCGTGGGCCGCTGCGGGGGTCTTGTCCGTGGATGATCGACTCGAGATCGACTGGTCGGATGAAATAGACGACTAGCAAGTTGGGTTTGCATCAAACGTGATAAATTTGGTCGTGCGTCCGCGGTCCCCAGCGGACGCACCCCAACTCCCAAGAGGCGCTTCAGTCAATTCATGGGTGCTGTTGCGAAAGACGTAGCTCGTTCTTGAATCTTAAAGCTGCGATTCGGTTTTCTTGACGGAACGATTTGTTCCTGTGGAGTTCGAATTCCTGGCTTCCAGCGTACCGGGCCGTCAAAGATAGCGTAGTACGCCTTGATTGAGGATGCATCGTTTACAGAAAACGGCGGAGGGAGATTTTTCAGTTGGGCGACTGCCCGTTGCACTAACTCGAGAGTTTTTCCGTCTTTTGTCACGGGTTAGATTACCGCAGTTCGGCCGGCTTGCGAAGCCAAACAAAAGATATTGGTTAAAATCAGTCTGAGCTATTCTCCTTAGAGGGACTACGTTGGGTGATGTCTGATCCAAGAAACGTAGCCCACGATAAAAAAGTCATCCAAGTGAAGAATAAACATGGCGAGAATCTCGCCAAGGGTGCTGCTCACATTCCGCAGCCGGGGAAGAAAACCGCTCGCGAAGGCGCTCATGGGTCTCACCAGGAGACAGAACTCGAACAGGCCGGCGGTCACCTCCCACCGCCCGTGAAGTAAGGGAGCCGGACGACCAGCCGATTTACGTCAGTCGGAGACGACCGTAAGAATATGAAGCCGAGGAGAATTCTGATCACGGGAGCCACCGGCCAGGTCGGTCGAAAAGTTGTGGAAATTCTGAGAAGCGATTCGTCTCTTGAAGTCGTTGCCGCCGTCCGGAGCGCGGCAAAGGGAAAGGAACTAGGAGTTCCTTTGGTTGAACTTGACCTCGACAAGATCGAGTCGTTTGCACCGGCGCTAAAGGGGATCGACCGGGTCTTCCTCATGACGGGTTATACGGTCGACATGTTGAGACAGAGCAAGGTGTTCCTTGACATCGCGGCAAAATCCGAGGTCCAGCACATCGTCCATCTTGGCGCCTGCGGAAATGACGAGGCGACCGTAGCGCATTGGGTGTGGCATCAACTCGTTGAGCGCTATATTGAATGGCGTGGATTTTCCTTCACGCATCTCCGCCCGGAGCAATTCATGCAAAATCTCCTGGGTTACAGCGGTAAAGCCACCGTGGTGGACGGCGTCATTGAACAATATTTTGGGAAGGCCCGTCTTAGTTGGGTAGATTGCGAAGACGTGGCGGCGGTGGCAGCCATTTGCCTGCAACACCCAGAGCTTCACAACGGCCAAACCTATCGCATGGGCTACGACGCCCAATCACTTGATGACGTTGCACGTATCCTAACTGAGGTGATCGGAAAGCCGTTCAGATACGATGCGCGGCCTCCCGGGGAGTTCCTCGCCAAAGTATTGGCAGCGGGGGCGGATCCGGCCTACATGAACTGCGTCTACCACCATTATTTCGCCTATGCTGAGGGAAAGATTCCGCACCCGGACCAGATTTTCGATAATTTCCAAGGCATCACCGGCAGGGAACCTGTGACCTGGGAAGCGTTTGCCAGAAAGCACGCGGATATTTTTCGTGCCGGATTCGCGCGGCTTTAGGAATCGATTTCCTATCAACCGGAGGAGAAGGACCAATCCCTTCTGACGGCATGCAACTTCTCGACCCGACGGGATCGCCAAAGCGGTCTTTCGAATGCAGCGCCATTACCTGGCCCATAACCATCCCCGAGTCGAAGTCTATTTTCAAAAAGTCGAAGCAGTCACATCTGCAACGCGCGCGATCATTACCCATGGGGTCAACACCCCATAGCCCCGAACCAAGCCTCTGGCTTACGGTAATGGGTCGATGAGGAATATCTTTAAGCTCTGCCTTTTGCTGTTCATTTTTACCAGCACGACCGTGTCCATGCGAGCACAAGATCCGGTCCCGCCTCCGGCACCGGCCAATCAGCCTCTCTCCGATGCACAGCTTGATCAGATGCTGGGCCCAATCGCGCTCTATCCCGACCCGCTCATTGCCGAAATTCTGCCAGCGTCCACCTTCCCCACACAAATTGTGCTCGCCGACCGATATACGACTGGCGGTGGAGACCCGAACCAAATTAGTCAGCAGCCCTGGGACGCCAGCGTCCAGGCAGTAGCCCGGTATCCCAGCGTCCTGAAATGGATGGATGATAACCTGAGTGAGACCACCGCACTCGGGCAGGCTTTTATCAATCAGCAGTCAGCAGTAATGGCTTCCATTCAACGGCTGCGCGCCTCGGCCTCAAGCCTTGGCAACTTGCAGACGACATCGCAGCAAGACGTGACGACGGACGGCAACGACATTGAAATTGAGCCGGCCAACGACCAGGAAATGTACGTGCCCGATTATCAGCCGGACCAAGTTTACTGTGACCAAGGCGTGAGTGGTTCGCCCTTTATCACTTTCGGGATCGGTTTTCCTATCGGCGACTGGATGGATAACGATTTTGATTGGGGTAATGACGATCTCATTTATTGGAACCAAGGGTATTCACGTCCCGCCAACTGGTGGCATCAATCGCGAGGTCAAAGGAATTCGTCCCATACGTCAGCGTGGCATCACAGCAGTCGGGCGAATGCGACCGCTGCTTATCGTGGCGACCGAGGCTGGGCGCAGGAAGCGCCATCACCGGCGGTGACCCGGCAGGAACAAGCCCAGCAAGCCCCGGCACTAGACTCTCGGTCGAATACGCTTTCCCGTCCTGCAACAGCTCCAGCAGCGAATGACGGCTTCATCAGTCGGCCAGAAGCCAATGGAGCACTTATTGGCGACCAGAGCGCGCGTGACACCAGAACTTATAGCGACCGGGGCCAGCAGAGTATGCGCGCGTTCGCTCCTTCAGCGCCCGCTTCGCGCCCTCAAGCAGTCTTCCATTCGGCACCGGCCTCTCGACCAGCATTTTCAGGCAGTGGGGCCAGCCATGCCAGCGGTGGTGGTGGTCACGCCGGTGGTGGAGGTGGACACAGATAAGTCTCGTTCCTGCCGAAACACTGAATCCTTTGACCAAATGAATCCCATACAAATACCGCTGTTAATAAAGTCCTGCTCTTTTTTAAAGTTATGCGGGATTCGCTCCTCTGCGCCAATTATTGCTTTTTTGGTGTTGGTGTTGCCGATTCACGCATTGGCTGCAGACGAACAGAAGTTCGCGACAGCCCAAGATGCCGTCAACGCCCTGGTTCTTGCGGCAAGAACTCATGATGTCAACGCAATGCACGCGATCTTCGGATCGACCGTACATGACTTGGTTTCGCCCGACCTTGTACAAGCGACCGAGGAGTCCGACCGATTTATCCAGCACCTCGACGAGAAGACGACGTTGGTCAATAATAGTGATTCCAACGCAACCTTGGACATTGGCTCCGATGCATGGCCTTTTCCCATTCCGTTGGTGAAGCAGGACGGCAAGTGGTTTTTCGACACCGCCGCTGGTAGCCAAGAGATTCTTGCCCGGCGCATCGGTCGCGATGAAATGGGCGCGATTGAAGTCAGCACCGCCTATGTGGCGGCGCAAAGAGAGTATGCCAGCGAGGATCGCATGGGGGACGGCGTTCTGGCTTACGCGCAGTCTCTCCACAGTACACCCGACAAACACGACGGACTGTATTGGCACTCACAGCCCGGTGAGGAGATAAGTCCGTTAGGGCCGTTGATCGCCCAAGCGCACGGTGAAGGTTATCATCACACCGCCAAGATACTCAACGACGAGCAGGCACCCTATCACGGTTACTATTTTAAAATCCTGACAAGCCAGGGCAGACACGCGCCCGGCGGTGCTTATGACTATATCATCAATGGGCGAATGATAGCGGGATTTGCGCTCATCGCATGGCCGGCGGAGTGGGGCAATACGGGAGTCATGACCTTCATCGTCAATCAACAAGGTAAGGTTTATCAAAAGAATCTCGGCCCCTCGACCTTCGATATTGCCAAAGACGTTACTGCTTATGCGCCCAACGACACGTGGACTTCGGCCCAGACCGATCCGGTACTGATCGCCCAGAAGCCCAGTGCCGATCACGTTCTGCAACCGCGCCCCGCCGCACCATAAAGTGAGCGCCTCCACATCCGCAACCGTCACGGATCCACGCAAGCCCACGTCAGCAGTAGCATCAAATAATACTGAAGCCGTTTCTGCCAGCGGTTTGACCAAATGGTTCGGCGAGGGAGAAAGCAAGACGACCGCCGTTAATGACGTCACGTTCGTGGCCCACTTCGGCGAAATGCTTTTCATCGTGGGCCCCTCAGGTAGCGGTAAGACCACGATGCTGAGCATGATTTCGGGCATCCTGCGTCCCAACAAAGGCAAGGTAATGGTGAAAGGAGCCGATATCTGGACTCTAACGAATGATCAGCTTGCCGACTTTCGGCTGAATACCATCGGCTTCGTCTTTCAGGACTATCATCTGTTTCCAAGACTGACCACAGCGGAGAACATCGCCATTCCGCTGATTCTTAAGCACCGCGATTGGAATGAATCCATTGCCGAGGCAAAAAAGTACCTCGATATCGTCGGACTGAAAGGCAAGGCGGAAATCTTGCCGGTCAAGCTTTCCGGCGGCGAACAACAGCGTGTGGCCATTGCCCGCGCGATTGTCAGTAGCCCCGATATTTTGATTCTCGACGAGCCCACCGCCTCATTGGACGGTGAGACAGGGAAAAGGATCGTCGCCTTCGTCAAAGAGAAGATCCTCAACGCGCATCGCTGCATCCTGATTGTCACCCATGATAACCGCATCAACGAGTATGCGGATCGGATCGTTTACATGGAAGACGGGAAGATTACGGACAAAAACATGGAAACGAGCACCGAATGAGAAACAAAATCATTTTTGGAATCTCCATTCTCGGAGTGATCGCCGGATTGATCGCCGCCTATGTTTTTGGTTTGCAAAGGGCTTCCCAACCACCCGTGTTTAAACCGGTGACCAGCCCTTACGCGACGTCCATTTTTGCCAATGGCATCATCGAAAGCGACCAACTGAGCGGTTCCGACATCAATATTTATCCCGAAGTTGCGGGTCCCGTCACGCAGGTGCTGGTGCATGAGGGACAACAGGTTTTGGCGGGAGACCCGCTCTTGTGCATCGACGAATCGGTGCAGAAGGCGACGACCGAGCAGCTCCGTTTGCAGGCGGAAGCCGCTCTTTCCGCCCTCATGGAACTTAAAGCGCAACCACGCCCGGAGAGCTTGGCCATTACCGAAGCCCAGGTAGAAGTTGCAACATCCAACCTCAAGGTCGCCACGGACACCTACGCGAAACGGCATGCAATCCATCTCGTCGCTCCAACGGCGATCAGTCAGGATGAATTGGATACCGACAAGGATGCAGTCGTTCAAGCCCAGGCTGCCGTCGATCTTGCAAGCAGGCAAAATGATCTCACCAAGGCCGGCGCTTGGAGTTACGATATTGCCAATCAGCAGAAGCAGTACGCCGGGCTGAAACAGGCCTACGATGCGGCCAATGCCCTCTTGGTCAAATACACCGTGAAAGCGAATCGGGACGGAGTGGTGTTATCCCTAAACGCGACGGTCGGGAGCTATGTTTCCTCCCATGGTGCCTATGATACCTACACCCAAGGATCTGACCCTCTCGTGGTCATGGGAACCCCTCAAAATTACCTGGCAGTCCGCTGTTACGTCGACGAGATCCTGGTCTCCCGGCTGCCTCCTCAAGATCACATGCAGGCTCAGATGTCGATTCGTGGCTCCGACACAAAAATTCCCTTGGAATTTGTGAGGGTGCAACCCTACGTCTCACCCAAAATCGAACTTTCGGACGAACGGCAGGAGCAAGTTGATCTACGGGTGCTTCCAGTGATCTTCCGATTCCAGAAAAGGGATCTCCCTGTCTACCCGGGGCAAGAGGTCGATGTCTATATCAGTCAGAGCAGCGTCACAAACAAGCCAAGTCCTCAAGTGGTTTCAAACGCGCAAGCCGTGACCTCCCATCCAGTTCCACCAAGCGTACCCATTGTGGATTCGAGCACAGATGAGCCTGATCCCCCGGCGACCCGGAAATCGCCGTGAAGCACCTTGGCATCCTGCGGATAGGATTTAAGCTGCTCGTCAACGACAAGGCAAAGTTCTCTGCCTTGTTGATCGGAATCACTTTCGCGGTCTTCCTGATGATGCAAATGACCGCGATATTTGCCGGCATTCTTAATCGTGCGTACTCGACGGTAACAAATGTCAACGCGGCGCTCTGGATCATGGACCCGGCAGTTAATGTTCCCGCAAGTCCTTTCCCGTTGCCGAACTTTCTTGAAGACGCGGTTCGGAGCATGGATGGCGTAAGCTTCGCGGTGCCGATTTATATTGGTGGCGCACAGCTCAAGCTTGCTGACGGCACGTATCAATCAGCCAATATCGTCGGCCTGGACGACGACAGTCTCTTTGGCAGGCCGGAACTCGAGAAAGGCGATATTCACGACATCTACAACGACGATTCCTACGTTGTGGTCGATGATACGGAGTTCTCAAAGCTGGAAAATCCGTCCATTGGAAGCACATTCGAGCTTAACGATCATCGCGTCGTAATCGTGGGCATCGCCCGGGTGGTCTCGAACGGATTAAACGGAGTGCCGACTCTTTATACCACCTACAATCGTGCCATTGAAGACATTCCCAATTCCCGTTTCACCATATCCTATCTTCTCGTGCAGCCGAAGAATGCCGACGCAGTGGCTGGGATAAAAAGACAAGTGGCCAAGCTCGGGTATACAGCCTTAACCAAGGATGAATTCAACAACCGAATCGCCCATTTTTATATTTTTCAGACTGGCGTCGGCATCACCATACTGATGATGACCGTTATCGCTTTCGTGGTCGGACTTTCGATTTCAGGTCAGACCTTCTACACGTTTATCATCGAAAACCTCGAAAGATTCGGTGCGTTGAAGGCAATTGGAGCCAAGGGAAGCGAATTGGTTTACATGATCCTCTTCATGGCGTTACTTACCGCTTTGGTCGGTTACGGCTTGGGCGTAGGGCTGGTGACTCTCGTGATTTCGATGGCCCGCCTTTGGATCCCCAACTACGCGGCCACGATCGTCTATTGGAATCTCGGACTGGCGTTTGTCATGGTCTTGATTATCGCCGGTCTTTCCAGCTACATCGGGGTGCGCAAAGTCCTAAAAATTGAGCCGTTCGACATTTTCAGAGGTTAGTAGATAACGTGAGTAGGTCTTATCGGCTATAATCTAATCAAGGCTTGGACGACACCTTCTTCGTTTATGTCTTGCACCGCAAAGTCGAGGCTTCGGCAAAGGTTGATGGCATCTTTGTCTATGCCCAGAAATTTGCCAGCCAGTATTTGAAAGTGAAAAGCGCGCCCCAAACTGATAAGCCGATTGAGAAGAATCGCGCCTAATTTTGGGATATTATCCTCGTCCCCGATCAGCATGTCGAACATGGCGACATACGGTTCCGGAGTTTTGATCAATCGTCCCACGGCAAGTATGGCCACCGCCCTTCGAGGATGGGCAGGTTGTTCGATGACTACGGAGTAAACCTCGGACGTATTGGTGCAAACCCGAACGAGTCGCTCGTGGGAGGTGCGTCTGTCGAGCCCGAGATATCCGAAATACCGCAAGACAACGCTCTTGGGGGATATGCAGCGATGGAACTCGACCATCTTGCTCTCGTCATCGAGCCGGATGGGGCGGAGCTTAAGTTTGCTGAATCCTGTGACTTCAACAACCTGCTCCAGATGAACGCGGTGGGGACGCCTCGAAAAATCAGGAATTGGTTTTTCAATTTTGGAAGCTGGACGACGGGTGCGTTTCATTGCGACAGAACGTATTGGCTTCCTTGGCGGGAGATCACTTCGGCGATGGGGCGGCCACAAAGACAAGCTGGACTCAACTAAGGAACCGTCTATGGGGTGCTTACCCCATATCGCACGACGGGCGACCACTTACAGGCCGTCGGATAAAACTCTAAGCGGCCAACGCCGGGTTTGGTGAGCTGCGGTCTTGGGAACTAAGTCTCAAGTCTTTTGTCACCGGATCGCCCTCGGCTAGCCCCAGGCGGAAGAGTCTGTTGCTTGTCTTCCAGAACACCAGTTCCCGGTCTGCAGAACTCGGAAGAACTTCCTCGACGATCCGCACATGCTCCTCGATGCGGTATGGCACCGGGCCGAAGTCGGAGTCGAACACCACTCGGTCCACACCGAACCATTTCAGGCGGCATCATCAATAGAAGCGACTCGCACGAGTTTTTTATTCACGAATTCCTGAATACCCAGGCTGGAAAGTTCACGTCCGTATCCGGAGTTCTTAATGCCGCCGAATGGCAAATCTGCCGTCGTCCAAGTCGGGTGATTGATAAAAACCATTCCGGTGTCTATGCGATTCGCGACGCGCTTACCGCGCGCAACATCTTTAGTGAAGATGGAGCCGCCTAGTCCAAAGTCCGAATCGTTCGCGAGCGCGATGGCCTCTTCTTCGTCCTTCACTCGGAAGAACAATGCGACCGGGCCGAAGAATTCTTCGCGATAAGCAGGGTTGGCGGGCTTGATGTTCGTGAGAATCGTCGGCTCCATGAATGAACCGGGGCGATTCATCCGGTTGCCGCCCATCACCAGCTTGGCACCTTGGGCGACGGCCCCTTTAATTTGACCTAGCAGTTGCACCAGCGCCGCTTCAGTGGAAAGCGGTCCCAGCGTCGTCGCCTCGTTCATAGGATCGCCCGGCTTGAGTGCAGTGAGGGCTGCTTGAAAGTTTTCCAGGAACTTGTCAGCCAACGCCTCCACGACGATGAATCGCTTGCCCGCGACGCAGCATTGGCCGGTGTTGTTCATCTTGGCCCATACCGCCCATTTGACCGTTTTGTCGAGATCAGCATCGTCGAGCACAATGAAGGCGTCACTGCCGCCCAGTTCCATAGTGGACTTTTTGAGGTTTTGACCAGCCCGCGCCGCCACGCTTTTTCCGGCCTCGACGCTACCAGTCAGCGCGACGCCCTTGATTCGCGGATCATCGATCACGCGGCTCACTTGATCGTGCGAAATCAGCAAGTTAGTATATGTCCCGACCGGTGCACCCGCATCGCGCCACAACTTTTCAAACGCGATCGCGCATTGAGGCACGCAGCCCGCGTGTTTCACCATAACAACATTGCCCGCCATAAGATTAGGCGCAGCAAAGCGCGCGAGCTGGTAGTATGGAAAATTCCACGGCTGAACGCCAAATAGAACCCCGAAAGGTGTGCTGACAATTTCCGCTTCGCCCGAACTTGGTTGTAGGTTGTCCGTCGCAAGAAAGCGTTCCGCGTTCTTAGCGTAGTAATCAAGGATGTCCGCGCTCAACGCGACTTCGCCCTGCGACTCTCCGACGAGCTTGCCCATTTCCAGCGTCACCAGTTGGGCCAATTCATCAGTGCGCTCCCGCATGAGCGTAGCGGCTTTCGCGACGATGGTTGCGCGGTTGCCGAAGGATTCATTCCGCCAGCTATCAAAGCAAGTCGCGGCGGTTTTAATTGCGGCTTCGAGCTGTGCGTCGCTCAGTTCCTCGAAGGTCTTGGAAGTTTTGCCATCGTATGGATTGACGCTCCGGTAACCGCCAGCCTTCAGCTTGGTCGTGGAGTTCAGGGGTGCTGGTGGAAGGGAAGCGAGAGTGGAGGTCATATTCAAACATGATCCTGCATACCGGCAACGTAGAGCGCCATGGGGTGATAACCCCATTGTTGTAGTCCTCGATGTGTTCGACACTTGTGCAAGGGCGAGGTCGATAATGGAAACGGTCTGCCCTCGCCGCGAAGTCTAACTGGTAGGAAAATTCCTCCGCCAGCTCCAGTAATCAAGATTATGCCCACTTTATTTGACCCTGTCCGTGTTGGCGAATGGGACTTATCCAACCGTATGGTGATGTCTCCTCTTACTCGTTGTCGAGCCAGCGCAGGCAGGATTCCCAACGAAATGATGGCGGAATACTACCGGCAACGCTCGACCGCCGGCATGATCATCAGCGAAGCAACCTCGGTCTCGCCCATGGGTGTGGGGTATCCGGATACTCCTGGCATTTGGTCGACGGATCAGATCGAAGGGTGGAAGTTAATTACGGGGGCGGTCCACGAAGAGGATGGCCGCATCGTTTTGCAGTTGTGGCATGTCGGCCGGATTTCGGATCCCGTATACCTCGACGGACGTCTTCCCGTCGCTCCGAGCGCTATCGCGCCTAAAGGGCATGTTAGTCTCCTTCGTCCAGAAAAGCCGTATGTCACCCCACGTGCACTAGAGTACGATGAAATCCTTGGGATAATTGAGGAGTACAGGGTCGGCGCGAAAAATGCCGTCTCGGCCGGCTTTGACGGCGTTGAGATACATGGGGCCAACGGCTACCTGCTCGATCAGTTCCTTCACAGCGACGTCAATCATCGAACAGACAGCTACGGGGGCTCAATTGAGAATCGAGCGAGGCTGCTGCTTCAAGTTGTGGACGCTGCTATTGGCGTCTGGGGTAAGGGGCGTGTGGGGCTACACCTTTCACCCTGCGACGACATGCACGACGTCAGCGACGCAGATCCCCTTGCAACCTATAGCTACGTTGCATCTGAGGCTCGCCATCGAAAGATAGCTTTCATCTGCGCGCGTGAGCCTCGCTCCAAAACCTGGCTTGGCCCTGAGCTAAAAAAGCTCTTCGGTGGCATTTACATCGCGAATGAACTGTTCACCCAGGAGTCGGGCGAAGAGGTGCTTAGCGCCGGAGAGGCTGATGCGGTTGCATACGGGCAGTTGTTCATTGCCAATCCTGATCTACCACGTCGCTTTCTGGAAAGTAGCCCGCTAAACCTGCCTGACTCCTCAACGTTCTACGGAAAAGGACCACATGGATATACCGACTATCCATCCCTGAACCCTGACAACGACGGCACCGAACTCGCTCTTGAAAAAGGCCGTGATAATGATCATTCCAAGAGCTTGTCGGCTGAGAAAGAAATCGACCGGCTGAGTTGCTTATGAGGAATCGGGATCAAGCTGTGGTCTCGCCGAACTGCGCCTATCCGCAAAAGCGACTTTAGGAGTCAGCACGCTCACCCGCATCGTGATTTAAAACGCAGCACGGTCACCAAAGCAAAGACACGATCGAACTCAAATTCATCTATTCATGAAAAACTCATCCATGTTTCCCGACTCTTCCATACTTCTTCAAGAACGCTATCGCTCTGCCGCAAACGAACCGTCCGAACCTTGGGACGAAACGATTTCTCTCCTGCTTTCCCACCGTTCGGTGAGGAGCTATTTACCTAAGGCGCTTCCGTCGGGGACCATTGAAACATTGGTCGCCAGCGCGCAATCAGCGTCCACGTCGTCAAACTTACAGACTTGGAGCGTCATCGCCGTCGAAGATCCTGCGCGAAAGGCGCGGCTTTCGGTCCTGGCTGGTTCTCAAAAGCACATCGTTGAAGCGCCACTGTTCCTCGTGTGGGTGGCGGATCTTTCGCTTTTGGAATCGATTGCCGAGAGGAACAAGACCTCCACTGAAAGCCTGAATTACCTCGAATACTTGGTCATGGCCGTTGTCGATGCGACCCTGGCGGCACAAAACGCCTTCATCGCGCTCGAATCGCTTGGACTGGGGGGTGTCTACATCGGAGCGATCCGCAGCAATACCGAAAAGGTTGCCGTCGAACTTGGCCTTCCGAGCAAGGCATTCCCCGTCTTCGGCCTTACGGTCGGTTTTCCCGACCCGTCAATCGTGACCGAAATCAAACCGCGGCTTCCCCAAGCCGCGATTCTGCATCGCGAACAATATTCGTCAGCAGCCATTCCGGCCGCCGTAGCCGAGTACGACGTGCTCATGCGTAAATTCCAGGCAGAGCAAAACCTCGAAGTGATTGATTGGAGCCGCCAGGCGGCGGCCCGTATCCAGTTGCTAACGGGCCGCGACCACCTTGCCGAAGATTTGCACAAGCTCGGCTTCCCTCTGCGTTAGTCGCGCACACAACCACGGCCCCAGCCTCGGCTTTCCTAATCTCCTCCCAGGATCGTCATGAAATTATTTCAAAGTCTAATCTGCAGCGGCTTGATTGCCGCAGTTCTCCTTTGGCATGCTCCGGGAAAATCCCCTGTCGATGGTGCGGCTGGAACTTCAAATCCTGTATCGACCCCCAACCCGAATTCACCGGTCGGTCAATCTCCACATACATCAACGCCGGGTACCTCTGACACGCAACCAGTCGATTTTTCCATTTCTATTACTGTTGGGGTAGTGATGGCGTTACTCCTCTCAAATTTTCTGCAAAAAAACGCAATCGATCCCGGAGTTGCTAAAGGTGGACCACCTTCGAGTGTTCTCAAACGTCTGATTCGAGAGGTCGAAGAAAGTTCTGGTTACACCCGCAACGATGCACGAGCCAAAGCCAAAGCATGGCTGGTGGAGAACGTCACCTCCTTGGGCGAGAACGAGATTTTCTTGGCAAAGACCCACTTTAGTTACCTGCTTCCTGCGGATTGGGGAGCCAAAGTAGAGGCCTAAGCACAGGAGCACAGGGCTTTTGTTGCCATCGCATGTGATGGTTATGCGCTGTGTTTTCCATGACCGGGGCCAAGCCGTGCACGGATTGGCTTCCAGCCGAGACCGAGCAGAATGAAAAGAGATTAGAGAAGA
>Ga0302197_10002581_pt1 | contig 16782 bp, 19 predicted proteins | sample II_Bog_N2_1_FD_193526 | JGI IMG/M metagenome (GOLD analysis project Ga0302197, IMG submission 193526) | Peat permafrost microbial communities from Stordalen Mire near Abisko, Sweden - II_Bog_N2_1 | ecosystem: Environmental > Terrestrial > Soil > Wetlands > Peat | place: Sweden: Abisko...
ACAGCGTTATCTGCATTATAAAACAAATGCAGAATAAATAAAACGCCATCATCATAAATGGTACGCTGCCAATAATTGATGCTGGCTGAAGTTTGCTTATGATAAATACTATTACCCCAATTGCTGAACCTACCCACAAAGTGTATTTCGCCGATATAGCTGAAGCTTTATTCCAAAACACGCCTAACAGGAACACACATGTAATTGGCGGAGCTATGTGAGCTATAATATCATTTAATCCATCAAAAATACTCCCATAATTATTTAGCAGGGGTAACAATGCCAGGGATACAATTAATGATACACCAGCAGCTATCTTACCAACGCTAACTAAACTTTCGTCTTTTGCTGCGGGTTTATATCTTTTATAAAGATCATAGCTAACAATAGTTGAAATGGAATTGAGCGCGCCCGATATCTGGCTCATTAAGCCTGAAAGTAACGCAGCTACCAGTATTCCTATTAACCCTTGCGGGATAAGCTGTGTGATCATTAAGGTATAAATACCCTTGCTATTGATTACTTCCTTGCCATTTTGTATGCTTTTCAGGGCTGATATATCCAGGTGGCCACTTTGTGCAAGCGTATAGGCGAACAAACCTGGCATAACAAAAATAAATACCGGTAATATTTTAATAAAGCCACAAAACAGCGGGCCAACACGTGCATTATTTTCATCTTTGGCACCAAGCACACGTTGTACTATTGTTTGATCGGCACACCAATACCAAATGCCCAGCACAGGGTAACCTAAAAAAACGGCGTACCATGGCATACCGCTTGAATCGCCTGAGGGGCGCATCATTGACAATTTACTCATTTGATGTGTTTGCTGCAGAATGTTTACCATTGGCTGCCAGCCACCCATTTTATGGTAAGCCGCAAAACTCATGATAATGGCGCCACCCAAAAGCACAATAGTTTGTATCGACTCGGTAACTACTACCGCAGTTAACCCGCCTACAATGGTGTAAATTGTAGTGATTACCGATATGGCAATAATGCTGGTGTACATATTTACACCGAACAATGTGTGCAACACAATACCACCAGCCAATAATGAAAATGCTATGTGAATAATTACCGCTGATACTACCGACACAATTGCCAGCCAATCCCGACTGGCGCGATCGTATCTTTTCTCAAGAAAATCGGGTAAGGTAGAAACGCCTGACCTGATATAAAATGGTGCAAAAAACAGGGCTAAAAGTACCAGCGTAAATGCGGCCATCCATTCAAAATCGCCGTTAAGCAGTCCTGTATCAAAACCGCTTTGTGCAAGACTTACCAAATGAACGCATGAAATATTGGTTGCAAATAGCGCCAAACCTATCATGGGCCAGCGCAGCTTTTTACCGGCTAAGAAATATTCACCAGCCACATTCTTATTATCACGGGTTTTGCGCTGATGCCGGATACCTGACCATAAACCGATGGCAAAAATAGCGGCTATGTACAGGCCGCTGATAATAAGGTCGGGAATATCTATCATTTACTTAGGTTGGCAAAACAATTATACTAATTATTATTCAGGGCAATCAAATCGCAACTGCTACCTGGTTGCTGCGGCGTTTCATAAACCCCATTCCGGATTTTTACCGGGTGAACAAAATGCTTTTGCAGGTGCGGGATATGTTCTAAAAACAAAGCTTCGTGCCCCATAGCAATGTGGTTAAATAATACCAGATGCTGGTGCAGTTGCCCCATATCGCCCACATGCGGCACCACCGGGATACCGAATTTTTTGCATAATAAACTAACGGTAATAAACTCGCTTACCCCTCCTACCCTTACGGCATCAACCTGTATAAATGATGCTGCACCGGTTTGTAAATAGTTTTTAAATATGATCTTGTTGGGCACATGCTCACCTAAAGCAAGTTTTACCGGGGCTATGGCATCTGCTAAAGTTTTATGGGCAAGCACATCATCCGGGTGAGTTGGCTCCTCGATCCAGTATGGGCTGATGCTTTTTAGCCTGTTACATATTGAGATTGCCTGGGGCAAATTCCATTGCTGGTTGGCATCAAGCATAACTTTTACATTATCGCCCACTACTTCGCGTACAATATGCGCACGACGGATATCTCGCTCAGGATCTTCCGAACCAACTTTTAGCTTCATGGCAGTAAAGCCTTCGGCTATGGCTATTTTGCAGTTTTCCCTTACCTTTTCATCGGAATAATTGAACCACCCTATCGAAGTATCATACCCGGGATAACCATCTTGCAAAATATTTTGCCTTAAACCAGCGGTTGGTTGCTGATTTTTAAACAATTGCACTGCTTGCTCATGCGTAAGCTCATCTTCCAGATAAGAAAGATCAAGTGTAGATACAATTTGCTCCGGCGAAAGATCAATTAACAGCCTCCAAAGCGGTACGCCTCGTTTTTTAGCCCATAAATCGTAACACGCGTTAGTTACAGAGGCAAGGGCCAGGTGTACCACTCCCTTATGCGGCCCAAGCCATCTGAATTGCTGATCGTTAGATAGTTGTTTAAATAAGTTACCAAAGTCGGCCATGGTATCTTCAATATCCCTGCCTTTAAGCTTATCGGCATAATATTGTGCGGCCTTGCAAACCAAATTGTTACCCTCGCCTAAAGTAAAGGCAAAACCAACACCTGTTAAACCGCTATCATCAATTAAACGGGTAACTGCATAAGAATATATCGGGTCGCGGTGAATAGCATCGCTGCCCGCGTTGCCATCAAGGGCATAACGCATATCGTCAATTTTAACGTTCTTTATCATTTTTTAAATTACGTTTTCTTGTACAGCCTGATTTATTAACCTCCGATAGCCTAACTCCGCCCCCCCGGTAACCGGCAGTATGCATCCTGTGATAAACCTTGCACGCTCCGATATCAGGAACACACAGGCTTCTGCCACTACATCCCCTTCGGGGCAATAGCCTAATGGATGTATCTCATCCAAATAATTCTTAACTTGGTTCGGATCTGGTTGCTGCTGGCTCCAGACACGCAACATGGGTGTCCATACACCGGCGGGAGCAACTGCGTTTACCCGTATGCCATAATAAGCGTAATCAAGCGCCATTGATTTAGTAAGTGCATTTATTGCGCCTTTGCTTGCGCTGTAAGCGGCATGGATTTCCTGGCCGATATCGCCTACCAGGCTTGTGGTGTTTAAAATCGTGCCTTTACTTTTTTTTAATTCATCAATACCAAATCGTACGGCATTATAAACGCCCTTTACGTTTACATTAAAAAGTCGGTCCCATTCTTCTTCGGCAGTATCATGTACAGCTTTTGATGGGTTTGATATGCCAGCATTGTTATGTATTACATCTATCTGTCCGTATTTATTTACGGTTTCGGCAATTGCATTTTTCATATCAGTGGCTAACGATACATCAGCTCTAATAAAAAGAATATCGCGCGGCAGTTTGGCGGCCGCTTGTTCGATACTTTTGATTGAATCCGATATAATGCTGAGCCTGGCGCCCGACTTATGGTATAGCTTGGCGCACTCAAACCCAATACCTTCGGTACCTCCGGTTAAAAAAATTACTTTGTTATTTAATGGCATATTTTATAGCTGTATATCCTGCTAATTATTATTGTGAATAATAATTGGTTATAATTATTATAATTTCAAAAAAAACAAACCCGGGCCTTTCAATTAGGGAAGTGCTGGATGGGGTTTACATTGGTTATTTGTAAAACCAAAAATACCCTAGCGAAACAAACCCTGTAATAGCCGAAACATTTATTTTGATGGATTATACAATTTAAGCTAAAACCCCATGACATTTTGCCTAAAATGGAAAAGGTTACTAATGAGCATAATGGATGGTTGTTTTTACAAAATGTTTTATTTATAATAGCACATTATACAACCAAGTAACTTTATAATGGAATATACCATTATAAACCTAATAATTATTTAATGAGTAACGGTTTTAAAAGGCGCGATGGCTTTACTGGAGAAAAACTGATCAATATTCCGCCAAAGGTTTTAAAAGATGCCAAAGAAAAAAGCCCTGAGTTATACTTTATATATGTTACTCAAATAGGTTATTTTCCTAAGGCTTCATATCATTACCGCGAGCGGAGAAAAGGTTGCGAGGATAATATTTTGATCTATTGCGTACAAGGAAAAGGACATTATATAGTTGACAATAAGCGATATGAAGTTCATCCTAACCAGTTTATCATATTACCGGTTACTGATAAATACATGCGTTATTGGGCCGATATTGAAGACCCATGGACTATTTATTGGGTTCATTATACAGGTGATAATATTACCACATTAAATAAATCATTAAATATAAGTATTACTAACGGACCAATACATATCCCTTTTAACGATAAAGCAATAGAAACGTGGAACAACATCTACCAAACCCTTGAAATGGGTTATAGTGCTGAAAATCTGTGCAATGCAAGCTTTTGTTTATACCAGTTGATAGCGATTTTTCTGTTTCCTCAGCGACATATTAATAATGAAAAAGATGAAGAGGTAGATATTATAACGCAAACAATACTTAATATGCGCAATAACCTGAGTAAAAAACTGAGCGTTGAGGATATGGCCCGAATGCACACGCTATCGGTATCACACTTTTCAAACCTTTTCAGGAAAGCTACAGGCATGCCGCCGATAGATTACTTCATCCAGTTAAAAATGCAACGAGCCTGCCAATTATTATATGTCAACGGTTCAAAAATTAAACTGGTAGCAACCGAGCTAGGTTATGAAGACCCATACTATTTTTCGAGGATATTTAAAAAATATATAGGCACTTCGCCTGAACAATACAAAATGACCTCCAAAAACTCAGGCTGATATACTTTATTGTTTATCTATGATCCTGTACTGGTGTACATATCTGCCATCAACATGTACCAATTGCCTTGTGGTATGGCATAAGTACTCGGAAAATTTTACCATTATAATGATACTCCCCTTTTCCAGGGGATAAAATCATCCTGCCCAAGCTGCACCGCTTTGGGTTGTATATTGCCGCTGGCTACTTGTATTACGTAGTTAAGTATACGTTCGCCTGCCTGCGGCATGGTTTCCTTTCCCTCTATAATAGTACCGCAATTAATGTCGATAATATCGGGCATGCGGTTATAAATATTGGTATTGCTTGATAGCTTTATTACCGGTACTATAGGGTTACCGGTTGGCGTGCCCAAGCCGGTGGTAAATAAAACTATATTGGCACCCGAGGCAACTTCGGCAGTAGTACTTTCTACATCACTGCCGGGTGTGCATAATAGGTTTAAGCCATGGTTCACAACTTTTTGCGGGTAATCAAGCACATCAACCACCGGCGACGTTCCTCCCTTTTTTGCAGCCCCGGCAGATTTTATGGCATCCGTAATCAAGCCATCCTTAATATTTCCGGGGGATGGGTTCATATAAAATCCTGATCCGTCGGCCTCGGCGCGTGAGTTGTAAGTGCGCATTAGGTGCATAAAACGTTGAGCGATATTTTCATCAGCACATCTATCACTCATTTCCTGCTCAACACCGCAAAGCTCAGGAAATTCCGCAAGTATTACGCTGCCGCCTAACGAAACCAGCATATCCGAAACATAACCCAAAGCAGGGTTTGCCGATATGCCCGAAAAACCATCCGAGCCGCCGCACTCCAGGCCTATACAAAGTTTTGATAGTGGTGCCGGCTTACGTTCTAACTTATTAATCTCAATCAATCCGGCAAAGGTTTGTTTAAGCGCCGCCTGTAATAAATTACTTTCGGTTCCCATTTTTTGCTGTTCCAATACAATAAGCGGCTTATTGAAATTTACGTCGCGTTTTTTTATTTCGTTCAGCAAAATATCCGCCTGCGCGTGCTGGCAGCCTAAGCTAAGTACCGTTGCTCCTGCAACATTTGGATGGGTAATATAACCTGCTATAAGGCCGCATAGTGCATCCGAATCCATACGTGTGCCCCCACAGCCCATATCATGATTCAGGAATTTAATACCATCAACATTGGCAAATATTTTATCACGTTTTATTTCTGTTAATGGAGATTGCAGATCAGCATTCAAAATTTCTTCAACTGACTTCCCTGCCTTATACAGGCTTAATAATCCATCAACCTCGGATTCATAACTTTTAGGTTTTTTAAATCCAAGCTTATCAGTTAAGGCTTCTTTTAATACCTCTATATTCCTGTTCTCGCAAAAAACCAACGGTACAACTATCCAGTAATTGGCTGTACCAACCGAGCCATCTGCACGGTGATAACCCATGAATATTTTATCATCAAAGTTAGAAGTATCAGGTTTATGCCAGTCGGTTTTGCGTTTTCCCAGCTTAAATTCATTAGCTGCATGTTTAATGTTGTTAACCGTAATAGCGCTTCCCTGTGCTATAATTTCAGTTGCTTTGCCCACTAAAACACCGTACATGTAAATTTCATCGCCGGGCTGCAGATCATGCATAGTAAATTTATGCTTAGCAGATACTGCTGTTTGCAGATTGAAAATCAATTCATGAAAATTTATAGCAGTTCCAGCAGGCAAATTCTGCAGTGCAACCAGCACATTATCATGATGATGAATTTGTAAAAACTTATTTATCGGTTCAGCCATTAGCAATCAGTACCCTGAATTAGATATTAAACTTATAATCTGTTATCAAATTAAGCGCATTTTTATAAACTGATATTTTGTTCTACTATCTAACTATTCAGCGATATTGGCATGAGAGAATTAAACAGTATTAATTGGTAATTCCATTAAAAAATGATCATACTACGTGAGCCATGTGTTACTAACCTCAGTGACTACTCACTATCAACTGTTTTGAATGGGCCAGATATATTACTAATGATAATAATAAACGGACATGAAAAATAATAAACCTACGGATTAGAAGAAAAAGATAAGCTTAATTAGCACAAATATTGACTATTGTAATTATAATTGTAAAAAACGTTGATTTATTGAATTCGACATTGTAATGAAACCTCAATTACTTAAAGTAACCAATGACAGTGTACATTCATTTAGTGTACGGCGCGATATTGTGCCTTATATTAATAACCATTGGCATTACCATCCCGAGGTTGAGCTGATATACTTCAAAAAAGGCAGCGGCACACAATTTATCGGAGATAGTATTAAACGTTTCGGACCTGGAGATATGGTTTTGGTAGGATCGCACCTGCCACATTACTGGCGTTTTGATGATAGCTATTTTGAAAATAGCGAACATGAAGGTGCCGATGTAAGTGTAGTACACTTTAACCAAGACTTTTGGGGCGATAAATTTTTAAACCTGCCCGAAAATGTACTGATTAAAATCACGCTTGACAATGCAAAAAGAGGTATACAAATAAATTCAAAAGGCAGTCAAATCTTGCCTGATATAATTGAGCAGTTGATGACGGCCGAAGGGTCGGACAAAATTATTCTGTTGTTAAAAGCGCTGATGTGTATAGGCCAGGGGAAAAATGAGCAGTTATCATCTATTGCATTTAATTACAATTTTGAGGACCTGGATAAAAGCCGCATTAGTGCCATATATGATTATTCCTTAGCCAACTTTAAACATATAATAACGCTGGATGAAATTGCCGAAGTGGCTAACATCAGCCCAAATTCATTTTGCCGTTTTTTTAAATCCCGTACCCGTAAAACGTATACCCGCTTTGTTAATGAGATACGTGTGGGCAATGCCTGTAAATTATTAATTGAGAACCAAATTACCGTGAAGCAAATTTGCTACGAAAGTGGCTTTAACAATTTTGCGAGCTTCCATAAATTTTTTAAAACAATAACCGGCAAAAGCCCGCTGAACTATCAAAAGGAGTTTTTGGCGAATAAGTTTTAAACCTTTATTTCGAAACTTTTTCCACTTTAGCCTTTTGCATATTTTCATCAATCCTGAAATTCACTATCATCTTTACCATTGTAAGAATAACGGTTGGTAATACGGAATTGATGTTTTTAAAGACAAGGTTATCTGCATAGTTGCCACTGCGGGTTCGGCTAAGCATTATTTAATGGTAGAACATCACTTGAAGCCAATACTCAATTACATGAAGGCTATTGTGGTGCCCAAGTATGTATTTGCAGAAGAAAAAGACTATTTAAATGGAGAAATTGTAGATGATGAAATAATCCTAAGGCTAAATCGCCTGGCGGAAGATACAGTGGTAATGATTAATGCAATTAAGGTTGTTTTAGAAGCAAAAGATGAAGCTTATCCGTTTTAAGGTAAAGTAAATTTTTACCTGTGCATACCCCTGAACTTAAAAAATAAAAAAAATAGTAATTAATACCATTCTATAACCTTTCGAAAAGCTTGTATGGGGATTAAACCAAACCTTAGTAATTTGTGAATTAAAAGACAAGCTGATGCTAATGAATAAATTGGCAGGCGTAGCCAGAAAACATCACTTCGCCTGCCAGTATTATTATTCAGCTGATAATAGCTTAAAAAGGATCTGAAAGTGCGCTTGTACGGATCAGCTTTTTGTTTACAAATTCGTCGATACCCAATTCAGAAAGTTCACGGCCATATCCAGACCGTTTTGTACCGCCAAAAGGCAAGTCAGCTTGCGTCCAGGTGGGGTGATTAATAAAAACCATACCGGTATCAATCTGGTCTGCTACATGCTCGCCGCGTTTCACGTCCTTTGTAAACACCGATCCGCCCAACCCAAATGGAGAATCATTGGCCAATTTAATTGCTGCCTGCTCATCCTTTACACGATAAAAGGCGGCAACTGGCCCAAATAATTCTTCGTGATAGACTGCCATACCAGGTTTTATGTCGGTCAATATGGTTGGTTCCATAAAAGCTCCGGGACGATTAGGTCTTTTTCCACCAAGTACTACAGTAGCCCCTTCGGCAACTGCCTTATTCACCTGAGCGGCTAATTGTACAGCGGCAGCCTCGCTGCTTAATGGGCCTAATTGCGTTTTTGGATCCATCGGATCGCCGACGACAATCGCGGATAGTTTATTTTTGAACTTAGCCAGGAACTCATCAGCTATGGATTCAACAGCAATAAACCTTTTGGATGCCACACAACATTCGCCATTATTATTTAGTCGGCCTACTACCGCCCATTCTACGGCTTTGTCAATATCCGCATCTTCCAGGATAATAAAGGCATCGCTTCCTCCTAGTTCTAATACTGATTTTTTTAAATGCTTGCCAGCTTCAGCAGCGATGCTGGCACCGGCTTCTTCACTTCCTGTAAGGGATACACCTTTTATCCTCTCATCCGCGACTAATGCTGATGCACGCTTACCTGATATCAATAAGTTGGTATAAAGCCCCGCTGGCGCACCTGCTTCTTTAAACAAGTCTTCAATAGCTATTCCGCACTGGGGAACTATTGATGCATGTTTCACCAAAACGGTATTCCCGATCATTATATTTGGTGCCGCAAAACGGGCTACCTGGTATAGTGGAAAGTTCCAGGGTTCAACCCCAAATAACACCCCAATTGGACTGTGACGAATAAACGCTTTTCCATGTTCCGGCTCTAAATGTTTATCGCCAAGGAATTTTTCGGCATGTGTCGCGTAGTAATCAATAATATCGGCACTTAAAATGACCTCCCCTTCAGCCTGTGCAAATAGCTTGCCCATTTCCAGTGTGATCAATGTGGCTAATTGTTCCTTTTTCTCCCGCATTAGCGAAGCTACTTTATGCAACACAACTGCCCGTTGCTCATAACTGGTTTTACGCCAGGCGGTATAAGCACTTTCAGCCTGTGTTACTGCAGTTTCAACTGCCTTGTCACTCATTTCTTCAAAAGATTTTACAACCTTATTAGTGTTCGGATTAACTGTTTGTATTGACATGATTTTTAATTTTTATTGGTTAGATTTTAAAGAATAGTCTTTATATCGCTTTAATTTCAGCGATTAGCTTTTGTCTTTCACCGGCATCTCTTCGATGTATAAAGGTTGGCCAAATCCATGGATAACGGCAGCTTTCATTGTTTTAGGGATCATAGAATTTTATAGTATAGATGAAATTAAAGACAATATGATGCTGCCAAAGGTGGCCATACATGTTCCCAGGAGTATTACACAAATACCTAAATAAGTTACATCATTCACACATTGGTTGCCAACGTTTGAGCCACTCATGGAATTTTAAAAATAGCCGATAAAAATGTTTAAGAACATATGGATTAGTGATCAAGGTCATTTATAAAAGGCGTGATAATATGGAAGTTTGAATTAACATCTGTTAACATCATCTTTCCATTTAATCACCTATGAAAACGTTGAAATTTAGTTTTTCTCATCCTTTTAAAGGCCATGTGCTAATAAAAATGCTTGGTACTGCCAAGCCTTTAAGCAAACATTTTTTGGTAGACAGCAAAGAAAGCAGTCTTATCGAAATACCTTTAAATGGTTTTCGAAACGGCAAATATGAACTTATGATCGACTGGGAAATCGGGAACCGATTCTTTGCTCATCAGCAAAACTTTGAAATTAATAACAAAGCTAATTTCATCCCTGCAATCTCATGAAGATTTACATCAAGAATATGGTCTGCATTCGCTGCAAGATGATCGTAAAGCAGGAACTAAAAAAATTATCGTTATTGCAAAACGCTGTAGTTAAGTTAGGTGAAGTGGAAATTATGGATAATATATCAACTACCGTGTTGGCGGATCTTAAAAATGCTTTGTTAAAGTACGAACTCGTTATTCTTGACGACCGAAAAAGTATTTTAATCGAAAAAATCAAAAAGGTTATTATTGAGTTGATTCATTATGAAGAAGAACCTTTGAAAATGAACTTTTCAGATTATTTATGTAAAAAATTAAACTATGAGTACACTTATATGGCCAATTTATTTTCTGAAGTAGAGGGGATAAATATTGAACACTATTTGATTAGTCATAAAATTGAACGGGTAAAAGAATTACTGGTTTATGACGGGCTTTCGCTCACAGAGATATCTTATAAAATGAATTATAGCAGCGTAGCCCACCTATGTAATCAGTTTAAAAAAATTACCGGACTGACACCATCCCACTTTAAAAAGTCAAGGGAGGTCAATTACCTTCAGGCGGGGTAAATCACATACCCATACGTTCTATGTGATTTCCGGGGGTGTGAATAATGTAACTAATTAAAGGAATTACGTAACAGAAAAAGTTTGAAATCAGCCAGATTTGTCTTACTAACTCAACGGTAGCAATGACAAATAATTTTTCAGCAAATAGTATTCAGAGTCCACTGCCATTAACGATGAAAGCGATGGTGATGGAAGTTGCAGGCAAACCATTAGTAAGCAAATCACTTCCATTACCTGTTCCGTTAGCGGAGCAGGTACTTATCAAAATAATTGCTTGCGGGGTATGCCGAACCGACCTGCATATTATGGATAGTGAGCTTCCCGACCCAAAACTTCCTCTTATTCCAGGTCATGAAATTATCGGAACCGTTGTACAAACTGGAAGCGGGGTCACTCACTTTAAGACAGGCGATTTAGTTGGCGTTCCATGGGTAGGTTATACCTGCGGGTATTGTAAATATTGCATGAGGAATCAGGAAAATCTCTGCGAAAATGCATTATTTACAGGCTACACGATTGATGGGGGTTATGCTGAATATACTGTTGCTTTCCAAAAATACTGTTTTCATTTGTCAGCGCAATATGGTATTCCTTCGGCTGCGCCATTGCTTTGTGCAGGCCTGATCGGCTAAATCCTATAGGAACAGGAAGCCAATAAGTTAAGAACTGGTTATAAAAGTCGTCAGAAGCGTGATAAGATCCCGTTAACTTAACGCTGTTTATAGGGTAGATCACATAAGCTGCGTGAACCAGTCCATCTTGAATAGTAAAGGTGTGTGCTTTTGGGCTATAATTATTGCACTATTTTGTAAATAGCGTAACATCATTCACACCTTTTAATCAATACACTTCGGGGCTAAAATGTGTGAATCATACAACTAATAACCAAAGTTGTATAACAATTCAGGTTTACAGAGCAACTACCTTCGTTATTCCTGGTGTGGCAATTAAATTTCAACAATCAGGAATTGCTTATGCAAAATAAAAGTTTTCTATCCGCAGTCATATTTGTTATAATTTTTGGAGCTGCTTTGGCAATTGCCTATGCCATGCAGGGGGTAGCTACATCCGCAGAAAGTATCGTCATTTCTGCAGGAGGGTTTATCGTAGCCGCATTTTTATCGTCATCAGTTAATATTGCCAATCCATTGGATAAGGCCGTACTGTTGCGCCTGGGCAAATTTCAAACATTTAGAGGACCTGGTTTAAATGATTGATTACAATATAGTGTATGATAGTGAAGGCAGTTGCAAAGCAGAATAAAGACATGTTAAACTACGGCACTATAGAATCTGTACGTGGTAGCGTGGTGGATGTATGGTTTGAAAATAACCTCCCATCCATTTATGCGTTATTGCATTCAGGAAAAGATAAAGAAATTGCCATCGAAGTATTATCACAGCTGGATGATCATCGTGTGCGCGGTATTGCACTTAATCCAACCCAGGGTTTGGCGCGCGGAATGCGGACGGAAACCAACGGAAATCAACTACAAGTTCCGGTCGGAAAAAATATTATGGGACGGATGTTCGACGTCTTTGGTAACACTATCGATCATGGAACTCCGCTACCCAAAGGTGAAGAGCGTAACATCCATCAATCTCCCCCGTCGCTGGATAAACGGTCTACCCAATCTGAAGTTTTTGAAACAGGAATTAAAGCGATTGATGTATTAGTGCCACTTGAACGTGGCGGAAAAGCGGGGTTATTCGGCGGCGCGGGTGTAGGCAAAACGGTTTTATTGACCGAGATGATCCATAACATGGTTGGCCATAACAATGGCGTAAGCATGTTTTGCGGTATAGGCGAACGTTGCCGGGAAGGCAATGAGCTTTACAATGGTATGAAAGACGCCGGTTTATTGAAAAATATGGTGATGATGTTTGGGCAAATGAACGAACCTCCGGGCGCGCGTTTCAGGGTTGGCCATGCTGCTTTAACCATGGCTGAGTATTTTAGAGATGATGAACACCGGGATGTATTGCTGCTTATCGATAATATTTTCAGGTTTATACAAGCCGGTATGGAAGTATCGGGTTTAATGGGGCAAATGCCTTCACGGCTGGGCTATCAGCCAACCATGGGAACTGAACTATCTGAACTGGAAGAACGTATCGCCAATACCGCCGCCGGGGCCATTACATCTATACAAGCGGTTTATGTACCGGCGGATGATTTGACAGACCCCGCTGCGGTGCATGTGTTTTCCCATCTTTCAGCCTCAATCGTACTCTCAAGGGAGCGGGCAAGTGAAGGGCTTTATCCTTCAATCGACTTGCTGCAATCTAATTCAAAAATGGCTACGCCAGGAATAATTGGTGATAGGCATTATAAACTGGCGCAACAGATCAGGCAAACGCTTTCAAAATATGAAGAATTGAAGGATATTATTTCTATGCTGGGCATGGAGCAGCTATCTGCCGAAGATAGCAATATAGTAAACCGCGCCCGGCGGCTGGAACGTTTTTTAACACAGCCTTTTTTCGCTACCGAGCAATTCAGCGGACTGAAAGGCAAAGAAGTTAGCCTCAAGGATGCGTTGGATGGTTGTGAACGTATCCTGGCAGATGAATTTAAGGACCTGCCTGAGAGTGCTTTTTATATGATAGGTGCAATAGATGAGGTTCATAAGAAAAACGACAATATCAATAAAAAGGATGTCACTGCTACGGAAGCAGGCGTGAAAACTGAAGCGGAAACTAAACAGAACACTTAAAATGGAAGGCGTATTGATGGACTTGAAAATTTTACTACCCTACAAGATTTTTGCCGAAGTGAAAAATGTAAGAGCGGTTACGGCCGACACAAATTCCGGTTCTTATGGTTTTTTACCGCAAAGGTTGGATTGTGTGGCCATATTGGTACCTGGGATATTCTCCTACGAAACAAATGCCATCCATTATTTGGCGATAGATGCCGGGATACTGATAAAAACAGGTTCGCAAGTACTGGTTTCGGTACGTAACGCGATTGGCGGGGTTGACCTCGGTAAATTGGGGGATGCTGTAAAAAATGAGTTTTTGAAGCTAGATGACAGTGAAAAAAACACTCGTTATGTAGTGGCAAAACTGGAAAGCGGGCTGATGAATAGTTTGAAGAAATTCCATCAATAAAATGTTATCCGCAAATAAAAACAATGAAGACAGGTTTAGTCAGCAGGTTGCTGAAAAAGAAAACCGAAAATTAAAGGCGCAGCAGAAAAAAAAGGAAAGTGCCCTGATGGGTTTTGGAATGTTTGGGATGATAGGCTGGTCTATTGCGGTTCCCTTGTTACTGGGTACAGCATTAGGGATTTGGTTGGATAAGCGTTATCCGCAATCATTTTCCTGGACGTTGACCTGTTTAATTTCAGGATTGATCATGGGTTGCGTTATCGCATGGAACTGGATAAATACGGAAGATTAGAAAAAAAAGCAATGACAACAACTCATACTATCATATTACCATTAATTGTAGGAATAGCCTTAGGCTGCTTGTTTTTTGGGGGGCTTTGGTTAACCGTTAAAAAAGCAGTTGGTTTAAAATATGCCGCTTTATGGGTTTCGGCAAGCTCTTTGTTGCGTACAGCTGTGGTGCTGGCAGGATTTTACTTTGTAGCCGTCGGCAACTGGCAAAAGCTATTGATTTGTGTACTCGGGTTTATTGCGGCCCGCTTCATTATAATGTGGTTAACCAAATATTATGATCACAAACAATTATTAAATAAGGCAGACCCATCATGAAAATGACCCCTGATCAGACTATTTTTTGGAGCCATGGTTTTATAACCATTAACCTCACGCTGGTTACTACCTGGGCAATTATGTTATTCATGGTAATTGGGGCCAAATTAATTACCCGTAATCTTAAATCAAACAATAGGATATCTCGCTGGCAATGCGTGTTAGAGATGATTGTTACAAGTATAAACGAGCAAATAAATGATGTGGGTTTACCCAAACCCCAATTGTATATCGGTTTTATCGGCACCTTGTTTTTATTTGTAGCCATGTGCAATTTCTGGATCATTTTACCCTGGTACCAACCGCCAACCGGTTCGTTGTCAACTACCACGGCACTCGCGCTTTGTGTGTTCCTGTCTGTACCCTATTTTGGAATACAAAAAAGCGGCATTGGGGGCTACCTCAAAACTTATATCCAGCCAACATTTATCATGCTGCCATTTAACATCATCAGTGAACTATCCAGAACATTGGCATTAGCTGTCAGGCTGTTCGGCAATATCATGAGCGGGGTAATGATCGTAGGGATTTTATTAAGTATAACCCCCCTGTTCATCCCGATAGTGATGAAAGCATTGGGCTTGCTTACAGGTATGGTACAGGCCTACATATTCAGCATACTGGCAACCGTCTACATTGCCGCAGCAGTACAGGAAAGTGTAAAAAAGGATAAAAAAATCAAACAACAAAAACTGACAACTAACTAAAAGGAGAATATCAAAATGGATAAAGATACGGCAATAGCCATGGCATCAATTATAACAGCCGGCTTAACAACAGGTATAGGCTGTATGTTCCCGGCTTTAAGCGAAGGAAAATCGGTGGCAACAGCATTAAGTTCAATTGCACAGCAACCTGATGCGGCACCAACTATTACAAGAACATTATTTGTCGGTTTAGCGATGATCGAATCCACAGCGATCTACTGTTTCGTGGTTTCCATGATCCTTATTTTCGCTAACCCGTTCTGGAACCACGTTATCGCCAAATAATCACCCCATGCAAATTAACTGGTTCACCGTAATCGCGCAGATACTGAATTTCCTTGTTTTGGTATGGTTGATGAAACGATATCTCTATAAACCGGTCCTTAGCGCTATAGATGATCGTGAAAAAAAAATTGCAGGACAACTTGCTGACGCGAAAACTAAAAAAGATGAAGCAAAAGCCGAGCAGGATGAATTCAACAAAAAGAACCAAGTTTTCGACCAGCAAAAGAAGGACATGATGGATAAAGCCACTGCGGAAGCCGCGGCGCAAAGCCAAAAACTGCTGGAGGAAGCAAAAAATAACGCTAAAACCCTACAGGATAAACTGGAAAAAGCTGCTATAGAACAGCAGGCAGATTTAAACCATCAAATGGAGCAAAAGACTGAGCAGGAAGTTTTCGCTATAACTAAAAAAGTGCTTACTGATTTGGCCGATGCTAGTTTTGAAAAGCAGTCGGTTAATGTATTTATTAAACGCTTAAACGACGTAAAGGAAAACGAGAAGGACCAGTTTATAAAAGCGCTGCATTCCGGTACTGGCCCTATCCTGGTGCAAAGCGCGTTTGATTTGCCTGAAAAGCAACAAACCGAAGTCAAAACCGTGATCACAAAAATGCTTGGAACGAAACCTTCATTTGAATTTAAAACCTCACCGGCACTTATAGGCGGTATCGAATTAACAACAAATGGTTATAAATTGGGCTGGAGCATTGCGGATTATGTTAATTCCTTTGAAAAGAGTATCGCTGAAGCAGACAAACAAAAGCCAATAGCAATAAAAAAACATCATGCCGTCAAATGAGCTAAATAAAAGCATACACAGTACATTCGGTCGGCTGGATGGTGGTATCAACGACTTTGATTTTTCATTTGTCCCGCGTGAGGTAGGTTATGTTACCGGCGTAGCAACCGGCATTGTTAAAGTGTCGGGCCTGCCTGGAGCCGGATTTGAGGAATTACTGAAGTTTCCTGGAAACCTGTTCGGCATTGCTTATAATATTGATAAAGATGAGATAGGCACCATT